>Ga0307514_10002057_pt1 | contig 21732 bp, 9 predicted proteins | sample 16_EM_MG_FD_203088 | JGI IMG/M metagenome (GOLD analysis project Ga0307514, IMG submission 203088) | Populus trichocarpa ectomycorrhiza microbial communities from riparian zone in the Pacific Northwest, United States - 16_EM | ecosystem: Host-associated > Plants > Roots > Unclassified | place...
ATATTCTTTCATTTTTTTTATTTTTTTATGATTAGGAATTTCATAGTTTTTACTATTTTTGTTAAATCAAATCCAATGGTCATGAATGATGCATACAAAATTAATGGTCATTATTAACAAGTAAAGGACATAACTTGTAGTTTTAAAAATTTAATTTATAAGAACAATTTTAGAATAAAATTTCATAATATTGTATATCCTCACCTCCGTGCGTCTATCCTCTCATATTAAAAGTATAGAAAAATACAAAATTTCTTTCTCGAGAATTTTGTCTTTCTCTGGTAACCAAAACAAATATATTCCATTTCTGTCACGCACCTATCTCCAACATCTCCTACTTCTTTTCCAAATGCTAGCAGAAAGAAACGTGAGACTAACAGAGCAAAAAGTGCAGCTACAATCCACTATCCGAACAATATCACTTAGGGATACAAATCCTCCATTGCCTAGTACCATTGAAACTTCTTTTTCTCTCAAAGCTTCCACCATAAACTTCTTCACTTATTATATATATATGTACGTACAAATAATTTTCTTCAAAAACAGGAAGTGTTTCCATGAAAATCACGGGCTAAGTAGATGCCTGAAGAATAAAATTTTACCTTGCGACAAGGGAAAGGTAACTATTCTGGAAGAAGAACATTTCCTCTCTTTTGTACCTTGTAAGTAATCATCGTTCTACAGGAATATATCAAAACTTTGTACTTGTAAAGTATTTGTTGAACCAGCACTTCTAAAACCAACTAAGTCGACGGAAAAATTATAACTAAGCAGCACAGTCCCCATCATTGCCCTCCCACATAAAATCTCCAGGTATTGTTTTGGCTATTCTAGAAGTGAGTTGGCCTGAAAAATCATGAACTGCATATGTTATACATGTGTTTGTAGATTGTTATTTTTTTTCCATCCAATTAACATGAGTTTTAGGGTGTAATTAATTTAATTAGAGTAGCTCTAAGCACAAATCAATTCCAATGATATTTATGCTTTTAATTTAGTGATTTTTGTATTAGCTGAGGTAACCAAAACCACTGTGTATGCAAGAAGCTGAAAATGGTCAATTAGTTAAGCTCCATAATTTGCAGTAATGTAATTGTTTTTCAAATAATTTGTGATTGTTTCTGTGATTCGCACTAGCTAGAACTCGGTTCATTGTTGCGTTAGTTAAATATTGTTTCTGGCTTGGTTGGAATCTTAACTAAAGCTGATTTCATTACTGGAAATTTTAATTTACGTAGCACCTTGTGTTGAAGGAGAACAAAAGGAAACAGGATGGATATCAACAACTTGTCCAAACGTGCTCAAGAATTGTGGAATGAATGGGAGATTCGCTCACTGATTTTGTTAAGTCTCTTTCTCCAAATCTTGCTCGTCGTCATTGGAAATCGGCGGAAGTACCACACTCAAATCGTGCTTGGAGGCCTTGTCTGGATAGCATACTTGTCCGCGGATTGGGTGACAACTTATGCATTGAGTAGTGTTTCCCGTAGCCAAGGAGTTTCGGGAACAAATTGCATCAATCCAACTCCAAACAATATTCCAGCATTTTGGGCACCAATTCTCCTTGTACACCTTGGTGGCCCTGACACTATTACTGCTTATGCACTGGAAGACAACGAATTGTGGTTAAGGCACCTTCTCCAGCTAGCAATTCAAGCTTCTACAACTTCTTATTCCCTGTTCAAATCATGGGGTAAGGATCCACTCATATATATAGCCATTCCCATCTTTGTTGCTGGAATTACCAAGTATGGAGACAGGGTTTTGGTTCTCTGGCTAGCAAGCTCCAAGAAGTTTAGGGACATCCAAAGTGAAGAAGTGGATACTTTCCAGAGCAAATTTGACAATAAATTTCCATCTGTTGGCTTTTTTGACATGTCTGAGGAAGACTTGAATAAAGGTTTAGAATTTAACAGCATAATACCTGAGGCTTTGTATCTCCATGAAGCACATTTTTTGTTCCAAATGTTCAAGATATTTTATGCAGATCTCGCGCTTAGCCATTTTAGCCATATGGAAAGCTATCTTATCCTGAGAAGCAAGAAGAAAGCCACAGATGCCTTCAAAGTGATAGAAGTCGAGTTGGGGTTTATGTACGATGTGCTTTTTACAAAGATGACAAGTGTTTGTTCAACGCGTACTATTCTTCGCTCCATCAGTTTCCTGTCTTCTACTTCTGCATTGGTCGCCTTCTCGTTGATGGTCGCGAACAAGTGTGCCTATACAGAAACCGAGGTAATTATATCATACATCTTGCTGGGAGGAGGAGTGGTTCTTGAGATATATGGAGTCATCATGCTTCTCTTATCTGAATGGGCTATGTTTCGGCTTAGCTTGCTAAAAAAGCCTTGGGCCAATGCTCTCTATAAGGCTGTTCATAAAGCTATCTATTCTGACAACAACAAAAGGTGGGAAAGAGACATGGCACAACACGACTTAACAGATGCTCATATTACCAAGAACGGAGCTTTGTGGAAGATGGTCATAAATTCGTTGGTATGTAAACCAACACCCAAAGTTTGTTTTCTGAAGTTGATAGGCAAGGATAACATTCAAAGTTGGGAGGTTATCAGTGACGAATTAAAAGCATTAATTTGGGAATACCTCAAAGACAAACGTTCGAGATATAGTCATGAAATGCCTCAACCTGATCCTGGCATGAATGATTTGAAGGAGATATTGGCAGAAAGAGGTGATCATGTGCTGAAAAGCATGGGATGCTTGGAAGAATTTCGTTGGGCTGTGGTTGAAATAGACTTTCATGGGAGCCTCCTTTTATGGCACATTGCCACTGATATTTGCTATCATGATGATATTCGCAATAACAAAGTTGATGCAAATAATAAACTTTGCAAAATGAGCAGATCCTTGTCTAATTACATGTTGTATCTTCTTAGTGAACGTCCAAATATGCTGCCTAAAGGGATTGGTGAGGCAAGGTACAAGCAAACCGGCATTCTACTCACCGAATTCTCGTGGTGTTGGAGATCGGAAATAAGAACACCTACTAATTGGGATTCCGAAGAGTTTATGAATGAAATAAAAAAACATGAAAGCAACGTGTCAGTCCTACATGATGCTTGCAAGCTCGCCAAGGAATTACAATCTCTGGAGACACCAGAAAAGAAGTGGACCAACGAAGAAAAGTGGAGGATGATAAGTAAAATATGGGTGGAGATGTTGACTTATGCAGCATCTAATTGTGGATGGAAAGAGCATGGTCAAGCACTTACACGTGGCGGGGAGCTCCTCACTCGTGTGTGCCTTCTCATGGCGCATTTGGGTTTAAGCGAGCAGTGTCTGCCACGTGCAAGCACCAGTTCCAGGGAAGCTGAACATCCATAGTTTTAAGTCTTGCTACTATAAATTTTCAGTTGGTTGCTCTTTTTCCATGTTTGAAATATTGTCTTTATTTCATTTCATCATTAGTACTGCAGTTTGGTGTGGGGTTTTCTTGTGTGAAATTTTGTAATTTGTTTTTTAAAATAAAAATCCGGCCCTGTTGCCTGCATCAGGCTTAGCACTCCCTTGAAGGAAAAAAAAAAACCCAGAAATCTTAAGGAAGATATGCAAAATTGAAGTGTATTAGAAATTACTTGACAAAAGTTTTTGCAACAGTGTGATTTGATTTGGGGGAACAGAAGGCATAAAGCCACAGATAAGGGTTGGAGCTCAACCAATCAATACCAAGAAAACAGAAAAGCCCGTAATTAGAACACTTTAAAATAAATAAATCTACCATATTTGCTTCCTTCTTCTTTTTCCCAAGCTGATCATTAAAGATTATTTAATGGTCATATTTTTTTAAGAGAAAAAAATTATTGTTTGAGGTTTTAAATTATATATATTGAACTAGAATGATTTTTTAAAAATTAAAATTTTCTTAATTGGATATTTCCACAAAATTTCAATAACGGAAAGGTGACATTAACTAATTGAATATGATCTTAATTTTCAAATAAATAAAACAATATATCATGTATAAAATCTTGAATAAAATAACAAAACAAAAAAAAACATAAAGGTACACGCAAAAAGAAGGATGATATATTTTATTTATTTATAATTTAAATAAAAAAGCACAGAAAAGAAATTTAACAAATTAAAATATTAAAAAAATTATAAATAATAATATGAAAGAAGTAATAGGAGATGGGCCTAGACTTGAGCCCAAATGCGTCCAGCCTCTGTCCGGGAGTATTTTGACAAGCCACGAGGCTTAACATAAGAACTTGCAAAAGTTGAACGTAAAAAAGATCTACTAATCAATCTGTCTCTTTAAAAATCTTACACCACTTTAATTAAATGGTTCGGAAATCAATCTTTACATGGTAGAAAACTCAAAATCCTAAATTAAATTAAAAATAAATTAATTAAATATGAAATTAAACTTAAAATCTAAAATAAAACATTAAATAATAAAAATGGCTTCAACAATGAAAACAAATTCATACACTTACGGACTCAGTGAATATTGTTTGACTGCAGTTTACTTATTATATGTGTACGTACAAAGGATTTTATTCCAAATTAAACAGGAAGTGTTGCCATGAAAATCACGAGCTAAGTAGATGCCTGCAGAATAAAGGCTTACCTTGCGACAAAGGGAAAGTAATTTATTCTGGAAGAACAACATTTCCTCTCTTTTGTAACTTATAAGTAATCATCGTTCTACAGGAATTCATAACAAAGTTTTGTACTTATGGTATTAATTCTTTCGAGCAGTGATGGCAAAGCGAAATATTTGTGGAACCAGCATTTCTAATTAAAACAACTCATGTGAAAATAATAGGATTTTAAGTTTTAGTTCTAAAACTTCACTTCTCTCGCATATCAATCAATGAATGATGAGAGAAGAGAGAATAATTGACTCCAGAAGGGAGACGAGGGAAAAGGATTTTGGCTGGCTACAATCTAATTATAAAAAATATTAATTTTTGTGCCAACGAATTCATATTTTATAAGGAGTTCCATGAATATATATAGTTTTTCTCTTTAAATATTCAGGTTTATTAATTTTTTTATTTAGTTTTTTATTATTACTTATTAAAGACTATTTTGAGGTTGGAAAGGAGGTTATAATTATGGTTAATTTACAATATATTTTTATATTTTTTTGTTATTACAAGATGAAATTTAGGTGTTTGTAGTCCAAAAATCATGTTGTTAATAAAAAATAAAAGTACATGTTTCATCAAGACAGGAAAACATGCATAAATAAAAAATTAGGATTTTAACCAACTAATTAATTTTTTTCCTTCCAAAATCTCAATCGTTTAAACTCTTTCAAATATTTATTTTAATTTCTACGTATATAATTAAATAAAAATTGGGTTTGAAAATGGTCTTTTGTTGCTTGTGCTTTTACTTTTGTTCCATTGTTTATTGTACATATGTTACTCTTAATTAGCAAGATTCTTTGTAATATAAACTTATTAAATATTTGTAAATACATCTATTTTTTTGTTTTTTTGTTATGAAACATTAATCGTCACTTTTTATATATTAAAAATCAACTTTAAATCATTGATCCCGTGCATAGCGCAAGCATAATAACTTATTACGTACTAAACAAATTACTAAATTAAGTCCTAACAAAACTTAATTCTCCATTTTATTATTTTTTATCCATGTCATAAACTTTTCATGAAGTTTTGCTTGTGAATAGAGAAAGTAATTTATTCTTGCCAAAAAAGAGAAATTAAATTTCTTTTTTTCTTGCAAGATCCCCTTATAAAGGTTTGAATTGTGATGAGAGCAAACCATTTATTATATTTCTTTGGTATACTATCAAATTTATAGCGTCACAAAATCTCTAAAAACAGCACAGTTGTAAGGCATCAGGGCTCCAAACACTTCCCAAACTTGCAATATTTTGGCTTCAACTTGCGAGTCAATATGTAAGTATGATTTTATTAATTTATGCATTCCCTAAATAAAAGTTGATGTTATTTTATCAAGTTTGGCTTAAGAATGATATGTTACACATGCGGACATAAATTTTGTTTGAATTTAACAATATAGTAGTAAGATTTTCAAACTCGGAAAGCCTAAGCCCGTCTGGTAATGAATTTCAACTTGTTTTTGACAAAATGCTTGTTGAAACTTATTACTAAACACACTCTAAGGATCTCTTACAACAAGCAACTTCAATATGATTTATTTTTTAAAATTAATTAATATCTCAGTTAAAAAATTTAAAAATTATTATGTTAGGAGTTCATATATATTAGGAGTTGGTTAGCTTTTTTTCTTCTTCTTCTTTTTTTTTTTTATATTTTGTTTCAATTCTAAATACTTAACTCTTAAAATTAAATAAGTTTTATAAACAATATGTTTAGTATGGGTGATTATTTTCAATTCGGTTCGGTTTTTATCAAAAACAAATAACCAAACCGGTTTTTTTAAAAAAAAAACCCGAACCGGAACCGGCTCAAACCGACTAGTTTCGGTTCGGTTCGGTTATTTTAGAAAAAAAAACCCGCTCCAACCCGTTTGGCTCATTTTTTCTGGTTCAGTTTTTTTGTTTCGGTTCGGTTTGATTTTTTCGGTTTGAGGCTTATAAAACTGAACCAGTCGGTTTTTTCAAATTTTTAATCGGTTTTTTTTTCACGGTTCTGTTTTTCCGGTTATTTTTTTTTGTTTTTTCAGTTTAATTGATTTTTTGATTTTTTTACTAATCCCTACTATTTAGATTAAAAATACATTAAAAAAAACCATTATAGCAACAACTCGAAAAGAATGTGAAGAAAAGAAAACTTTAACGCAATAAATGTTTAATTAAACAATATTTGGAAAACAAAATGTTAAGTCATTAAAAAATATTTATAATTAATGTTTCAAGTGATGTTAAAATTCAATATTTTAAAACAAAATATTCAATGTTCACATCATCAAAATTGGCCTTTATTTTTTTTGGATAATGATCGAAATCAAAATTGGCCTTTATATAACGAGGAGACCTTCGACAAATACTATATATAGTAAAATTGAAGCAAGTCTTTTTTTTTTTTTACCACTGGTTTGATGATATATACGTCATGAACGAAATATTATAGAATGATATATGTGTAATTAAATAAACAATTATTGTAGTAAAACTTAGAGAGAGAAACTAAAAGAGAATTTTCAAATAAAAAAATCTCAATCATAATTTCTTGTAAGATAATGTTTTTAATTTGCTTTACCTAAAGCAATATATATTATATCTTATAAGTTTTTATTTGATATATAGTGTTTTGGATATTTTTAATTTATATACCATGTTAGAAGGGGGGGGGGGAATTATATTATATGAGATCATTCATTATCAAAATAATAAATTATTATAATTTGTAACATTTATTTTAAAATTTTAAAGCTAAAGCAATAAAACATTAAATTGAATATGAATTGAATGTGTTGGTATATTTGTTTTTTTTTAATTATTATAATTTTCATACCCTCGTCTAAGAGAGCGTGACGTCATGACGATCCTTTCTGGATGGATTCTGGAAGGTTTTTTGGTTGGTTAGGCAGTTATCACCTAGTATTACGATTATTGGAAATCCTAATTGGTTTTTTATATATTCTAGGTAAGGAACTGGTTATATAAAGGGAAGAGATTAACACATCTAGTATGTCTTACCTGACGTAATTTTTATTGTTTTTTATTGTTTGTTATGATATGATGATGTCTATCTCTACTAACTTACTATGATAGATTTGCTACGATGAATAAACCCTAGTTTTCTAGGTCAAGAACTCAGTCTAGGAATGTGAAATATCATCAATTATTGTTTAGGCTTCTTTCAGTGTAAAACTAGAATTTTAAATAATATATATTTTAAATAAAATTTCTTTTGGATTTTATCCTTATATTAGAAGGGAATGTGTTGTATTATTCACAATGATATTTTGGATATTAACCTCATATAGGTTTTTTATCCTTATATTAAAGTGGATAATAAAATTATTATCCCTAATAATATTTTGGATATTAACCACCTTTTAGGTTTTTTATCCTTATATTAAAAGTGAATAATATAATTATTATCTCTAATGATATTTTGGATATTCATCCCTTTTAAAAAAAATTTATTCTTATATTAAAAGTAAATAATATTATATTGCCAAAAATATTCTTTAAATATAAGCCAAAATCCTTTGGAAATTTACAAACTTGCTATAAAATCCAAACAATATTTAAAAACAAAAAAAAAAACATGTCAAAGTGTTTTAAATTTTCTTAAAAAGATGCTCAAATAAATTTAGGATTTTTTGTCATACGCAATAAAAAAGAAAATATTTATTTATTATTTATTTAAGCTTCGTTTGGTAAAATCTTATTTTTTGTAATAAAACTATCAAAAATAGGCCTAAACGGTGTTTGTCAAACATACCCTTCAACTAAAAGACCCTTAACAAAAAAAAAATAGCAAACCAAATAACGTATATAAACCCTGTAACCCAGTTTTTTTTTTTTTTACTCGACCTGACCAGGTTGACTTGATTGGGTTGACTAGAAATCTTTGGTTCCACCATAAACAAAACCAAAAATCCTTAACCCTGAGGGGTGTAGCTCAACTGGTCAGGCCTTGGGTTTGCTCCCTAGAGATCACCAGTTCGAGTCCCACAAACCTTAGAGCCACTGGAGGCTTACATAGTCGTTAACTTCAGGGCCTGTGGGTTTAGTTGAGGTGCGTGCAAGTTAGCCTGGACATCTACATTAATAATAATAAAAAAAGAATCCTGATTTGATCCAAAAACAACTCAAAAACAAAATCAAAGCCAAAAAATAGATTAAACACCCAAAAAAATCTTTAAAAAATTAATAAAACCGATCAAACACACAAAAAAAAAAAACAATCAAGAACATCAAAATGAACCTAGCAACAAGAAACCCAAAACATACTAGATTTGGTCAAAATGAAGGTACATACATGTTGGAAATCATGCAAGGATCAATAATGTAGCATCCATTCACTTCAATTGTCATTAAAACATCATGATTTTGTCCAAATGGGTTTCAGTTTAGAACCGAAACCCCTAGGAGTAAAAGTCATTAAAATCGTGTTACTAATGCAAATAAACCCTAGATTATTAGTTAATCATGTATAAAGAAGAGTTCTAGCAAAGAAATGGGCCAAAATTGATCTAAATCATAGAGTTAAGACAATGTTCTTCGTAAGAACACTGCCCAGAAAACCCAACAACTGCCCAGAAACCCAACCAATATCAAGCCTCCAAAACTTGCATTTTTTACCTCTAAAACACGTTTTCTTTGCTCACACACTAACACAGTTACACATACTCACATAAAAAAATGACCAATAACATCAGCATTAAGTATGGGGTACCAAATAAAAAAAAACATGAACTTAAAACAAACTATATGTTCACACAACATAGATTCAAAATTAATTTTCTAAACCTATTTTGTGCATGAACAGACCTAGCAAACCTAGGATAAATATTCTTACTTTGATATGCATAGCTTAAGTTACACAAAAACCAAAACAATCTTATATATCAAAAACAAACTTAAACAATAACTTTTATGTATCAAAAACATTAAAAAAAAACTTCAAAAAAAACATCATTAAATAAAAAAAAAACAGCAACAAAAAGGTGATACAACATTACTTATTGAGCATTCAAACATCTTTTATATGCTTATAAATATAAATAAAAAGCAAAACAATAAAAGCAGACCATAATGGCCTGTTTTTGGATCAACAAAGTATACCTAGAATTGTTACTCTCTCTTTGCTTTCATTTGAAAGGTTTTACCACTCACAAACTTACTCTCATTTTCAAAGCTTAGGAAAACTTTTTGTTAGGTTCCTAAACCTTTTTTACTTATGTTATTCGGTTAATATTTTCCTTCTTTCTTATCTTTTTCTCCTCTCCTTCTCGCTCTCTTTGTCTTCTCTCATTTCTTGATCTCAGGGGGTATTTATAAGGTTTTGTGGGGGGGGGGGGGGGTTGAATCCATTCTTAACCTTTTGATCTTAAGGTAAAGGTTATGAACCCTTGATAAGAACTCATGTGAAGCCTTTGAGTGTGAACACACAGAAAGAAAGTTGGTATTTCACACAATTATGTTTCAGTCATGACTAATTGAGTTGTCCACTTTCGAGGTCTCATTAGAGCACTTATGAAGTCATCTTCGCCTAAGACTAACTAAAGTTCATAGAGGGGATGCACATCTTTCATTTGGATCCAACCTCACTCAATTCAGAGGTTTATAATTCCATATTTATTTGTTTGAAATTGTCAATTTGATCAACAAAAACTGTAAAAAACAAAGGTCATATCAACTAAACGATGTGTCACTCACTTTCTCTTCTTTAAGTCTGAATAACGTGTTATTTAGGTGAGATTAGGGTTTTTAACTTGAGATTTGGCAAATTTTAATTGAGTCCTTATTCTTCTAATTTATTTTAATTGCACCCTTAATCGCCTTTTAACTTTTAATTTCATATAATTTCACCATCGCTAAACTCAATTATTAGCCCCTAAATAGGCCACCTTTTTTCATTTTGATCTTCAGTTATGAATTTGTGTTTTTTGACCCTTAATTGACCAACAATCTTTCAATTTTTTCAATTTGACCCCTGCTTTGGTCAATTCCAACCCCTACATTCACGCGTCTTTTTCGATTTAGTTTAGTTTTGACTTTCTTGAATCAAGTCTCTAATTGTTCATCAAACTTTAGTATTTATGTAATTAAGCCCTCGATTTGACTAAATTAACTCTTAAAAATTGCAATTCGACCCTCAAACTTTGATGTCTTCCAATTAAAGTCTAAATTGACTTCAAAAATCATTTTTTCTTGCAATTAAGCCCTCAATAAATTCAATTAAACCTTGAAAAATTATAATTAAGTCCTTAAACATTCAATTTTGAATTTCTCTCCTCAAATTGAATTTTCTTTTCCAATAAGGTCTTTATCGAAAATGCATTGTCAATTTTTTTTAATCTTGTATATTTGATCATCCCCAACCAATCTTCAATGATTTTTGGGCATTCTGATATATTCTTCTCACATATATATTTTTTTATTTTCTTCCAATATTTTTTTATTTGTTTTTGTATTTTCCCTTTCCCTTTTTTCTGAATTTTTTTTTTAAACACCCTAAAAAATGGATAACAGCAATAATTATATGATTTTAAAAAAAGAAATCAAATGCTAAATGACGCTACAAATCTTTAATTGAATTTAACAAAGTATTTTCTCCCCACGTATGTATAATATAGAATAAACTTGATTTAATAAGAAAATGAGTTAAAATTATTAATAATTTTAATGTTCTTAAGTTCATTTTCAAATCGGAATTGTACTGATTTAGGTGGATTTATTTTTTATAAAATGTGTTTGCTAGGTTAGACGTCTCATCAAAGGTGGATTTAGATAATTTATCTCAAGATGTTGAAGTGCTATGGAATGAATGGCAGCTTCGCGTATTGATGTTACTCAGTCTCTTTCTGCAAATCGTCCTCACCGTCTGTGGAAATCAACGCAAGTATACTGTCAGAGTCTGGCTTGGGGCTTTGCTTTGGTTAGCATACTTGTCAGCAGACTGGGTGGCCACTTTTTCATTGGGCATCCTTGCTCGTAGTGAAGCCGACTCTACAGATCCGAACCTGATTCCATTATTTTGGGCTCCAATCCTTCTTGTTCACCTTGGTGGCCCTGAAACTATTACTGCTTATTCAATTGATCAAGTCAACAAATTATGGTTAAATCGCCTTCTTGAGCTAGTAACCCATGTTGGTGTGGCTTCTTATGTCATGTTCAAGTTATGGAAGAAGAATTCCATGACGTTGGTAGCCATTCCCATCTTTATTTCAGGAATTATCAAGTACGCAGAAAGGATATGGGCTTTCAAGTTAGCAAGATCCGAGGCTTTTAGAAGCCAAGAAAACAATCTTGTGGTTCCCCAAGCTTCAGCGAAAACACCTTGTATCTCAATTGAAGATATAGTTTCCTGCGACAACGTCAGTAAAGATGAGGTCAGATATCTTCATGAAGCTCGTGTTTTGTTCAAAACGTTCCATAATCTGTTCAAAGATTTTGATATCGTCAATTTGGATCAAAAAATCACATATGATTTGGTTTGTAGAAAGGATGCCAGATATGCCTTCAGGTTGACAGGAGTGGAGTTGGGATTCATGTATGATCATCTTTATTCTAAGGTGACTGAGATTTCTTGGCCACGCGTCATTCTCCACTCTATCACTTTCCTATGCTCTACTTCTGCATTAGTTTTCTTCTCAATAATGACAATGAGAAAGAATGTCTATTCAAAATACAATGCGGCCATATCTTACTTGTTGCTGGTTGGAGCTGTCTTGCTTGAAAGTTATTCTATCATTGTGCTTCTGTTGTCAGACTGGACTATGCTTTGGCTTAGCAGTAACAAAAAAGCAGGTGATATTCTCTATCATTTTTTCATAAGCGCAGAAGATGGTCAAGATCTATGGCACAACACAACCTAATAAGTGCACAATCAAACAAACCAATGAACAAGCTTCTTGAGAAGTTCTTTCCAGGGAAATGGTGCCCTCATAGCTGGGAGGATGTGGACGATCTTTTGGAAAAATTGATCTTCAATCAAGTCATGGGTAAAAGTATGAGGATCCTTCCTGGTATAGATGGTTCCAATAAACTCAAGAAGCTATTGGAAGAGAGAGGTGACCACGTGCTTGGAAAAGACGAATGCTTCAAAAAAATTAGATGGAGTGTGACTGATGTAGATTTCACTCATAGCCTCCTCACGTGGCACATTGCTACTCATGTTTGTTACTGTAAAGATCAAGGATATGATGTTGCCGATCAGCCAAATCGCAAAATGAGCAAATCATTATCTAGTTACATGCTGTACCTTCTGATTGATTGTCCGAATATGTTACCTGGGGAACTCAAGGAAGCAAGGTATACTGATACTAGAACTCATTTGCTTCGAAACCTTTTACAGCATAAAAAACCGAAAGACAACACTCAATCAGATAATGAATCACTTTCCAGAGGGTTTCAGCTTTGTAAGATTTTACAGCATAGAAAAAGGAAAGACAACACTCGATCAGATATTGAATCACGTGCCGAAGGGTTTCAGGAAGCTGGCTTGGATGCATTAGATAATGAATCACTTGCCAAAGGGTTACAAGAAGCTGACTTGGATGAATTTTTCAGAGAATTGCTTCTACATCCACCCACCATGTTGGAAAAAATTAAACTACAAGACGAAGGAGAAATGTCAGCCCTACTAGATGGTTGCATGCTTGCTATGTCATTGCACTCACTGGAAATAAAAAATAATTTGTCAAAAGAAAAGAAATGGGAAATGATAAGTGAAGTGTGGGTGGAAATGTTGATGCATGCTGCAAGTCATTGTGGATGGAAGGAGCATGCTCATGCACTTGCCCGAGGTGGGGAGCTGCTCACTCATGTGTGCGTTCTCATGGCACATCTCGGTTTATGCAAGCAGTGTCGACCTGAAGTAAGTGAACAATTAGAGGCAAGGTATGAAAGGCTTGGAGATATTGTCTCCTCTGATGATTGGATTATTGATCTTAGTGAGGACTCACTTGTGGTGGAAGAAAATTAGTGTGGTAGATGTTTACAGGTAGCAGAGCAAAATAGCAAAATTAAAGAATAAAAAGAAAGTTTGATAGGAAAGATTTTTTTATTAAAGCCTTTTTTTTTCAATACATCTTTTTCTCTTATGTTCTATGCTTATTAAAAATCTATTTATAAATCTAAACAATTAAAAAATTAAACTAATTAAAAATATATATTTTGAATAAGAAAAGAAATTACATCAAATTAATCAATTGACCTTCGATAGACTGTTTCTAAACCGGTTAATTGATTCATTTAATTCAACTGGTCAACAAATTTTCAATCGATAAATCAACTCCTTTATTTTTTAGAAAAATTAAAAATTATGTTTACTTTCAACATTCCTTCTTAAATATTATTTCTCATAACTCCTAATATATTTCTCATCCCGGTAAAAAAATATCATGTTTGAGTGATTTTATAAAAATATTCATGAATATATTTAATTTTAACTTTTTTATTTGTAATAGAATTTCATAGATAATAAAATCTTGGCCAGCACCAGCTCATTGCAGGTTAAACTGAAGCCTGGCAAAGCCTAATTAATAACTACAAGACTTAGTCCACAAATACAAAAGAAGCCATGTTGGGGTTCCTCTCCTTCCAACTAATTTGACATTTAGGCAGTTTAACTCTTGTAATATAATGTATAAATATACATACATACATACACATACATATATATATATATATGTATATGTATATGTATATGTATGTATGTATATTCTTGACAACCTTAGGTGATATTACTTGATGTTGAGCGTTCAGTCAGATCGATAATCATGGTTTAGGGTCAAATTACTTAACCTTGAACTTTGAAGACTAAATTGAAATCCCATAAAAAAAATTGGGGGAAGAATTTGTAATTTTATTTCTTAATTCAATTTTAAGCACCGCATCAACTTATTTGTGTCTTTTTTACCCTAGGGTCATCTTACCCTAGCTTGCACTCTCAACAGTACATGGAAGGTGACGATGTGTTAACCAATGATCACATCTTACATTTCTTAAGTTTAATTAACCATAGGATGAGCTAAAATATCAATATCAATACTTATTACAAGGATGCTTTTACATAAAGTAATAAAAAAATTCCATGCAAAAATTGAATAATAATAATAAATCTATTGAAATCAAATAAAAAAACTACAAGATTCTTCTTCATTCAATCTAATTGCTCGAGGAATAATTTTACTTTAGTTTCCAAGGAGGGCAATTGATGCTCTTGTCTTTAAACTTTGGAATATTTGTGAGCGCTGATGAGACTTAAAGTAGAGAACTTGAAAATTAATCTTCGAATAAAGAACATGAAAGTTAACCTGAGAAATATTTTAAGAATAAATATCCTAAACGACTTGTTTGTAACGCATCCGAATGTTGTGAATCATGCTATATATCTCTTTTGAAACAGTCTTTGTTTTCTTAGTCTGATAGGAATTAAAGCAAAGAATTTGAGAACTGTATACTTTAGTCAATCCGAGGAAAAACCTCTGTTTTCCCAACACTCTGTTCTTTCTATTTTCGCTCATGTCGAAGGCTTTTCTTAAAGGTGTAACTTGTGAATACAGAAAGTAATTTATTCCATATATTTTGCTGTTGCAATAACCTCTAAGATATGCTTAGATAACGTTGGGAAACTATCTCTGGACAAAAGAGATGGAGACAATGGAGAGAGGGAATATGTTTTCCTGTATTTTTTTAATTTTAAAATTACAAAAATTCACTTCAAAACTGTTTTAGAGACAAATTTATTTCATACATCTCTTCAACCAAAAACGTTTTATTTCTTTTGTGTTAGTTCATTCTTTTTCTGATAATATGTGTTAGTTGATTCTTTCCTAGAGTTTTGGCTTGTGATGAGAGCAATACTTTATCCTATATCTTCTATCAAGTATATAAGAACGTTTGACTGACTTCATTTTGGGTACTAGTAGGAATTTTATGTTCAAGTTTATAGAGTTGCACAATCTCCATAAATAAATCACAATCTCTATAACTAAAACACAGATTTGTGGCACCAGGATTGGCAGGCGACATAAGCTGGTTGACTGGAAGCAGAGTCCGCAGACATTCACCAAACGTTTGGGCTGCAAAGTTGTGAGTATGTGTCTCTGTTTGTATGTGTATCTGAACTGTTTTTTGACATGTTTTGAACTCTAAATCTCTCAAGGTGTATGGCTGCTTCACACTATGCACGTCGAGGAACCATGTCTTTTATCTTGCGGTCATGATAAGAAAGTATTAGAAAGCATAAAATTCGAGGGCTTACATCCCACAACTGGCTACTGATAAGTCATATGAATATGATTAAGGGTAATGTAACTGCATAGAAAGACAAACTATCAAACATCTTCACACTAATGACTATATATTGCATATCAACAGGAAAAAGGAAAAAAAAACGACATCTGTATCGTATTTGATTTCTCTAGTTTATTTAAGTTCTTTTATATACATATAATGATTTAATTTGGTAGATTTATTTATTTTTGAAAATGTTTTCTTTTTAGGGTCTTGTGGTCAAAGATGGGCATGCATGATTGTCTCAAACTGTTGAGGAACTATGGAGTGGATGTGGGCTTCGCGCATTGAAGCTACGCAATCTCTTTCTTCGAATACTATCGGATTCTGACTTGGTACTGCTGTTTGGTTAGTATACCTATCACAAACTGGGTTGCCGTTAAATTTAAGGTTTAAGAAAAATTGAATTAGATTGTAATACCAACAAAGTAGAAAACAAAATGAAAATCATTTAAAAGCTTGAAGAACAAAGTATATATGAAGAATGAAAGGTTTGAAAAGTTACGTTTTCAAACCTCTGTTTTATAACATAACGGTTGAAACTCCAACCAGATGTGTTGATAAGATTAAAAAAGGACAAATATCTGTCGCAGATTATTTGGCAAAGCAAAAGGTCTATAAAAAAACAGATCTAGCTGCTTGGTTTTAGTTTTTTTCTTCTTTTTTGTTTAGTCATGTTTGGTTTCTAAAATACATAATTCTTTGTTTTTTCTTTTTTCTTTTTCTTTTTCTTTTTCTTTTGAATATATAGCTATTTTCTTACTGGTTATAAGAGATTTTAGTTAAAACATCTAGTTGAGTTTCAACCACATGTTTCAAACATTGATATTTTAACTGAAATTTCGATTTTAAAAGTGGTTTTTTCATATTTTTTTGGTCCAAAAATTATGGTTTTTGAAGAAATTGTTGTACCTTCTCGATAAATAACGGTAAAATAACAGTTTTTGGTTACTCAATACTATAAATACAACAAGTCTTCATTGTTTTAAAACAACTCCTTTCTTCATTTTACATTAAATTAAACAAGTTCTTTGAAGTGTTCTTGGAAAAGTTATTCTTTTACTATCTAAAACTCTTGAGATCTTTCTATTACTCCTCAAAATATATTTGTTTTATCCTAATAACGTCCATATTTGCAGTGGGTAAATAACACTTAAAACCATGTTACAAAAGCTGAACAATCATCAATCCTCAGCAGTGGCAACTTTATCATTGGGTATCCTTGCTCTCAGCCAAGCCAACTCTGCAAATCCGAAGTTGATTCCAATAATTCGGCTTCCAACCCTACTTCCTCAGCTTGGTGGTCCTTGATTAATTGTCACAGCTTATTCTATGGAAGACAACGAATTATAGCGAAGGCACCTTCTTGAGCTAGTAGTCCAAGTCGGTGTGGCTTCTTATGTCTTGTTCAGGTTACGGAGCAGGAATGCCATCATGCTAGTAGCCATTCCCGTCTTTATTTCAGGAATAATCAAGTATGGAGAAAGGATGCGGGCTTTCAGGTTAATTAGCAAGTTCCCAGACTTTTGAGCACTACACAGACAATCAATTATTCTTCAAGCCACGCTTCTGTTCTAGAACATCGCTTCCGAATTTGCATGCAACAACAGCGTATGAGGATAGATATCTCTATGAAGCTCGTCTTTTGTTCAGGATGCTGTTCACAAATGTAGTTCTTGGCATTGATGATCAAAAGATAACCTACGATTTGATTTCCAAAAAGAATATATACCAAATTAAGAAGGCTTAAGTTGATAGAAGTCCAGGTGGGAATATTCATGTATGATCTGCACTATTCTAAGGTGAGAAAGGTTTCTTTTCCACGCATCATCCTCCATTCTATCACCTTCTTATCCTCTGTTTCTGCATTAGTTGCCTTCTCAACAATAACCACAAAGAAGAACGTCTATTCTAATAGCGATACGATGCTATCTTACTTGTTGCTGCTCGGAGCTGTCTTGCTTGAGAGTTAATCTATCATCGTGTTTTTTTGGTCGGACAAGACAGTGCTTTGGCTTAGTAGTGGTCAGATAGTGGGTAATTTTCTTTATGGAACCAATGGTCTTTTTTAAGAATCACAAAAGATAGTCAGGATCTATGGCTCAACATGACCTAATTCTAAGTACCCTGTTTAGTAAACCAGTGATCAAGGTTCTTAGCAAGCATTTGCCTGGAAAATTGGAACGTTCATGGCAGGGAGGATGTGGATGATGATTTAAAAGAATTGATCTTCCTCAATCATGCCTCGCATAAACGTTCAAGGATACCAGTGATTTCAACGCCCTAAAGCAGCTATAATAATTAGCAGAGAGAGGTGACGTGGCACATTTCGAAGCAAGGATTTCTTTGAAAAAAAGTGGATGGAGGGTGGTTGGTGTAGAATTCATTAACAGCCTCCTTTCTTGGCACATTGTTACTCGTGTCTGTTATTGTTGGGTCTGTGATAAATTGTGTCCTTGAGTGGGAGAAAATAAATAGCCATGTAATTAGTTCATATAAAATTTTAATGCTGTTATATTTTAGTGCAAGGTTTATTTGTAAATGTTTTATTTTCTATATTTTTGTGGCTATAAAGAGGATAGAAAAAATAATTTTTCGATTATTTTAGGATTTTGGGTAAAAAAAAATTATATAATCTTTTATTTTCACATAGTAAATTTATTTAGTCGGCCTAAATTACTGAATTGTATAAATTATATGAATGGATGCTATTGTATGATTGACCGTTCTTGATTTTTATATTTTTTTATTTATCAATTGATTTTACAGCTTTTTCTACCACAATTATCATAACAATATTAATTAGAAAAATAGTATTGGCAATAACCTTGAATATCCAGATTAATTATCTAATTAATCACATAGAGTATTTCTTGATTCATTATCTTAAACTTAATCATAAATCATATTATCTTAAACAACGATCATAAATCTAAAATATTGTAAAAAAATATTATTATTGAAAACTATATAAATAATGGAATCCAATTAACATTAATATTCATAAATTAAATAAATATTTATAAATATTAATAATTAAATAAATATTACATTAAAACAATTATGCTACAAAATTAAAAAATAGTGTCCCACGTAAATAATTATCTTCGAACAACCTTAGATTTTGTTGATACGGGACACGTGGCCAAGATTATTAGGTTCCATTAATAAACTCATTAAAAGCACATGAAAATCACAAGCATAGCAAAAAAAAAAAAAAAACAAAATCAAAATAAACCCTTGAACTATTGCTCATTTAGATTTACACCCCCAAAAGAGTTTATTTTATTAATAGTTGAGCTATTAATTACATGTTTATATTTACATCATTTTTTCAGATTCCAGTAATAAATATGTTAAAAATATATGAAAATCACATGCACAAAATTAAAAAGTAAAAGTAATTAATAAATGAGAAATTATACATTAAACAATGTTAAAAACAAATGAAGGAATAAATAACAGAATAAAATCCTACTTCTCATGAATCCCCCAATCCAATAATAATTAAAATGAAGAAATCAAATCATATGCAAGCTAAAATTAGTTTTATTTTTCTATTATTCTTGTTTAGGGTTCTTATTCCAATTATTTATTCCTTTATATAAACATATGGTTTTTATATTATTTAGTATTTTATTTATCGATTATTTTCACTTTTGTTATTATACACGTTATTTTCAGTCACTTTTCAACATATTTATTAACATAACTTAAAAAAAATCAAAACATGTAATAATTTAACTATTAAAATTTTAAAAACAATTAAAATATAAAATATAAATCGATAATAGTTCAGAGCTTCTCTGCAACGATACATGGAGCCCCTTTTTTTATGGGCCCCATAGCACAACAGATTTTGTAGGGCCACACGTCAAGACGTTGTCACGTGTGATTGCTTACCTTCCAGCTGTCCACTCTCTCATCTCCTCTAGATAGCGGAAGCCCAACAAACATCTCCGCCGCGGCAACAATTTCTTTCTCTCCAACCTCAAAAAACCCTTAAGAAAATGTCGAAAATTCCACACGAAATCATAACCGATATTTTCCAACAACTTCCCGTCAAATCTCTCCTCCGGTTCAGATCTCTATCAAAGCCGATTTGCTCCTTAATCGACGGCCCAGATTTCATCAAGTTCCATCTATACCATTCCATCACCGCTAAATCGAATCACAGTGTCATCCTCAAAGAATGGGATCTTTTCACTGTCGATTTTGACACCCTTTCAGACGCTGTGGAGGTTAAGCACCACCCCCTTTACGCCGCTGGGGGCACGGAGGTGATTGGTTCGGTTAATGGGTTGGTGTTTTTGAGACATTCGGAGAGGAATCTTGCGGTGTATAATTTGTCTACGAGGGAGTGGAAGAAATGTTTCGTGGTAGAAATTAAGCCTCCCAGAAGAGATTTGATTACGGGGTATGTATATTATGGGTTTGGTTATGATTCTGTTGGTGATGATTATAAAGTGGTGAGGATGGCACAATTCGTTAGAGAAGATGAGGGTGGTGGCGGAGGCGGAGGTTATGGCGATGGTGGTGGTGGTTTGGGTTGTGAATATGAAGTTAGGGTTTATAGTTTGAAGAATGACAAGTGGAAGAAAATTGAGGATTTGCCAATTTGTCTCAAGTTATTAAGCAAACAATTTTTTCATGTTTTGCATAGGAGAGGGTATGGTGTTTTTGCTGGTCATGCTTTGCATTGGATTATCCCTCAAAGGCGTCAACTTGGTATTAGAGATTGTGTTCTTGGGTTTGATATTAGGAACGATAAGTTTTTCGAATTACCGCAACCCAATTATGAGAGCAAAGGTATGAGCTTTCAGGTTGATGTTGGGGTTTTGGAAGGGAATTTGTGTGTAATGTGTAATTATGAGTATGTTTGTGTTGATGTTTGGGTCATGAGGGAGTATGGCATGAAGGAATCTTGGTGCAAGATGTTTTCTGTTCAAGGGATTAAGTGGATTGGTGCTTTTATGTTTTTGAGACCTTTGATTTATTCTAAGGATGGTGGTAAGGTGTTGTTGGAAGTGAATGATGAAAAGCTTGTGTGGTATGATTGGAAAAATAAGCATGCTAAGGTTGTAAAGATCCGTGGTGGACCGAATTCATATGGTTCTGAAATGTATGTGGAAAGCCTTGTTAGGATCAATGATGGTGATCGAAACGGCTGGAAGAAGCAGCAAGAGATAGATGAGGAAGAGGAGAAGAGGAAGGCAGATAGGAAGAAGAGGTAAGATAGTGTGAGTTTTTTTATGTGTTTGATTCTTTTGAAGCCATTTAATCCTATCGTCATCAATAAAATAGAAATCCAAGTAATGTTCATAGGTAGTCTGTTAAGTTTTTAATTTTGGTTCACAAAAAAATGACTTTGTAGTCATGGTCGTGGACTCATGGATGGTGTTGCTTTCTCTCTTTATAAGTTAAATAATTTTTCCAGGTTATGTTTATTTGAGTAGCAAGTGATGAAAAGTCAGTCCACATTTTCAATTTGGGTGACAAGCCATTATAACAGTTTTTGATTGGCTCTCTAGCAATAATTTTTATGCAAGTTTGTGTAAATTTAAATTCTTATTTTGTATTGTTCCGTCAAAGGCTTCATGTGGTCATTTGTTTATTTTGATTTAGTACTTTATGTCATTTGTGTCTCTCAGGGATAATTTCCTGTCTGTGGGGTTCAAGCTGAAGTTGTAGGACCACCAGAGAAAGAGCCGCACAAAGGCGAAATGGAAGAAGGTGAGCTTTTAGCTTGGCCCATTGAACTAATGCTTTCATTCTGCTGTCTGGTTTAAGCAATGTAAAGATCAAGGCAATTAGATTTAAGTTTT
>Ga0307514_10002058_pt1 | contig 21708 bp, 20 predicted proteins | sample 16_EM_MG_FD_203088 | JGI IMG/M metagenome (GOLD analysis project Ga0307514, IMG submission 203088) | Populus trichocarpa ectomycorrhiza microbial communities from riparian zone in the Pacific Northwest, United States - 16_EM | ecosystem: Host-associated > Plants > Roots > Unclassified | place...
TGAAGGATTCTTGGCCGTGGCCACAATACTTGAGGCATGTCGTATAGTTCAAACCAAATACATCCTGGGGATTATCCACGGGTTTGCCGTCGTAACCAACCCCGCCCTCGGTGATGTTGAGGTCTCTGTAATCCTTCAAGCATGTGTCAAAGCTTTTCGAGGCGACAGCGGGGATGAAGAAGAGGAGAAGGATAGCGAGGTATATTGTTCCGCTTTGCCGTTTCATAACTTGGGCATTGATGGAGGTGATGAGGGAGGGAAGGAGAGAGAGGAAGGGAGATCCTCCGGTGGGGGGACGCGAGTTTTATGAGGATGGGTCTATTTTGATGATGTTTCGGTGGACTTGAATGAATCAAAGATAACGGCGGATACTTACCAGTCGGTTTCCATCCTGTGCTCGACTCGAACCGCAGCGAGGCCGCAGATTAACCAAAGTGAGAACATTGGAATGTCAGGAAACAGTCGATTCTGATTCCCGAGGTGTCTAGTTTGCTTTCCTCCAAACGCTCGGATGTTACGGGCGAGGCGGTCCTCAGTGATTCGCCCCTGGAGTCAGTCGGACGTCCGATCATGTTCCTGGTGGCCAACCCTTCGGGACAAGCCGATGGCTCACACCTCGGCTTCCCCGAAGATTCGATGGATGCACGTCCTCATAATCCTTTTGCATGTCTCCAAGGTCGGGGGTAGATATTCTTATCTCTGTTTCTACAACGTGATGATGGATTGTGGCGACGATTCATCCATGTTCCTGTTCATTCAACATCCATCACCCGCGCTATAGCCCCGTCGATGCTTTCTGGCGGATGCACATGGCTCAGCGCGCTCAAAGTCTACAGGTAACTATGGTTTCTACCATCTCGGTTCCAACTTTCTCAGTGCTCGATCAAAAACAATCATCTCGCGAATTCACCCCACCCCTCATTTTCCGACACATCCTGTAATTCAAATCGAAAACGTGTAGAGATCTTGTACACTCTCTGCCAGAAACGGCACACCGATTCCAACTATACGTTCTGGCCGACAGAGCATCGGCGATAACCACTGCCACGTCAGCTCCTTGGAGCCTATGCGACCCGTTCGCGTGGTCTGTGTTGATCACCACCATGTTCGTCAGACACCCTGGCAAAAGGTTCCTAAAGAGGACATGCACGGCACGATGTACATGAGGAGGGCGAACAACCCGCAGGCGTTGTTACCTCCCCGCTGCGAATCGCCTCTCGATCGCAAGGGGCATTGTTGGCTCCAGAAATGAAAACAACGGATACAACGGATCACAACCCACCTTTTCTCTCTGAGCAGCCACCAGCGTGAGGCTTTGACCCATTGGTATTGACCAGGAATCGTACATGGGCCACCTTTCTCACTGATGCACTAGGCTGCTTATTCGTCGGCGTGACCTTGCAAGCCAACGAAAGAAACGCGTTCCCTCGATCCCTTGACTACTCAAAACACGAGGGTTTTCCCACCCTTGCCACGTACTCAGTACTCAGTACTTGATGACATTGACAACCAGCCCCATGATATCACGATCACCCGGAAAACAGGCGCTTCCGCTTTTTTTTTTTTCCTTCTTTTTTCGTCCCAAGTCAGATGGTCATGCACACGTCTTACGTCCCTGAGCTCCGACATTTTACATTTTACACGAGAGAGAGATACGGGTTGTGAGTGTACTTTGACGAGCCCTTCTTTCAAAATGCCCTCAGCAGGATTCCTCATCTACTCGGGTGTAATCCCCTTGGTGAAGATGTGAGTCTTTTTCTCCACCGCTACGCACCATCTCAACTCCAGACCGAATTCTGCCCCACAGCTTCCTCTCCATGTTCGTTGGCTATTGTTTTGCTCGAAAAGACCTTTTTCCCCAAGTTGCGACCAAGGGTACCTCTCAAATCGCCATGAACCTCGCCGTTCCCCCTCTCATCTTCTCCAGCATCGTTCCCGCATTCACAAAGGACAACGTATCCGCGATAGGTCCCACGTTCTTGATTGCACTTACCTACGGCCTCCTCGGCCTCCTCTTTGGCCTTATCATCCGTGAGGTCTGCTACGTACCTCGTAACTTCTGGCAAGGCATAATCGTTGCCTGCTGTCTGGGAAATTGGGGTGCTCTCCGTACGTAATCTAATCTCTTGCGGCTGACCGGTTTTCCCATGACTAACACATCAAGGGGCATCACCAGCTGCCGGGGTCATCATTCCTGTTACTCAACAGCCACCGTTCAATCCTCTCAAGGACACCAATCGTGAGCGTTCCCTCAAACATTGTACCATTCATTCCCTAAAACGCTTGACTATAGTGGGAGTATCCTTCATTGCAATATTCATGGTCGTTTTCAATCTTTTCTTCTTCGTCTGTGGTCTTGCCCCTTCTCTCGCCTGGGACTATGCTCCGGGCGTCCCACAGGGGGAAGAAGCTGAAAAGCGAGTGCCGTGGAGTGAAAAACCCATCGGCAGCCTCGTCTATAAATATCTGCTTAGAAGGCCGGCTCCTCACCCTTGCGCTATCTATACACCCCAGGGGAATGTGGGCGACACTTCAGCAGAGACCGCTTCCCCTACGAATACTGGCCAAGAAGAAAAATCAACCTCCGACCAACTCTCGTCTCAGCTCGGATCCACCGTGTTACCGATACATTCCCGCCCCTCTTCTATCGCCCAGTCTTCGTCAAACCCATTACTCAAAAAATCTCTCCGAACCCTCTCTTTAGTCTTCTCCCCCGTTAACCTCGTGATCTTTATCTCACTATGCATTGCTCTCGTTCAACCGCTCAAAGCGTTTTTCGTCGATGTCAGCGCTGAGGGAGGTCCCTCGTGGAAGGGTCCTGACGGGAAGCCACCTCTTGCCTTTCTCATCGATACCGGTTCAGTCAACATCATAACGGTCAAACTGGAGTAAACTGATTCCAGTTTCTTTTTGGCAGCTGCTTTCATCGGCGCCGTCACCATTCCTCTTTCCCTTGTACTCTTGGGTGCTTCTTTCGCAAGGATGAAAATCCCTCGCCCGATATCTCGTCTGCCGATAGCCGCGATCATCTCCGTCTGCGTTGCGAAGATGGTGTTGTTGCCAATCATCGGCATCTTCATCGTCCAGGCGATGGTCAAGAACGGTTTCATCCCACCACAAAACAGAGCGCAAATATTCGTGGCGATGTACCTTAGTGGCACTCCCACCTCTATCACGTACGGGTTCCATCCGAATCCTGATATTTTGTCAACGACTAACCCCACAGCTATAAAGCCAAGTGATTGTGTCAACTCTGTACTCTCCAGATGGCGAGTTGGACACCCTCTCGGTGAGTGTCATGCCTCCCGTCCTCCAACTCCCTCTGACGGCAGTGAGCTAGGCGTTTATACTCGTACAATGTGAGTCACCATCTTGAGCGAAAACGTGATTTAACATTCCATTTCAGATGTATTCATGTTTTTCTCATCTTCGGCGCTGACCAGCATATCTATCCTCTTGTCATGATTTGGCGGCCACCTTTCCCCATCCTGGACTCTATACCTAGATTACGATACGATCCCCACTGAACCCACTATTCCGTGTTTGGACGGGTCTCCTCGTTAGCTCATCTGTCTCTCACGAATAACACATGCTATAAAGAATGGAACGACTGCGGGGGATCAAATTACAAATCCTCCCAACTGGGCAGATCGCAGCACTCTACATACACCACCGGAAGAATCGCGCTAGGCCGAAGTGATGATTCATGATGGTTTGAGCTGTGCAATGTTGCATACAAGAGCTGAGGCTCTTGATTAAAGTAGGGGATCATTATTATTGGCAATAAACAAGCGTAGGCGTCTAGATGTATTTCAACAAATGATTTGACCCGTGGTCACACCACAGTCTTGTTTTGTCAGAACTTCTTCCTCGTTTGAGCCCTTTGCTGAGCCCGAGCTTCAGCGCTCTTGCCTCCAACCCACTCGATGCCAAATTTGACACTCTCCAAGAACGTCGGGGGCTTGACCTGTGCGCGAACGGGCATCATGGGAATATTAAGAACCTTGCGAACCGAAGGAGCACGGAGAAGGAGAGACTGTGCCGTCATGGCAATAACCCCAGTTATCAGGTATACCACAACGCCCTGGAGAAATAGTTCCCGTCAAGGTCCATCAGCTGTCGGTGGGCAGAGAAGAGGTGCGTACCGCAGGGAGGTTACCCATCAGTGGTACAGAAACGAACGTAACTGCCTTGAGCAGATTAAACACATGCAGCATTTGGGCAGCATCCTGGCTCATGTCCTTCGCGTTAACCTGAGACTAGGAATTAGCGGGTTGCCGACAGAAGTGCGTCAAAAGTGATCACTGACAGTTAACTGGACGTTAATCAACACAGCCATCGCCAGCGGTAGTGCATACGTGGGGTCCGGCACGGTCAAATCAGCTATCCAACCATATCCCCCGACCTTCAACTGTTCCAATGGAAGCTCGCATAACCGTTTGATTCCGAAGAACAGGCCCAAAGAAATCGGTGGTTGGACGAGGAGGGTGGCAAGGGGTGCCAGAAACGACGCGCCGGCTTCTTCATAGACCTTTTTTTGTTGGAGAGATATTCTTTGGACGGCGATCGGATCATTGCTCATGCTGCCGATCTTTTGGAGCTCTCCCCTAAGCTCCGTCAAACGCGGTTGATAGGGTGCGAGTCTGGCGGCAGTACGGATAGAGTAGATGTTGAATGGGAGGACGATCACTCGCGAGACAAGCGTTGCAGCGACGATTGTCCAGAGCCAAGGCATGCCGGAGGTAACCTGAATCAGTTCCATGGTCCATTGAGAAATCCCCGCTGGCGTCCAGTGTGAAAATCCGAGGGCAGCTAGGTCACCGTAATTTAATGGTGGAACCGAGTTCAGCGTTGAAGGAATGTCGAACGAAGGGATGACATCGGAGAAACTTGTTGATTCAGGAACTGATGTTGTTGCGGCAACTGCTTCTGGCTGTGGAACATCATCCAAGAGCTCCGACGCAACCGGAGCGGGGGGAGGAGCGGAAACGGGAGTAGAGGTGGTGGGTGCGGGTGCGGGTGCGGGTGCCGACCCCCAGAAGGACAGACCGCGTGTGGACCCAAGTCCAACTATCACGCTCGATCGAGGTTTCGGGCTGTAAACCTAGTTGAAAAGAGATTTCGGTAAGGCGGGGCTATATTGGCGGAAGGACAGGTTTTACATGGTGTGTGGTGAACGTCCTGAAAGTGGGATGAAACCTAAGGGATACAGGTAAAGAACCGCGTTATAGCTCTTGAGAGTACACTTACCTCACCGCATTACGAGCGGTAGACCTCACAAGAACTTTCGTCGAAACCAGTCGACCGAGGGACATGACGGACGGGACGGACACGGTTCAACGCGACTCGGATCAATCCAGGCGACCCAGTTCCCACGCCCAACGAGGATATCGATGATTAGTAGTGTGGATAAAGCGACAGGTCAGCGTACATAAACACACAGGATGGTCCAGATACAAAGCGAATCAGTTGGCTAGTTTGTGTCGAGTGCCCAAGTTCCTTATGACTTTGAAACCACCTCCATAATCGCCCTTCCAATACAGACGCCCCGGTCAGAGGTGTAGATGCCAATCTCCAGCTCTCCTTCGTCTCCAATCGCGGGCAACCCCCACAACTGTACAATGTTCCTGCTGATTCCACCCATCCGATTCACATGGACGAACCGGGGGAGCTGTCCGCCTGAGACTAACCTCACGTCTACCGTGTCTGTCATCTCTGCCACGTGAATGGTGAACAGAAACCTCTCTCCGATCCTCGCCAAAAACTTCGCTGGCCTGTTCTTAGTCGTGACACTCGTTTGGGAAGATACCAACGACGAGAATGAAGGGATCGCGTTGTCAGTGGTATCCATCCCGAACGCACGAACATAACTCCCGAGATCCTCTTCTCTGCTCCCTTTCCCTTCAACCTCAACCGAAAGGCTGGCTATCCGTTTCAAACCAGCAGGGCTTCCATAGTTTGCTGCCAGGCTCCCGTTGTCGCCAAAGGGTATCCGTGGTACAGGCACTCGGCTCGAACTGGTGAATGGCACTAGCCTTGGTCGTCCGCCATCCGCCAGAGTCTGCGAGGGGTATGATACGCTGACACTCTGCCCACTCCGAACGCTCATAGCGCGCGCCGTCTGAACAACGGCTTCCTGGGCGTGTGATTCGATCGAAGATCTATCCGAAGCCGATCGTGGACTGTTCTGCTCATAGTTCACCGACGGCCCGATACCACGGGTGGACGACAGAAGGCTACTCTGTCTTGGTGAGTTATTTTTCGGGGGAGCAAAATCCGCTCTACGGGTTGGGATTGAATCGGGAATAGACGGTGAGGGTGAACCTCCAAGACTAAGGCTTGCAGGTGGATTTGCCAGGATGGGGGTCGTAAATGGGGGAGTTTCAGAATTTTTGGGTAATCCGATGATAAGCCGGGGTCGAGATTTGCTTGGTCGTATCCGGCGGCTGACTGACGTGTACTTGTCGCTGACGACGCGAACCGCATTCCTGAGCTTTCCTACGAATTCTGCCTTTTTCATCGAATTTTCCCCCGGGCTGAGCACAAGATCTGACGGTTGTGGAGGGGAGCGGAAAGAATTTGCCGATGCGCCAGGACGTATTCTATTGAGAGTTGATGATCCAAGGCGGCGGATACTGTCCGAGAGATTCACCAACACCCCTTCACTCTGGCTCTGCTCTCTTTTTTCAACCGCACCGAATCCGTACCAATGTTCTTCAGTATCGGTGTCGGAGAAACCATGGCGTCCTTCCTCACTATCGTGGACGCTGTCTTTACCCCGCCTACACCTTCTGCATATTGCCACAAGGGCGATGAGTAACAGTAGTCCTCCAATGATGCCGAAAGCGATAGCAATCCCGAGGAGCACGTGAGACCTGGCCTTTTGCTCTGCTGAGGTCGGGCTCGAAGCATTCCTTCCTTGATCCAGAGAAATGTTCAAGTTCGCGTGGGAAGTGGAATGCGTCACGCGGGAAAACGCCGTAAATGTCACTTTGATCGCGTCACCTTCGAAGGTAGGAGGGATGGAGCCGGAGAGCAGCATGGTTTTGTTGTCGAATACCAGAAAACTGTTTGAATTTTCGGGCTCGAGAGTAGCAGTCAGATTGACATCCGAAGGAGATCCGAGATCACTCCGCCCAGAGAGGAAGCTCGCAAGTTTAAAATTGATCGCTTGTCCAGGAGTTACATGCAGGGCTTCTAGCGTCTCCGCCGAAAAGAAAGACGGAACGAGGGCAATTGATACGTTCGTGTGTATTTGCTGCTGGAAACTTGTGGTGATCTCAACGGGGAGTGGAGACAAGATCAAGGTTCCCAGGTTATCGGGAGGTTCACCACTGAGGCTGCGTGTCTTGCCCTCGTATTTCAACCAAGAACCAAACTTCGAGGTATCGATGACAACTTCCGAAATATTGGCGGATTGTATGGGACGACCATCAATCAACAGCCCAGAGTAATCGAGGGATGACCTAGGAACGGATTTTAATGGAGGACTAGCAACCGGAGGGCACCGGTCACACACCAGAGCGAGAGGTTGAACGGCGCCGCCGTGGTAACGTTGATTGTAGGCAGTGGGCGGACGGACCTTAACTCATGCGCAGCAATAACCACATCAAACGGCGATTGGGCACTCGAATAGCCGTTCTGATCGATGCCATGCAGGGATAGAGGAATGATCATAGGAGGGTCGCTGGAGCGGGCATGGGGTGCCACTCCGGATAGAGTGCTAGAGACATTGTCAAACCTAAGCCAAGACGGAGGGGCTGAGCCATCCGCTCGCGAGACCGCATAGCCAGTGACGTCGCTGAAGGTGTTGCTCTGGAATCCGATACTGAAGGACCAAGACGGAGGAATATGTAGAGCAGGCCGTCCGAAGGACAAGGCAGAGGTCGGGTCCACCACGAAAACAGACGATAAGGATGGGTTTGAATGCTGGAATTGTGTCTCCAGCGGAACGTTGAGAGTAGGAGCTGCATAAGAAGAAACACAGATGGAAAAGTGGGAAGACACGGTAGCAGACGAGGAACCTTGACGAGCAGTTACGTTTATCCGTGGGAGTCCTTCGTCATTTGCAGATGGCGTTCCGCTGAATGTACGGGTTTCCGAGTTGAAAGACAGCCAAGAGGGGAGTCCAGATATAGTATAAGACAAGGCAGCCTCAGAGTCTACGGTGAACGAGCGGTTCGAGAACGTCCATGAGTACGGCTGACCGACGCGAGCAGTGGGGGCTAGTTGATCTTGCAAAGGAAGGTTGACAGTAAGGGTGGCAAGTCCGTGTACCGTGAGCAAACAAAGAGAGAGGAGGATTGCGAACATAGTGTGCTGACAAAAATTGCGAGTACGTGACGCGGAGAGTCGCCCTGCGACCGTCTCTAGGAAGGTGAAAATGGATGAAGATGAAGGAGGGAAAGAACAAGAAGAGATGTTGGACGAAATGTTCAACTCGCCGCGTGACCAATTGACTTGGCGGCCCGTCACACCGGCAAAAAATGAGATTCACCATGTATATGGTAGTGTAGAGAAAGCGGATAACAGACACCTAGACCTAAACAAACAGTAGAAAGAGCTAGCGTATATGCGTCGTGATACTCTACGCCCCCGAAACAAAGGGCCCCAAACCAGCTGCTTGCACCTTCTCTGGAGCCTCCTTGTTCAATGCGCCGATCAGCTCGATCAATTCCGCTTTGGTCTCTTCATTGAGTGGGTCAAGCGCGGATGGTTCCAGAACGACCCGGAACACCTCCAGCAGTTTGTCTGAATAAGGGTGCAGCGCTTGAGGATTCGTACTGAATAAATGGAAGATGGCTTTGAAGACAGGTGGATTTTCAAGGAAATCATGACGCAGAGGGAGAGCATTGACGACGAGCGGCAGGACATGATCTAACGGGACAGCCGCACTGTTGCGCACAATGAGGCGTGAAACAGCGCCAACAGCGTTATCGTGTGCCTTCCATCTTGTGAGGGTTGCATCAGAGGAGACTTCGAAAAGCGGGCGGAGGGCGGATAATAGGTGGAGATACTGGGGGGACAAATCTTTCTGGGAGTGTTCCACAAGGAGGCCAGCAGCAAATGCAGCATTGCATTGAACCTCTGCTTCCTCGTCACCCAGTGCCTGGTAGAAGAGCTCCAACAGGGGCTCAGTTGTTGGAGTTATCTCGCTCTTCAGTCCAGCAATGATCTCCGATAAGGTACCGATGGCCGCGGTGCGGTCACCGACAGAGCGATTCTTTTTCTATAGTAGCGGATGAGCTGTTTGTTGATCCATTCGACAAGTAGGTGACTTACGTAGTATTTAACGATAAGCGGATAGAAAGTCTGGAAGAGCGGAGTGAACGAGGCACCAAGAGTTGTAGAGAGAGCGACAACGAGATCCCCAGCAGAGGCGATGAGCATCGTATCGTATTCTGCCGTTTCTTCTGGTGCTTCCTCGGCTTCATCCTGATCGGGGTCTTGTTGACAGACAGCCTTCTGTTCGAGGAGGGTAGCAGCCAACGTGCAAACCTCGTTTACCCCTTGAAAATAATCAGTTATTTACGAAGAGGATGGGAGAAAGCAAGTCTCACTCGTCTTAATGAATGCTGGTCCAATCTTATTCAAAGTCTCAGTAAGAGCCACGCATAACCCGGCGGCCACCTTCCTGAGGTGGGGTTGGTATCAGCACGTATTCAAAAATAAAAAAAACTTGTGTTGAGATCAGAATTTTCAGTGTGATGTAAGGTGTTCTCACGTGCACAATGGCATCGAAGTGAGCTGAGTACAGTTTTCATCACGTAACAGCGCAAGCGGCTGGAGGGAAAGCGAAAGCAAGCGACTAACTTGTTATCCTCTGTCTCGAATAGTTCGAACAATGGTGGTAAAATGTGGCCGATCAGCGTCTTGACAGTCTGGTCCAAGGGGAGGGCCTAGGAATGGTCCGTTATCTAACACATCAGCTACTTGGGACCACCACTTACGTTCTCCAAGCCGGGCTGCCACTCTGGTGGATTGCTTAACTCGTACATGGTCCGGACAATCTCCAAGAGCGACTCCAACGAACTTTTCCTAATCCCGTCGTAATAGTGTGTAAGTTGGCCGACCAATTCGACAGTACAATCCTCGACATATGGCAGGAAGTGGGCGCCGGTGGGTCCGATGAGTCCACCGATGGTGTCCGCGGCAATCTCTTTCTCGATACATATCACGCTGTTCACCTCGAGCACCTTGTCGATATCAATCTCCTCAAAGGTGTCGACCCTGAGATCAGCCACAGGGGTACTCCCAGAGGCAAAGGACTCCGTGGCTCCATCTGACAAACGTCGTTAGTACCCGCATGTAAAGTCTGCTGTGAATAACCCACCAATGGTCTCTTCTTGAACTTTCTCGTCTTGTTTCAGGCTCGCCATGAGGGCGGAAACGACATCAGGCAAGTAAGGGGCAAATTCCTCCTCGAAAACTCGCGCCATGACACCAAAGAAGAGGAAACTACATTCCTTCAACCTGGAATTGCCAGTTGTGATACCAGAAAAGGCATGCTTCATCAAGTCCGGGAAGAAGGGGCGGAAGACATCCCTCCCGACGGCCTCAGCGAAGGTTCCGAGGGCATCCATCGTGATTCCTCGTAAATCGACCTCTTCGCCTTCCCCAGTGAGGAATAGATTGGAATTTAGACGCTCCATAGTGGCATTGAAGTACGGTAAGAACTTGTCACCGGAGGCGTGGGCTGCGCTGCCAATTGCGCCGATGATAACCGACTTGATAGAGATTGGCGCCGTGTCGAGGAGGCTGACGAACCTCTCCATGATGAGAGGGAGGTATGGATGGATTGTATCCCCCATGATCTCGAGGAGGGCATCAAATGCAGTGCATGTAGCACGTTGCGTCACTGGGTCGTCCAACAGCCGCATCAACACCTGTGAACTGTGAGGCCGAGCAAAAATCTCCGGACGAAGGTACTAACTGGGATCAGCAGCTCGTGCTTGGAAGCGCATTCGTCTTCCACCCATTCACACAAACAACTGAGAGCAACACAAGTCGCCTTGCGTACACCAGCGTCTGGGTCATTAAGACCTGTTTCTATGACAGGCCATACATGTTCCATGATGGGCGTCATGTATTCACTGCAGCCTTCGACCGATACACCGAGAGCGAGCATCGCGCCACGACGGAAGTTCGCATCTGGAGATTGAAGGTATTGTTGAATGAGAGTCCGAAGAGGGGGGAAGACCTGGGTAGGGGGAAGAGCAGTGGCCAAACTATCGATTATTCGCAGCGCTGACTGGAAATCGCGTCAGCAATGGAGGGTATTTCCAAAGGTTACACTACTTACACGACAAGGTGCGTCTTCATCAGAGTCTTCGGGTTCTGGTTCGGTGGTGACAGGCATAAGTCCTTGCAAGATCGCAGCGGCGAGGCCCTGATTCTGAACCTTGGACTTCTTACTGCGATGGTACACGGGTGAGTCTCTATCCGGGTCGGGGTGACATAACGCACTATTCAACGGTCCAAGCAAGACCGTTTAGGGTGGAGACTCGGAGATCGGAGTCATAGTTGCGATTTCCACCACGTTCAAGGAGGAACCTAACAAGGTCGGGTATATGTTGACTAAGTAACGGAGTCTCCTGGAAACAAGTTGAAATCGCGTTGAAATTTGCGGCAGCGGACCTTGGCTTACCAGAACAAGGAAGGTTTCATAAATATCCATAAGGGCAGAGTTACCGCTGCTATCACCAGTATCTAAACATTGGCCAATCACGTTCATGAAGAGGGGGAGGAGTGATTGGAATCGACGCTGCCATATCGCGTGAACTGGCGTAGAAGGGATGGTGGTTTTAAAACTTACGATCGCGTTCTTGTCTTCTCCGTCAATATAGGTGGCAATGACGCCCATCGCCCTAGAAATGTTTGGGAGCTGTACAGAACGAACCGGGAAACCATGCACTCACTTGCAAGTTGTGATCCTAACTTCCAAACTTTCGGGGTCTTTCAGGAGTCGATCAAAAAGTTGGAAAAACTCGTTTATATGTGACTCGAGCGTATCCATGACCTCTTCCATGACAGTATATAGGATAAAAATTCCGATCTCACGCTGGGCGGCAACCGGGGAGGTCATTGCGGAGTGAAGGAATGGCAATAGCTCAGGCCACTGTTGCAGCGGGATTTCATGGACAGCAATTGCTGCGATTACCCGAGCAGTCGAGTGACGCACGAGCTGACTATTTCCCAAGATTACCTCAAGTCTAATGACAACTTCAAAGTACGTACTTTTGTTCCCGAACGATTAAGCTTGGGAGGTTACTCTTGATGTGGTCGCGTTGATCCTGAGGAAGGTTAACCCAGAGAGTACCGCTCTTCTGCAGTATTCGCTTCCGGAGTTCTACGGCTGCAAGTTGGCGGATCTTGGTAATCCAAAGTTGAGATTCCACCAAACGACCATCGATCCGGGTGACTGAACTCACCGGTTGATCGGGAGAGTCGGAGATTATCTGAGAGAGTGCAGGTACGCACGCAGGTAAGATATAAAACTCCGTGTTGAGTGCGACGGTAGCCTGGAGGTGAGGGTGAGGATTTGAGCTTAGACTCTGCATGAAGGATAAGGCATACAGCTTGCAGCGTCGCAGTATCATTAGAGGTGGATTGAGTGAGGAGATTATGGAGAGACTGGACGTAATTCGGCTGGGAATAACAAAGATGAGCGAGTTGTCACCAAAAGGTTTACAATGGCGAGGACGTACGTCCATGGTGGAGGGTGGATGTAGTGGATGCGTAGAGACCACACTGACCAGAACCCGATCTTATCCAAAAACAAAAAATTTCTGGTCATGTGAAGCCACGTGACAAGAAACGGCGATCACGTCCCGTGGCTCCGGTCGGGTGCAGTTGCCTGACGAACCCAAAATCATCCGTCAAGCTTATTTCATCAGCTAAGGCGAGGTTTACACACTCCTCGGTTCTGGATTAGGTTGAGATTCCCGCGCGTAGTGTATCCATGGACGGGTTTGTTAACAGCTCATCGAGCGAGACACGTAGAGGTTGTCCTGTAACAAGTGCCGAGGGTACAATGGAACACTCATCCAGAGTTCATTTCTACCGATGCGCGCGACATGCAATCATTTCATTCCGTGGCACTGGCTGACCGCCAATCTATCGATGCCAGTTACTACCCAACCTCCATCTACTGATTCACCCAACGACCATCGAGTACCACTCATTTTCGCTCTGTATCGCGTTCTTGAGCTTCGGTTGCTGTGAATCCGGCCCCTGTAACCGTCGATAGGGTAAAGCGAAGCAAGGGACCCATGGTCAAACACCACCTCGTTCCTTCACTTGCTGGATAGTGGCCATGCCCCCAGGCTGAATCCGCTCGTGGCGGCTCGCTACTCTATCCATGATGCCAATTGACTCATTTCAGCAGCTTTTCGTGCAGCCTATCACAGACGAGCGAAACTTGGGCGCCCGTATTTTCGCTGGATGACCCGAGGCCTTGGACTTTCCGAGGAGGACCCTAGTTCTATGATGGGCACCCAGGGTCTCGACTTTATTGTAAACCCTCGGAAATTACCCTCGCACGCGTGTCCCACGAGACTCCGTCCGCGAGTCTGGCGGGTGAACACGAAGGTTGAGAAAAAACCTGCCAAGTGCTATCTACGGTCAAACGTCGTCATTCCCGGGGGCTCGGTGACACCCGTCTCGTCAAATACGTACGCGCACTCCGATGCGTCACCTATCGTCCGGAATACCAACATCACGTCCATCGACTTTCTTCCTGCGAACAGCATCCCTGAAACGTATCCAAAACCAGTCACTATTGGCGTTATCTTCGTTCCCTTTTGCACATATGAACCCCCCTAATGGTCATAATACCTCTCACTGCCTTCACTCTAACGAGTTTTATCGTAACACCGCGCATCGTGAGTAAGGTTGGGGCTGCGTTTCGTAAAACCAATGTATTCTCATATCGAAGGCTTCTAGATTCTGGCCGCTCAGTTCTCACACTGATATCGTTCTCCAACTAGCCGGTTCCAATTTTCTGCTGGAGATGCCGCCTGATACGCAAGGATCAGACAAACCATGTTGTATTGCACTTATTTCGACATCCCGGGTCGCTTCCCTTCCTCATATGTAAGGCACCGCTAACGCACTCCTCTACCTTCTGTCTAGACCGTTGACGTGCAGCTGTCTCTCTGATGGTGACTCGTTTCCCCTAATTATAGTTGGGCGTGCTGGATTCCAGTGTGTTTGTCGCAGGTCTCACATGAGCTGATCATACGCTTCGCTTTTACCCTCAGTTACCAATGACTTTTTCACCGCAACATGGTTTTCATACAACCGAACTGGCTGGCCGCCACACCTTTCAGGACTACAAAAACGGGCGGTAGGCATCACTGGCCCCAAGAAACCCACTATCACTCCCATCCCCGACCGCCCAGACGATGAACTTCGCTTCTGGACTGCACAACGTGATGAATTCAGCCTGTACGCGCCAACGGGACCATTCAGGGTGGATTCATGAACCGTACGTCTTGGTCCCCTCCTTTGCGGACGAGTTTACTCACAGCGCCGTCCGGCGACGATAGCTCACCAGGCTCTCCCGAGAGCTCAACGAAGCGGTCCTCGTCCAATCAACGACCTACCCTGCGTCAGAACCCGTCGTCTTGGAAAAGAAAAGCAGTCGTTGCTTGGAAAGATGGCACCGGAGCTCTGCGTAGGATGAACCACCGACGAAACTCCTACGTCCCATCTGGATTCGAGATGGTTGCCTCCCGATTCTCCTGGATCTATGTCCACGCACGACATTGAGCCGGTCGAATGACAACTCTTCCCCAACGATCACTGGAACATTGGGTTCGTTTTTATTGATTATTTAACCCAAGCTATGTTTAGTGATTTAGGAACATGCTCGTATTGTGTGTGTATCATGTATGTATGCTATGTTTAGGATCCTGTTGACTATTCTCCCTTATGCCAATATTGCACGTAGTCATAGCGCTCGTTGACTTGTAACTTTCAGAATGATCGAACCGGACCTTTTAGACCCAGACTAGGCCCCAGTGTGATCCTGATGTTCACCCTGCGACGTTCCCCCCTCAGAGCTGGCCATGTGTTCCGGCCCACACTTCGAGCACGCCTCGTATTCACAAGCTCGCAAACACCGCAAACTTCACTGAAAAACGGGCTCTATGCCACCGTGTTTGCCGTCTCAGCCGGACTCTTCGCTGTCTACTACTTCGACTCTCGGTCGGCAATTCATCGACACATCATCACTCCCACCCTTCGCTATACTCTAGACCCAGAGGCATCGCATAGACTTGCTGTGCGCGTCCTCGCGAGTGGTTTCGGACCACGAGACACGCAAGCCGACGATCCAAGGCTCAAGTCGGAGGTATTTACGGCTCGCACCGCTTCGGGAGCATGCATTAACGTTGCCAGGTTAGCTTTGGGGAACGCAAATATCTAACCCGGTTGGGCTAGCTGCTGGGTTCGACAAAAACGGGGAAGCCATTGATGGTTTAGTCAGATTCATAAGACTCGACTTCATTTCGCTGACCGGACTTGCACAGGCTTACTTGACCTCGGCTTCAGCTGGGTGGAAATCGGAAGCATCACGCCGAAGCCCCAGGTATAGAATACCCATTCCAGAAGTTGCGTGACCCTGACACAAGTTCGACAGCCGGGTAATCCTCGGCCTCGGGTCTTCCACCTTCCAGAAGATGACGCGTTGATCAACCGGTATGGATTCCCGTCCGATGGTCATGCATCGGTCCTATCGCGGCTGCGCGCTCGGATTTCCCCATTTCAACCCGAGAACATCGATGTCCCCGCATCTCTACGTCCTGGTTCCGTCCTTGCGATCAACCTAGGCAAAAATAAGACATCTCCTGCGGATTCGATTGCTGACTTTGTGTCCGGGGTAGAAGCTTTCGGCCCTTATGCCGATGTGTTGGTGATCAACGTCTCAAGCCCAAACACTCCTGGACTTAGGCAAGTTTCCATCTTTCTCCGAATGCTCTATCTGGTTACAACATACACAGAGGGCTACAGACGCGCGCTGCGCTGACAAATCTCTTGAATGGGGTGAACGCTGCCCGTAAGAAGGTCGCTTCGACTTCCCACATTTCCCGGATACCTAAGCTGGTGGTCAAGATCGCTCCAGACTTGAGGGAGCCTGAACTATTGGACATCGCTTCGGTTATCAAGGAGTGCGATGTTGACGGAGTCATTGTCAGCAACACAACCGTTTCGCGACCCTCGAGTCTCATCAACTGTGCGTTTTCTTGATTCATTGGTAGACTTTGGTGCTGAAACCCCAACAGCGAATAAAGCAGAGCAAGGAGGCCTCTCTGGCAAGCCGCTCAAGTCATACACTCTTGCTGCACTCAGGATCCTCCGGCCCCACGTCCCTGCGTCCATCCCATTGATTGGCTGTGGAGGAATTTCAACGGGTGCTGACGCCTTGGAATACGCAAAAGCGGGTGCATCCCTGGTCCAGGTCTACACCAGTTTCGGCTATGATGGCGTTGGTGCATGCCGACGAATCAAAGATGAACTGAACGAACTGTTGGCCCGGGAAGGGGCCACATGGCAAGGCGTCGTTGACAATGCGGTGAACGAACTGTCCTGGAATCCCCCACCCCCTCTGGTTCCGGTTAAACCGGAGGGACCTTCGAATGTGGAAGAGCTTATCAACGAGGCCAAGGAATTGGGTGATCGGTTGGATCAACTGAGCAAAAAGTTTGGTAGTGGAGACACGGTTGATATCCCGACACCGCCGCTTTGACCGAGCGTAGTCGAAGATATACCATAGAGCGTAGAAACGACCTTGACTTTCTCTGTAGTGAAAGAGATCACGTGCCCTTCCCGTCAGCCTCCTGAGAGAATCTCTCGGGTCTGAGACTGCAAGGATTTCCCTGCAACCTGGGAAGAGTACGCTCGAAGGTATAAATGACCTGATCTTTCCGTCGTCCCTATCCTTCTCCTTTCTCTTTCCTCTCCTCCGACTCTCTCAATACTATCGGTCTAGAAAATCGTCATGGCCATTCCCGAGGATGTCACTCCCCAGTCTCCCATCGAGGAGCAGCCAGTAATCGGCCTGATTGGTATGGGTGCGATGGGAACGATGTACGCCAAACAATTGGCGGACGCTGGGTGGAAGAAGTGTGCACTCTTGTAACCAAAATCAGTTCGCTCAGCGGTTGACGACTGCGACAGGATTTACGTCTGTGATCTTCCGGGAAAGTATGACACCCTCAAGGAAATATATAAAGGTGTCACCCTGCCTCACTAGGTCTCATCTTGCCCCTCTGGCTTACGTTCCGACTCCCTAGATATTCCTGCCATTACCGTTTTACGAGATGGTCACCTCGTCTCGAGATCCGCAGACTTCATTATGTATTCCGTGGAGGCAGAGTTCATCGATAACGTCGTCGCTCAATACGGCCCATGTAAGCTCCTAGTCTATCGCCTAACGTCCGCTAACGCACCCTCTCAGCAACGAAACTCGGAGCAATCGTTTCTGCTCAGACGTCTGTGAAAGCCCCTGAGAAAGCAGCATTTGAGAAATGGCTTCCCCCCGACGTGAGCATTGTCTCGTGTCACTCGCTACATGGTCCCACCGTCTCCCCGGTCGATCAACCCCTGGTATGTTTTTTGCCGAGTTGTTGGGTTGTCTCATCTGAGCGTATCAATTCCAAAGGTCCTTATCAAACATCGGGCCTCTGACAGTGATCTTCGACTCGTAGAGAATATCTTACGTCATCTCAAGTCCCGTTACGTTTACCTATCATTTGAGGAACATGACGAGGTGACCGCAAACACCCAGGCCGTCACCCACGCAGCATTCCTCAGGTAAGAGCTCGATCCCTTTCCGGTAATTGCAGGATCAACTCCCCCAGACCATTTGTCATCCTCGTGGTTGCTGGCTGTAACGCTAACCATATCACTCGACTTATTTGCAGCATGGGCACGGCATGGGCTAGTTCATATCAATATCCCTGGGAACACGGAAAATACGTCGGAGGAATTGAGACCGTGAAGGTGAACATTATGCTCCGTATATACTCGAATCAATGGCACGTCTACGCCGGCCTCGCTATCCTCAACCCAACGGCTCGCGTTCAAATCGACCAGTACGCAAGGAGCACCTTGGAGATCTTCAAGCTCATGCTCAATCTCGACGAAGAAGGTTTACGGAAACGGATCTACGCAGCCCGAGACAAGGTCTTCGGACCCGCTCAGATGCGCCGTCCCATGCTGTTGTCGGAGGACATCCTTGACCAATTCAGTCTCGGGCGTCAGTCTCCTCCGAACAACCCCAGTTCACCTGTAAACAGCGCACCTGCCTCACCGATCCAACCAACCTCCGGGCAGTTCGACGCCATTAACGGCAAGGTCAACGATAAGATCAGCGGTAAACGTGCCACACGTCAAGATGCCAACTCCCACTTATCACTGTTAGCCATGGTGGATTGTTGGGCACAGCTCAATATCCAACCATTCGTCCACCTCGACCTCGCGGCGACTCCGCTGTTCCGGATGTGGATTGGCGTCGCCGAGATCCTCTTCCGTTCGCAATCGCGTCTAGACGGTGCAATTCATTCCGCCATCCACAATCAGTCCCACCGTTCCGACGATCTGGAGTTCGTGATCGCAGCTGGAGGGTGGAGTCGTTGTATCTCTTACGGGAGTTTTGGTATGTACCAGCGGCGGTTTAGCGAAACCGCTAGCTTCTTTGAATCGAGGTTTGAAGAGGCGACTAAGGTCGGGACTGCCATGATAAAGACCATCATGGAAAGGTCACTGTGATAGCTTTTCGTCCTTTCTTTCCTCCACCCCTGTCACTTGGATTTGTTCGCTCTCCATTTGGTTTCGCGTCGGCAAGCAAGCCCCTATAGTGCTTCATTTCGCTCCCTACTCTCCCTATCCTCCAAATCTTTATACTCTGTGTCCCCTCTCCCTGTAGCTCTCCGCCACAGCCACCTTCGCTTCGATCCGTGCCCTTGCCCGATGTACCCTAGTGTCCGTAGTGTGTGTGCATTTGCATGAATTGTGTATGAATACATTGAAGCGTACTTGCAGCCAATGAAATGTGGCCGGGTTCCGGAAACTATGTGAACGAGGGTGACTAGGGTAATTTGCGGTGTGTGACTTATGGTGGGAATATTTCTATGAGCTGAACGTTGAGCGGGGTCCAAAATAAACATCGGGTGGTACAGCGAAGGAATACTTCGAAAACAAAAATACGATACTGGCAACAGTGAACATAATTGGATACAAGACAACAGGAAGCAGGCGATGAACGATAGGGCTTGTGTGTATTGGTGTGTAGCGTGGATAAGGTCTTTATATGTCTATGCTCCACGTTTCAAACAGTCATGGACGAGTGGAACTAAAAGAACGAGAAAAGCAACATAAAAGTTATTCATAATAACGTACCGGGTCTTGGTAAAATGTACGTCGAAGGGCGAAGGGGTACCACGGTCTAGAAGGGGCTGGGATGTCGAGGGATAGGGAGAGAGGAGTGTGAAGCGGTAGCGTGAAGGCAGAGAGCGCTGTCATCTACTCTTCAACCGAGCACACTCAGACGCAGGGTCAGTTTATGCACCCCAACCCAAACCGTCGGGGTTCAGGGATCGGGCAAGGGTCGTTTGTGACCGGCAGTAGCGGGAGATTGCAACTCGAGCCGGCCATCGCGGGGGCGTTTGGAGGGGACATACAGAGGGGCGATTGAATCGCTGTACGAGCGAGAGTGTCGTAGCCCTCCTGAGGAAGGGGGTCGGTTGAAGGACGAGCCCTCAGGGGTAACTTCCAAAGGAACGATCGAGGTGGAACCGGGGGTAGCGGACTGAGGGTTAGGAGGTGGATGATGCACACCAGGAGGAAGAGGCAGGGCAGAATGGTGCTGTAGAGCTGAGATTGTCGAACCAGATCTACCGCCCGACAGGCCTGGCGCGGACGCACGCCCTGCAGCGTCCACGCGAAGCGTTTTTTTGGCCGCTCCTCAGTTCCTTCAGTGGTCCCATACGGCGGCACAGCGGGGACAGAACTCAACGCAGGTCGGTACTGCCTCGACACCGGGCGACGGGGAGGTGGGTACGGCCTGGTTGGAATCTCACGCTCTGTGGCAGGCGGATTAATTTCTCCAGATAGGGTAGTTCGTGAGGACGATGGTAGGGCAGTTACCGAAGGGCGTGTGTTTACCGAATAAGGATCTGAAGCATATTCGGGACCCAAACTGTATGAACCAGATGGCTGTCTCCCATGGTGAGGATATGGAGGATTCGATGGACCGGCGCCCGTTGGCATAGTGGGCGGGGCAACCATTGTTGGCTGCATATGGACGCTAGCAGTGCCAGTGATGCGACCAAGGATGGATTCTAGTTGGTCGACCCGTGTTTTGAGTTGGTCGTATTCCACTCGTGTAACATATTTATCGCTGCGGGGCGCCCTCGATAAGAACACGGGCTCGGAACGCGGGAAAAAGACGCTAATAAACACTCACTTTGTCTCCACTTGGTGCCATTGACATTTATCCTGCTCTCCTCGGCGTGCACACGGTCCACACGGCTGGGTTCTGGGGATCGACCGAAAACAAGTTAGCCAAGATCAGTGATCCGCGCGAGTGGTCTTCTCAGAAACGAAGTGAATCGCACCTGTCACATCTTATCTTGCGTCGCTTACATTCTGAATGCCCAGGAACACGTAACAAGCGTGTAGGGAGGGAGGAAATTTTAAATGCGGGGGTGGTCGGGAAGGAGTCAGTTGATGCGGAATTTTGACGCATGGGACACGGGATGAATTAAGACGGATAACGATATTGCATAGCACAAACAACGTGGTTGATGGCAGTCAGCCGCCGGTTTCGTAGCAGGGCCTGAGAAAATTTACTGACCAGTACAACTGAGTGCCTGTCGTTTCCGCCTCTTCTTTGGCGGAGAGGAGTGCTTGTCCGAATCCGACTCTTCGATCGTCGGCAAATCTTTGGTTGGATCCTGGCGAGCGGGTTGGGTCTGGTATCGGACGGGATTCGATTGCGGTGGGTGTTCGAATGAAGAAGGGGGATAAGCCGAGGGATCAGAAGGTCCATAGTATTGATTCGGGGGCGGGAGATGGGGATGTAAAGCTCGGATCGAGGGTAAGGGGGTGCTTGTCGATCCGGAAACAGGGGCAGGGTGGGGCTGATGATGATGGGTCTCGGAGATGGAGGGAGTTGTTCCGCGACGTCGTGACTGCCCTGGTGAATCATGAAGCTTGGTAGACGGTCGGTCCATGAGCCCGGAGGGGGAAGGAGGGGGAGGAGGAAGGCGGAAGTGGAGGAACTTGAGAAGGAGAGGGTTGTGGGGTTCGCGTTTTTGAGATAGCGTATCCGTGATGGGGTCTTATGTCGCAAGCACGGGCACGCAAAGGGCGAGGGGGACACTTCTTATATAAATGGGGCGTGGCTGCTTCCGGCCAAAAGGGAGGGATATAACGGCCGTAGGGGAGACGGTGATAAGACGACTTATAAACACCCACACAACCCGGCCGTCATAAATATGCTAAAGCGAGCCGAAGCCCAGGCTAGAAGGGGGCGGTACACCTCCCTTGATTAGAACGATGAGTCTGTACGTTGAATTGCAAACCTGAGATTGCATTGACTCTGCGGACGTGAGATCCCCTATAGACCGGATAGTAATAGGGAATCGAGCGATCTGAGAGTCATCCGAGAGTCGACGGATGTAGGGTTTTAGACTGGGTTGA
>Ga0307514_10002059_pt1 | contig 21704 bp, 18 predicted proteins | sample 16_EM_MG_FD_203088 | JGI IMG/M metagenome (GOLD analysis project Ga0307514, IMG submission 203088) | Populus trichocarpa ectomycorrhiza microbial communities from riparian zone in the Pacific Northwest, United States - 16_EM | ecosystem: Host-associated > Plants > Roots > Unclassified | place...
TTGCTGCCTGGCCTATCACTTTTTGCGTACTAATGGGTAGATAGAAGTCAGGGGTAAACAGCGGTGGTGACCGGGGGTGAGTTACTTTGCATGGATATTTGTAGGCGCCGCTTGGTGAGTGCAAAACGTGTAGTAGAACTACTGAGTGCGAACCAGCAACTCAGGAGCCAGTATACCAGAAAAGTCTCTCATAGATAGTATACATTTCGAATGGTTTGCTTCATGCCTCAGTCTAAAGGCTATACAACTGCCGTTGGTTCAGGCCTAGCTACATAACCTACTAATAGCTGAAGTATACTTCTTTTTCCTACTAGACTATGTAACAGTGTTGCGCTAATACAAGTACTGTAACTGGAGGAATTTTCAAAAGAAAAAACACTACCCATGGATAATCCAATGAGAATATGCCACCCATCCAATAAAAATGTGATACCAAAAGGCATTGATATTCGCGATGATTTTAGTGTGGTGTTGACTTGTAAAAACTGCCTAACTAGTACTAGCTTGGCTGGTAGTTAGCTGTCGTGATACCACACCCAGGCGCTAGTGTTCATCTTGATTGGGCCGATGAATGGCCCCTTTTCCGTTGAGTCAGAAACGCTACTTGTCAGGTGCGTCAAACAAGATATGATAGTGGTGTGTTGGGTTGGGTTTACAGCGTATTATGTACAGAATATGGAAGGAACCAATTACAAGTGTGTAGGAGTCATTTGATAGTTTTATTTGGAGTACAAGTCGGCGCTAAGCTACCAGGTATGAGTTTGCTTGTGTAAGGCTGCAAGCAATGAAAATTAGAGCCTGGCCTGCCGGTCGTGCACTAGACTACGGCATGGTAATCCATATATAAGTAATGTACGTGGTAATCAAGTACGTAAAGTTTTATGGATATGTTTCCCAGTACGCGCCCCGACTTAAGCCCAAGGACAAGCCCACAGTTGCAATCTTTCGAGACCACACAATCTTGCCTAATTTCTACCTAATTCAAACCCAGTCTCGGTACTGCTTCCCATACTCTAGGCTTCCTAATCACTGGTCACATTCCACCATATTTTCACAATTCCTGCCCCGAATCTGCGCCAATTTTTTTCACCATCAAAAAATAACTGTTCATATATCCAGCCGACCAATATAATCACGTACCGGCTACCCAAGATTTGCCACCTGGTATTTACAACAATCACCGTGACCACATTGCAACTTTCACCCAGCCTGCTTCGGCGATATATTCCAGCTCGCACTCGACAAAATTGAGTTGTTGTAGCATCTTCTCGCCTTCATGAGGAATTGCAGCAACGGAGTTTGAGGCCTCGGTGACACTCTCGAATGTAAATCGCAACGGATCATGTTTGACTTTACTGACTGTTATCCACTCGGTAGACCGACTAGCACCTCCAAGATTTACCACCCCCAGTCCTTTTTCTATGCTCGACACTGGGTCCGATGAGTTACTTTCGATACTGTAACTGTTAATTGCAACTCGGAGCTCCCTGTCTCTGTGGGACAATCGATTATCTTCTGTCTGGTCGCCGAGGGGGAGCGGTGACCATGGTGATTCCAGATCATGCTCATCTAAATAACGACCCATAGCCTCTGCTTGGTAGTTTGGGTGTTCCTGCATTATAGAAAGGTTTGGAATTGTCAGTGCACATTCCATCCTGTCTCTCTAACACTGTTGTAACATTTTAACACCTTTCAGGAGCTCAGAGGAAGAAATATATATGAGTGGCAGTCCCAAAAAGGAAGTATCTCCAAATAAACGGTCAAACTCTTGCCGATATCACACACCCCACCTAGCAACATAAACAGCCAGCTCCTCCCCAACGCCCTCGGGCCCGCGGTCGTCACTAGCAGCATCATATTGCAATTGAAGGATAGACGGCGGGAAGAAAAGCAGAACGCTCATTGTTAGTGAGCTACGCACATTTTCAATTCGGCCAACGCACCCACAACTCCTCAAACGCCGCCGTAGCGCTAGCTGCCTCAACTTCATACGCGGATACCGAGTGATTCGGAAGCCTGTTTGTACGAAAGAAAAGACTTTTGGGTTAGCCAGAGGTAACCCACGCAAGCATGGGCAGCTTTCCAGGAGGCAACAGATAGAATGTTTCAAGTTTATTTTGACCTCATCAAGAGCAATGGCAGGTACAGATTCAGCATACCTGGGAATGTTGCCATTATTTTGAATTGACTTAGGAGAAGGTGGTCAAGTCTCAGGAGATCAAAGAAGAATGGGTGTCATGTACAGAGAGATCTCGGTATATGAAGATGGGGAGACTAGAAGGGTAAAAACTTGGTGTAAATAGAATATCAATGTATAGACGAATAGAGGTTAACTGTTGGGTGTTGAGAATGCGGGTCGAGGCGAGTGAGCCGGCCGTACTGTCTGTCCCAGAATCTTTCAACCTTGGCATGGTCTGATCAGAGCGAGTATATATACTAACAGCAAGTGTCAATACTGGTCACCCTACTCCCACCTAATACAGCGATACTACGCTACATGCACTGGCCTTGGTCTTGCATTGCTCGGTCTCACCTCAACGAAGAACAAAACTTGGTTAGGGGCCTCCCTCTAGATCTGCGTCGGCCCTCCAGTACCTCCACTAGTACCTTAACCCCCAGCTGCAGGTCTAATGTGAGGTACTACTGCTGCAGAAGGTCAGCTCATGTCTATCACTGCGTAGTATAGTTTAGCCCGCAGTATCGTGCACCCTACCCATGGCTGGGGTACCACTTTCAATGAGAAACAAGGATGGAGGCTATAGTGCCTAATACTATAATTTCCCAAGTCCAGATTCCTGGGTTCCCCTACTTGCAGTTCAATGTCTCCCAGTCTCAATCGCTGGACAGGGACCCAGTCATGCCGTTTGCGTATATTATAATAAATATAGTTATACTTGGCCTCTCTCCTCCCCACGGGCCAGTCCCTGCCCTCCCCAACTATCTACTTTATTTACAGAAAGCCATCTGCCACCCTCTCACACCACTTCACATAACGAAGCCTGCCACCATCTCACTTCTCATCATTCCACATCTGCTCGCTCGGCCTTCCCATTCCGTCCCCTACCCACGTGCATCGTTCGAGATGCGCCGCATTCTGCAGTGTCCACCCATCGCATACGAACCAGGGCTCCTCTGTTTTCCCGATCTCCCTATCTCCCAAAGCCATTGACGTTGCGGTCCCTTATCAGTCACCATGTAGACTAGTCCTTTTATCGCTCTCTGGGACCATCGTAAATGTGCTGGCGCCTTGGGTACACATTCAACTCACATGTCTTGTAAAAATGTGTTTACAAATATCACCGTAGAAATTATCGGTTCAGCACGATGTTCAACGGGGGGCTCTCATGGTAGACAAATTGATGCGAACTCCCAGCATAGCGGCATCAGCAGGCATCAACCAAGCATATAGAATCCATAAACATACATACAGCGATGAGGAAGGGGGGTGATCTGCGGCTTGACTTGAACCATCACCGACTGAGTTCACCTGAGGGGGTGGTTGTACAGGATCGAACGGGCTGAGGGACTCCTCCCACTTTCGTTGACAAGTTTTAAACATATATATTGAAAACTCCTTTCCCTTTTTATATACTCCCCTCTCTCTCTCTTACTCTGAAATATAAAATATATGCCTCTTCTGCCAGTGCAGGATATACCAGGATGCAGCCCACCTACTAGCATGCGGGCTAGCTGGTGACAGGAGGGGCGGCAGGCAGAGGAAATATGGGATGTCCCGGAATGGTGGGGGTGGTAGCGGGTTTCCTATGTTGATACATGTAGGTAGATAGCAGCCAGCACGGCCGGGTGGTTGGACAATCCAGCTGGGTCACCACTCGGGGATGCGTATGAATACAAGTAATGATCTGCCAAAAAAAAAAAAAAAAGGGTGAAATTTCATCCACCACCACCCCACCATTGCGTCTTAAGTCTATATACCCCATATATATGATATACAACATGAGATATGACTTTGACGTCTAACTGATACATCCACTGTCTGGTACATAGGTATGTAGTGTGGCATCGATGTGCATCCTAGAAATAACTGAGCTGTGTCCCGCCCATCGGACACACTCCTTTTGGATGAGTACCTATACGTATATGAGCTGGTATACCCTCTACATCCTTGTTGTTCAGGTTTCCATGTACTGAAACCGTTACATAATATGAGTGGAGACGCTGGTTTGCGCATTGTTCCCAAGAGAGCAACCCCTGCTTGTATCTCACCTGTGTGTTCCAACTACAAGAATATATAAAACATCCTCCAAGAAACCATTTGTTGTGAAAAATCACCGAGATTATATGAAAACATTCGATTTTTTGGGTTCCAGTCGAAACAAGGATCAGCTTCGAGAATACTCGCTTGGCTCATGTGATAAGGGGGGGCGCAGGACATATAAAATAGCTCCGGTGAAAATTGGGGATCTGGAGTTCGAAGTTTGAGACCTCCAGGGCATCATGGGCTGGCTATGGGCCTCAGCCTGCGCTGGCACTCCCAAACTGCTGGGACATACATATTCATTTACCACCATTTCAATTGGACTACCCAACCGATCGATATCCTTATCTGTGGTTGTTTTTATTCCCGACCAGCCCCCTTCCGCTGCTACATACTAAAGGTTAAAGTTGCCTCATAAGATCTAGAAAATACGTATCCCCCTTCTGCATCGGCATGAGATAGAGTATTCCTTCTTCACAACTGACAGGGTATCTAATACCCCCGGGTTACCCAACTACCGCAAAGTACTAGTACCATGGCCATGGCCATGGATACAGTTCGGGCGCTGCGGGCGGGACTGTCCAGGAGCCAGGTCCCCGGGTTCAAGGTTTACTTGAACCGTAACAATCCGCGATGTGCCTTAGACACAGCGGGCAGGGAAGGCCCAATTTCACTTCACCGGATAGGAGTAATAGGTGCATGTGTCACCCGAATCGCAATTCCAGATACCATATTGTTGGGAACGCTGCTTCTACCACCTTGCATGCTGGCTCCCAATGGCCTGCGGAGGGGTTCCCCGTGATAAACTCTGTTTCATGATCCAAGTGAAGCTAAGCACTAACAACCCAAGGCCGATCCTGATGCAAATTCAATCAATTTGTCTCCCCTGATCATCCGGCCCATTCTATAACTAGCCTTAACTTAAACTAACATACATATCACAGCCTATCACACATTTTATAATATTAATCTATAATGTAACAAAGGCTTCAAAAAGGACTTGTATATCTGGCGGGAATTTTGTAACTCACGACAAAGGGTAACCGCAGTATTTGCCCCTACTCCTATCAATGACTGAACCGTTATAGGCCCATATATATTATGTTTGGCTGAAACTATTTCTATTCACTATTATGCTGGTTGGAGCTATATCTATATTGCCAATATTGGGCTATGTCTGCCAAGTTGAGGTATCGGGTACCGCATATACCAAGCACGTGTGACACTTGTGAGGATAAGTTTAAGAACCAGCGTCATGTAATGTAACAACTCGTCAGCTACCAAATGAACTTACCAAGCTAGTAGTACCTCTCTAGTCTGTTTGCACAAACTCATTGCTCTCAGTGTACCTACCATACATCCATGGAAAGTGGATCAGTCGGTTATCTATGCGGTTTCGGGTAGGCACCCACGTAGGCTCGAATTGTGGAATGATATTATAAACATACAGTAGTTTGTTAAAGAAAGCGCGGAAGGGCAAGTGTGCATTACTGCTTGTATGGTCGGAGAGTAATGCAGTGATTTGGCTGTAGGATATGGGTGATGGAGGCTTAAATTCTCAGGAATTCTTGTTTCCACTTGATACTTGCATTTTGCGCCTGCTATCAATGAAATTAGATACAAATGTCACTATAGGATTATTGACTTGAAAGCGTGATCTTAACCTGGGATGCAAATGAAGTTTCCTTATTGTAACTTAGCCAAGCCAGCATAGTTTACACGATGTATATAGTAGGTAGGGGAGATAGAAGAATGACTTTAGTTTTGGCTCACCAGGCTAAGCAACTCAATTTAGCCTAAATATGGCCTTAGGTAAGTTCCAAAAATTACCTAGATAAGTACCATATTTTAGCCCTTTCAGGCTATTCAAGGCCCAATACCTTGTGCCTTTTTACCTCCTTGCATATCAAATCTGTCAGATCTAGAGGTGACATTAAGAAATCCTTTCGTTAATTATGATATATTTAGAACAGTCTATCCAAACAATGAAACTCTGGACCCAATTTAGCCGTCCATGGTACCCTATATTGAGCAAGAAAAATAAGACTAGGTATTGCAAGATGCAGGCGAAAAAATGCAAGAAAGATACCATTAACCCTAACTGAAACTTCTAAGAGCTAGCCAAACTTCCGCCCTGCCATAATCCATAAACATTAAATAATGAGAAACGAAAACATGAGATATATGCCATTACCACATGCCACATGAATAAAGCGCCCCCAAAACTCCAAACAAAAGAAATTTGGTTACAAAAGAGGGAATAATAACACAAAGGAAATTGTCATAAAATGAGAGATTTCGTAACTTTTCGTGAACAAGATTCCCACTCTCCAAGCCCTAATCCCTATTATCCCACCAAATATCCTCCTGATAGGTAATTCCATATCCCATTTGCTTTCAGCCCACCGCCATCCTTTAATCTAGCACTGTCTAGACATAACGAAATTGATAATTGTTATCCCACAAAGAGCTCTCAATATCTTCTAGAAGGTTGAATGCTAGCTGATCAAGAGAGCCAGGTGTTGACTTCCGTTGTGTTCCCAGATCAAAAGCCGGCCCACTGAGGGACACCCCACTCTCTGCCGCCACTTGCTCCGCAACTTGGTTTTGTCTGCTCTGCCTCCAGTAGCTGATATTTATAGATGGAGTGGTAGCTGGACTCTCACATATGACGTACTCCTGCTCATCGACATCTTGCATTGACATGGGGGAGAGTATGGGTGATGGACCATTGTGAGTGAGCTCTGGTGTAGGTGACTTCGGTGATGATCCATTACCGTTAGTGGCATGGGACTGGCTATCTCTTTGCATTCGAGTCGGTGGGGACAAATTGCATTGACCTTGCTGGTTCCCTTGATCCATAGGGGGGGTTGTAGGCCCCTGAATCGCGGGAACGACCATTGGCTTCCAACCTTCCCCTTCCATTATCTTTGGCAGATAGTTCCCGCATTGTGCTGCAACTAGGGCCTGCATATCATAAGACTGTACAACAATTTTTGGTACATTTGTGTCATATCCGAGGTCAAGGCCGAGGCCTTGAAGATAAGCAGACTGACATACTGCCTGTGTATTCTGCCTCTGAGTAGAGAATGAGTCCTGGAAGGGGATCCCTTGCATTGGATTCCCTGGAATGATGCGGGTGTTGGTAGCAATCCCAGACCCCTGCTCGTACTCTCTCAAGATATTTATAATCTCGAATGTAGACTTGGCTGTCTCTATTTTTTGATCTCTGAGTTGCTCTCGGCTTCCTTCATAGGTCCCACTCCCCTCGTCATACTCCGTAGCAGGACGAGGTTTACAAGGAACTTTTTTCTCGCCATGTATCTGCCTGGTTTTATCCCGGCCAAAGCCTTCCCCACATTTCTCACACCTGAAGGGCCTCGTGTACCGCCAGATATGTTCCTTTAACTTTCGGGGATTAGGATAAGTCTTCTTCGCACATTCCTTGTGATGCTCGTTGTTAGGGTTCATGATGTGAAATGGGCACAGAAACGGGGCCTTCTCCGAGACTGAGGTCCCCGGACTGGCAAGCACAGACTGTCCAGGGGCAAAGGGGTGGGGGCTGGTGGCGTGTGCAGAGTACACTGCTGATGATGGAGTGATTGCATGCCCAGGGAAAGCGTCATCCATCCATTTTCGCTTTGCAGATGTACAACTTGCAGAGTTCGCACTATCCACATATTGATATGGATATGTTGGGAGGGCCGGCATTAACGGCTCGCTAGTGACTAGGGAAAGCCTTGGGGGTTTCTGTGAGCCTGCGTGATCTCCATCCCCCAAATTTAGCCGTTTGGAGGACCTCTCACCTCCGGAAGTTGGGGGTGGGGTTGTCATAGCAGTGTTTGTGCTCTTTGCTGATGAGGTGCTTGTGGAGCTTTGGCTAGTGGACCTTGACCGACTGGCGGCCACCTCAGCCGACTCCCCATTTTCCGTCTCAAACCGTACAACTGGATCACCTCCGCTTACACTGGATCGTCCCACAAGACTCGTCTTCCATGTTTCAATCATGCCTCTGCTGACCCAATCCACCAAGATGCACTGAATCTCAATAGCCAAATGTAGTCGTGCAAGTAGCAACTCGTAGTTGTCTGGTTCGTACAGACAAACACCTTCGCCCTCAACTTTATATCCTGAGAAAGCGCTCTCACTCGCCCTATATGCCACGGTTCTTTCCAGTACTCTCTCCACCAAGACAGAATTGTTTTTATTTGTTCGGAGATCTGATATTTGGATGTTGAAGGATGATAGTAATCCTTCTAATTCCTCACGGGAAAATAACCATTGAGGCCGGGGATATGAGGGAGGAAAGGCAGTGGAAGGAGGTGAACTTGAAGGAAGGTCGGCCATTGGAAAAATTCGAGGGATTTATTCTGGAGACTCTGTGCCACAGGGTTTGTATGAGTAGGTCCCAAAGGGTATGGCGGTATGGTCCTTTTCCGTGCCTCCTATGGGGACACCGAGCTGCGCGCGTTTATACCAAGCGATGTGATCAATTCAATTAGAACTTCGATTGTCGAAATTTGCCGCTAGGTCCTATAGGCAGCAGTGAAGCTACTTAATAACGTCTCGCGAGAGCCAACCCGTGGCTGTACTGTGGTCGCGTGTAAAGGGAATTATATTCGCTAGGCTGTATAACTGCAATAGCCTATACTCTTGCCTGCGGAGAAACGGTATCATTGTACATGTTAGCATTGCAATTGTTGAGTTGAATCTGCGTTCTTGCGTGTTCACAAAATCAAGTGTAGATATGAAGAGATTTGGCGATAGCGTCGGCTAGGCTATGCGCGCTTCAATCCACATATGCATTGGTGGCGGTGTTGATAGGAGGTAACGTGACTTTGGCGAGACTTTGCTTACCTGCAAGATGATGCCTATATGAAACCGCCAGAAGAATACAAGCTATGTTACAGTTGGAAGAGTGTGACGAATGAAAAATAACCAAAAAAACGCCTTTCGAGATGGCTCGTGACGCACGATCCAAAGTCCAGCTGAAGAAAAGAAGCCTGATGATGCAAGTTTGAGTTTACGAACACAGGTCTTTATAAAAATGTTACTCCCAAGAACACAAAATGTTCGCATCCAAGGCTGGGTCGAAAATAGCATAGCAACAGATTTTGATCGACATCCTGCATGTCCTGAAACGCCTCGGCACCTAATTGAGCCTGCAGATCCAGCGCCACAGTGCTCTCAATCCACAGTGTGGCAGAGAGTTTTGAACAATGGCCTTGTGGACTCAATTTGCGAGTGGCTTGTGCTACGTTGTGGATCTGCTTTCTTGAATACAGTTAGCGCTGGCGCAAGCTTCATGCCAACACGATCAGCTGAAACAGCCGACGAATGGTCTATATAAAACGAATCCGTGATCGGCACTTCTGAAACTGACAGGTCCGTTGTAGGAACAGACCCTACTCTCTTACTCTACGACCAACGTCTCGTCTAACAACTGCATTCAGATCTAACATTAACCGCCATTAGCAGATCTAGAGATGGCATCACTCTGATAATAGAATTGTCCATAGGGTAGTTGAATGACTTTATCCGCCCGCGGCAGTTGTTTCCTAGTTAAGGCTTATATACGGGGTAATAGCGTAAATATAAGTACCCAGCAACGTTCATTGTATATATATCTCCGGCGGCGATCTTTCCTGATTTGTATTGTGCCTGTTGATTAATCTTGTACCCAGACCCTCGATCATGATAGCCAGTAGTCTCGTGGCCAGACCCTCGAAGAGAAACCCTATTCAGAAGTCAAGTATCCCCATTCATGTCTTTAGGCATGCATACGTACTATCAAAGTGATATCGTGCCCTAGCAGCAGATACACGCATATGTTTGAGTAAAAATTACAACGCTAGTGACGAGCACCTACTGGAAGTGACTGCTTAGGGAGTTCCGAAATCACAGTGGTATTAAGAGTTGTCTATCGATATCTAGAACAACCCGGCGCCGCGATTTAAGCACCCACATAAAAATAAATCGGTCTGGGCACAAGAACACGGCGCCGACAAGCGATCGCGCAATAAATACTCAAGTTGTTTCAATCGTTCTTAGTATAAGTTAGCACCCAAGAATAGTAAGTAGGTTAGTAGAATTGACACCTCACTTAGTCGAAATGTTAACTATGAATGTACTGGTATATGAATGTACTGGTAATATTACTACCAATACTGATATCTGTAAGTTAAGAACCTGGGACAACCTGGAGAAATTTTTATCCACAACGTTAATGGCTGCGGCACGGGTAGTTTGAAAAACAGGACGTCGAGTGATCGCAAAGTGTAGGGTATTGACCAAGGAGGCTGCGAGGGGTACCTCATGCTCTAATCTAAAAGCCATTGCACCTGCATTGGCCACAAGCCCTCTGAATAGTACCACACCATTGGCGAGGACCCGGCCACCCCTGCTCAGTGTCTGATAGGTACCCGAGATCCCGCGAGGGAAATCTAGTCTGGCACAACGCCAGATACTTGTGTGCGACATAAACCTAGGCTCTTTGGAGTACGTTAAGGGAGTCTTGGGCATTGTATAGATCAACAGTAACTTGGTTTTCTTTCGTGCTTGTTGGAATCACCCTATTTATGTACATGTATCTGGTATACTTAACCTTGCACACGGGGAGTTTGTTTGTTTCAATCTATTTGGATAAATAGCCCGAGCATTGGTCATGAATACCACCTTTACAATTAGATATGGAGCCCAAAATATATGCTTCTAAGTGTACGCCCTACCTGAGTGATGGCGGAATTTTTAGGGTGGTAATGACCTGTGTGCAGAGAGGAGCAGGCACGACTCAGAGGTTGGACAATCCAACCTGGTCTCTCCACCCGGGGATGCGCGCCCCCATCGTATGCTAGGTAGACAGTCAATACGCCTTACATACCTGGGCATGTACACCAAGCACCAAGGGTGTGTGCAGTGAGTTCTCGTTTATCATAGCAATGTTAACACATAACACATCCGCCTTCCGTCATGTACTTAACTCTTATAGCAAGTCAATGAATCCCCCCCAAAAAAGGACTCCTATAGCAAGAGGAAAAAATTGTCTTTTTGAGGAACGTGCAACCCAAGCGACAGTCTACTAAGTGCACCACAACAACACTGTGCTGGCAAAGTTGTGGATTATGGCTGGCATTATTCGGAATCTCCATTAGAGAGTTTTTTTTTTTTTTTTTTGAAGTCTGTACGCCTTTCCCCCGAAGGTAGCCTTAGGTTATCAGGCGGTTCATTAGAGAGTTTTTTTTTTTTTTTTTGAGTCTATACGCCTTGCCCCCGAAGGGAGCCTTAGGCTATGAGGCGGTTCACTAGAGAGTATCTATCAGAAGTTCCGTGAATATGCATACAACTTAGCTAGATTCTTTTATTCTTTATTTATCTGATTCTCCAGATAATTCTGTATTTGCCTAGCTAGGAACTATAATTTCTTTGTTGCACGGAATCTCTTGCCAGCAACCCATGTGAAGCGAACAGTATCATAGGGATTTGGGAGGACAGAGGAGGGCAGGAAAAGCTACCAGCTCGGTGGTAATCTTCCCTGACAGGATGGTCTCTTTTGCGTGGACATGCGGGGATCAGCTGAGGTGTAGGATTAGAGGACGCTGGCTCCCAGTGGATGCTGAACAGAGAAGTGAAGTGGTAGCTAGGTTTTCAAGGTTTTCTATTACGTTGGGGAGTCAACGCAGCTCCAAAGGCATGGGGGACCGCTAAAAACCTCGCCATGACAATGAGTCGGAAAACTTTAGAAGCTCTATGAGAGATGCCGCTACATATAGAAGTACTGTACCTAGATCGGCTACAGGAATTAGACTACCTCGAGGAACTCGTAAAAATTTAGTGACTTTAGAGCACCACGGCTTTGTAAATGCGTTTACTTCCCTTTGCAGGAGGATTTATGACTGATGAGTCCTATAATTAGGGTAGAATATAACGGTATCAAATTAGGAATATGCAATCGGTAGAATTGACGAAAAGCCTCTTGGTAAAGGGTGGCATATTCACCCATTTCACTCCAATGCGCAGGTAGGCTATGGCTACTAGGCCCTGGGCCTGAACCCAGCTTAACCCAAGTCATAACCCGCCACCACAAGCATAAAGCCACGGACTACGACTCCCCAAACAGCTCTGTGAGTAGGAGACTATCAATCTTTGCAATCAGTGAAGATCCAGCAGAGGAAGACTCTGGTACGTATCCACTGCTACCCACGAGTGCGAAAGAACTTCCAGGGGGCGTTGGGGGTGGCATATTCCTAGGACAGGGAACTCACCCTTAGGGAGATGAAACATCGGGGGGGCATTGAAGAACCTTTAGATGATACTGAAGGAGTCCAAACACAGTTTTAGTTACTACCGAAGTGCTCTTCACGGCACACCGAAAAATCTACGAAATCCCTAGGTATTGAGTTCCTTTGAGTGTCGGATTAGTCTCAGCACGTATTTTGTGCTATTATATTATGGTCAAAGAGGAATGGTTTATATTATTGTTTGCGCATTGTAATTAGGAATTTGATACATACAGCACCTCAACTTCATTGCGCACTCGTGTTTGGGGGGTACAGAGGATTTGTAGAGCAAGAGAAGATACTGCCACAATGTCCCGCATCACCAACACTGTTGACATGCTGCATGCAGTCAAACTCTGCAACAGACAAGAAAGAAAAGCAAGACTAAACACAAGACCACTTGCGCTATTGTATAGTTAGTGGAAGATCCGGGTTCATGTCGCATTCACTGTCCTTTGGCCAAGAATCAAAGGACGGGTAAAACCATGATGGACTAGTGAAAAGACTACATTGATGACTAAGTCCCAAATTTATGGCAAATTTAAGCTTATTTATGCATGTGCAATTGAACGACTAGGTATATCAGATGAGAGGCCAGACTACAAGACTAGGTACGGTAGAAATTGGAATTAACATCTGGTACCTACTCCGTACTGAACGGAGAATACAGCCCCCCTATATTTAGGTGTGCACGTGCGCAGGTGTCTCACTGCACAGAGTAAGCACGAGATAAGATACCACCACCAACCACCTGCCTAGATGATGGTAGCGAGTGAATGTGCTGAAGACTTTTTTTCTTTTGAAGTCTAGACGTCTATGGATCCTTAGGGGCCCGAAAACCAGGTAAGTAGGTAAATTGGCGTGTTGCGCGTGAAGTTTGATCGCTAAGCATAGCTAACTGTTACAATGCTAATGTCTGTACATGTACAGTACCGAGCAACTAGGCCTTTAATTGGAGAATGGCGTTTATCTATTTCACAAACTGGTGGTTTAGGCTGCTTAACTTAGGTGGCAAAACATGCGCTGGTGAGCTTGATTTTTCTGCACATGGTGCAGACCCTATTGAGGAAGACGTTTTTGTTGGGGAGTATTACCACTAGGACAAAACGTGATCACTGGGTGCCAGGTTTGCCTAGACACTGATGGTATATCTACTCTGATCCTTTGGTTGATACTAATCTAGCTAGAACTCTTTCATTTGTACGTACTTAACCGTATTTAGATGGCTTTGCATTTGTGTCTATAACATATGTAGAATAGTGCCTAGAGCCTCTAAATATAGGGGGACCGTTAATTTCCGGTTTCTACGGCAATTACCTACCAATGAGCCCTCTACGAGGGGTTGTGCAACCAGACTACCTAATTATGGGGGGACTTGCAGTGGATGAGATTAACAGACCTAACTAGCGGCTATTTGGGTGGTCCTACGCCCGCGGACCTGAGAAAATTGGCTGAGTGTGACAGGTGGTGTCGTCACTAGCCGCGACGGTACGTTCCGTGCCGGGGCCGACATGGATCTTTACCAAAAGAAGGGCATACGCCCAAATGTACGTATGTTTAACAAGTGGATAGATTTTTTATTTGATGTCGGATTTCCCAGGGGACTCCATCCCCACATGTAGCTGAATCTGGGTATATATAGCTATCATACGTACTTAGGGAGTATTGATATCAATAAATTAGTAGTTGTGATGCATATCAAGAGCAGAACGTTAACAGCCGAGGAAGGCTTGCTCGGTTTGTGGTGGCCTGTCTCAGACGAGACCCTGCTTCTAAGTAATCATCGATAATTGGACGTCACATATGCATGGGTAGCTGAATTTGCTTTCGCATTGCAGAATTTGATATTCAAGCCTTGTGCGCCCATTTCTCGTCAAATGTATCTTGCAATACACCCCAGACCACCGCGGCCGCGGTTGAATTGCGTCTTCACAAACCGAGTCGATAACCATACGCATGACCCACGCCTACGCAGCGCACTCTCCAACAAGGCTTTGGAGAAGCCTTTGCAAACGTACTAGATAACCACGCCAACGATCGTACGATGGGAAGGGATCGGTCCGGGTTTCAAGCTTAATGTTTACATGAAGTTGACCGGTTTGGAGGGAGGTGCGCCATCAATTCTAACTTTTGGTGGTGGATTGTCCATCTCTTGTTGGAGGTCCGGCAAGTGTCACATTCTAGGTAACTATCCTACAATTCTGGCGATTTTAAACCCTATATAGACAGTCCATGATTATGGCCGCCTTCGCCTTGCATAGTCTGCTTTGCTTCAGCTTTATATATAAAACTATGCTGTGACATTCCCTGGAATATAAAGACTCGGCTTTCCAGTTCAACGTGGCAGAACGCTCGAGCTCACTTCCATAAGTTGAATGCTACACACGAATTCACTGGCCATGGATACAGCTATCTTCTCAGTCGGTATTACTCACCTTCCGCGTCAGATGTAAGACATTTTTTTCAATTACAATTCGAAGAAACAAGGATATTGGGGCTTGATTTCGAGTTAACTATTAGGCCTGTTTGGCTTTGGCCTCGATAGTGCACGTGAAGGCCTTCACAGATATCATACCTAACAGTAGTCATTCCCAGTCTGCGAGCCTGTATGACTTCGAGAACTGCTGGGACCCCGGCGACACGGAAACGTCAAAGAGTCCGGTTTTATCTGTGTCTGCTAGTGCTTAGGCCCCTTTAGCCTTCTGGCGCGGTTGGCCTGCGCCCAAAAGTTTGTGAGTTTAACATATATTGTCTACTATCTCACGCGCGGTGCTCAGTTAGGGCCCAGGTGTATTTTGTCAATGGACTCGGAGCATAGCTATTGCATACATGTATACGCAAATCGAAATCGAGGCCCTACCTAGGTAGCTGAGATGACGGCTAGATCAAATGGGGTACCAACCGTCTGTTTGCCGCGGTGCCTGGGGTAGTTATTACGAAGTTGCTACAAAGTGGATATCCTACCTACCGAGACTAACCCAGGCGTATGGATGGATATCCATACTTCAAGCACAGACCCAGAGCCAGTTAGACATACAGCTGGTCTCTCTGAAACAAGGAATTGTGAAATTACACCATGAGGGTCACCCGACATCAAGCACTCGACGAGATGTCTATGTTGGAAAAGGATAGAGCTCAAGGACATGAACAGAACTTGGGCGCGCGCCCCGGACCTATCTTTGGATGACGAGTGGGGCCAGAATTTGGTTATGAGTATTTATGATAAAGGCATGTACCTAACCTCCAATTCACCTGAACGTCGATTCATCAGATAATAGTGTTATCTTTATTGGCCTGAATCCAGCCCCTCGAGACCTAGTATTTTGTTTCTTTATCCGCAACAATCCTAGCGACATGCCCCCACAGCGGCGTCATGATCGGATATCAACACATGGCGGGAAACCATATGACCGTAACCGTGCGGACGGTTATGACACAGGGGTTGTGCTAGGCAGACAAAGGAAGCAACAAAAGGCCCGGAAGAAAAGGCGGGTTATCTGTGAATTCCTGGGCAATAAATGCCCCTTCATGGTGGGCAAAGAACATGGCGTCTTTCGCAACATTGCTGAGTTAAAGTATGTATCATTGATCCACCTTTAACATTTTTTAAAGCCTCTAATCAAGGAACATAGGGAGGATGCGCTGAGGCATCTTAATCTATTTCAGTGTGAGAGGTGCGGTAAAGGCTTTGGGAAGCGCTATGGACTAAACCGCCATAAAGATCCTGAGAAGAAAAAAAACGAGTGTACTCCAGTGCAGACAGACCTAGGTGGAAACGGCAAACCAGTTGTCTGGGTAAGCCCAGAGCTTGAGGCGGCTGTCATGCACCTAGAAAAAGTCAAGGGAGAAGAAAATGTGATCGCCGCTATTCATAAATGCAAGCTGCTTTATTGTGAGTTTGCTCTTTATGTTACCCAAATTACCCAATTGGCACTCTAGAGCTAATTGCACCAAGATATGGGTGGGGGGCCGGGAATTCCGAACCTCGAGGCTCAGAGCCGATGTCAAGACAACCCGGAACAAACAGGGGCTATCACATATCTTGTGGCACAACAAGGTAATAATATTCTACTGGCATATTCACCACAATCAAGCTCACCTCCAGGGCCCCTTCAGGTCTCCCTCAGAGTCCCTTAGCGATGGGCGGCTGCGGCCCCGAATATCTATTGCATTACGAAATACCCTGCCCGACAACAGACGATGCTACAGTAATCCACAACAGTTGGGGGACGGGCACATATATGACCTATGGTGTTGGACCGTCAAATAGCAGGGAGCTAATCATGAATCAGCTGGGGACAGATGTACACGGAGATAGCCTGCAGGATTTGGGTTCTGAGGCAGGAAATATGGAGCCGGTACCTGCCGGCGCCAGGGTTACTGTTCATGGAACGCTCCAATTTGATTTGGATACACCTAAGGGACGCTCCACATATTATACTGATGCCGGGGCATTGCCATTGGGCCCACCCAGGACGTCTTTCTATCAAGATCCAAGCCCCCCGAGCAAGAACTGCAACTGGCCAGGACCATTTGCAATAGGAGCTCATGTGGGGGAGTGCAGGTCGCTTTCTCCTGCGGCTGACCTAGGTGTTGATATGCTTGCCGGTAATGTCCCTAGCCATATTCCTTTTCCTACCTACAACTTCGAAATTCAACACGAATATCAGGGTAAACCTCCGGCATATTTATACTACCACAGTCAGGGTATATCTCTATACGAGCCTAACACTAGTGTTGAACCCATAGCTATCTATGCTGGCCATGATGCTGGACATCCAAACACAGCTTACCCTCCTTATCCTTAAGCTTATCGTGTAGCTTGATATCCCATTGTGATCAGCTTAGGAAGATTGCGATACGTATCCACAACCCTACCGAGCTCAATCACTATGACTGGAGGAGTTATGGGGAATTATAGCTCAAAGATGGGTCGCTTGAAAAAGGAAGGACTATGTCAAGAACCACCTGGCTTTGGGGAATGGCTCTTGCAAGAGTATCGTCATCTTTGGTTAGTGTTGCATGGGGGACACAATATATAGCATGAGAAGGAGCAATGACGGTGCACTTCTGGGGGGGTATTTTTTACATTGCTTGGTGCGCTGGGCTGAATGCATGGTACACTTCGCGGCTTGTTATTTCCTTTTTTTTTTTTTTTTGAAAGTCATTACTTGTATTCAGTCTATCTAGGCTATGACGAGAGACCGCACCTACATGTAGGTTATCGTACCCCCGAAGCGGCCTCTGCTTCCTCCGTTCCCGTGTTAGATACATACATGACCTAGGAAAAGCATTCTTCAGCGTCAGAGGAATTCCACCACCTCCCAGAACATCCTGCCATACCTCCCATCCCCTATGAGTGGGGATTGCATCAGATTTATCCCAACCGTCGAGCATGTATGCACGGACTTGTATTGCGAAATCCTTTATTCCCCTGGCCACCATATTCCTCCACCCTTTGTTATTACACAGGATAAAGCCCCACCTTATACTCTAGACTTTTGTCGCTCAAGTTATTTTTTCCTTTTCCCTTTAAACTTTCTAGAGCTGTATTGTACAAAACTCGGTCAACATCAACATGTATACCATGCAATTAATTTTTTTTTGCACTTCAGGGTAACCATGGACTCTTACTCGGATTGCTTGCAGGTATATGATGACGTAAAATGGAGACTCAGCTGACTAACCCCTGAGTATGTTTTGCCTGTAAACTACAAATTTCTTGAGAACGGCAGCACTATTGGGCGTACTTCTCTCGCCATAGACAGGGCCTGAGCGCGAGTAATGATTCTCAAAAAAAAATCGGAACAAAAAAAATCGGGGGGGGGTGGGGTACTTCATGAATTCAACACTAAGGGATAACATGACCTACTGGTAATGAGCCCAATTTTATTATGTTGAAAAACTATTTATGGGTGAGACTGTTCCAGATCAAGATCAATACCGTATGTACTAGCATGGGCCACATATATCTGTTTTTGTGGGCGGGACTGAAAAATCTACAATCCCCGCGTTTCCCCAAAGCTCAGACATCATTTAATTGACAATCTAGGCCTTCTCTGCTAAGTTTCAGTCGTATGGTACCCAGAAATGTCCATATATACACTCACCGGTTGCCTAGTATATTTTGCTGTTTCCGCTCTAGTTTCCCGCTCACCGGCTCAGCGGGGTTATGTGGATTAATATGGCGCTAGCTACATTTAGAGCTACATCACGGGACCCTAGTGTGAACCAAAGAACTCTGTGACGCCTAAATGGAGGGTCCGAGGGGTGGTACCCCTCTGGAAGGGGGTAATTCGTCATCACACGGAACAAACCAGCTGAAATAGAAAAAAGGTAACCCGCCCAAATATGTTCCAATTGATTAATAGATATCTCTGTATGTATTTGGGATTGAATTGGAGCCCGTGGGACCACAGGTGAGCGAGTCAGGTTTGCGTGAGCTGTGCCTTTTAGCACTTCTTCCCTCATTTTGGATTATATCTGTTCTAGCTACCTTACTCTAATTGGCAATATCTTACCATCGATAACCTTGTCATAGGCCCCTCCAATTTCCTCTGACCCTATGTAGCCACTGGGTTCGCTGTCTTGGTCATTTATTGGTGGTAGCTTGCTCCATGCGCCAATACTGATCCATAATAACTCCCAAGTGCTTTAGCAAGTCTGTGATATCCAAAGCCCTGCTTTACTCATGAGACTTCTGCAACCTGACTCTACCCTATTAAGTCTGTAGAGGCAGGAGCACTGGTGGTTTTATGTTGTTACTTCAGAGTAGAGAGTGTGGAATATACTTTGGAATTGAATTGTATACCAGTACTAGAGTTGGGTCCCATGAACACTAAGAGGGATCGGGCTATGCCAGACGGTATGGATGGATGACTTAAATGGAAAGAAGTTGAGCATCCACTGAGATTGATCTTTTCCCCCTTCGCTCCTACTAATCTGGAAACTTGATTCTTGTATTTTATAACTGCAATTAAGAAGAGAGGTTTCCTTGTTCGGTGGATCCTTGGACTGCTGAGACATCGACAGATTGTGCATGAGGATGTCTTACTAGGGAACAAGTGTAAGAAAAACAGCGATGCGCTTGCTGCTATGAGTACTGTAATATCAACCGATCACTACTTATATCAATGCCACAAAAACGCAAAGCGCCGCTTCATGAGATACTACACCTAAGCTCTCAGTACAATCCCCAGAGGATATATTTCAGCAATTCTTTACAGCGGATATTTGGGACTGTTGTCCTGTATGTAGATAGATTACGCACCATCTGTTCGCTGGTAAGACAACCTCATGCACGATCTGCCAATGTCTCAGCAGTCCAAGAGATAATAGGTACCTATTCGCCGGAGTGCTGGACAATACCTATCATAGTAGCCACACGGATATGTCTCAGAATCATCATCGCCTCCACGCTCCCTACTCTGAACTAGCAACATAGAACCATCAGTGCTCTGCCCCTACGAGACTTAACAGAACACATTAAGGTTGCGGAATAGTGCTCTCATGAGTAAAACAGGGCTTTTGGTATCACAGAGTTGCTAAAGTGTTTGGGAGTTATTGTGGATCAGTATTGAGCAAGCTATCACCAATAAATGACCAAGACAGCGAATCCAGTGACTATATATGGTCAGAGGTAAATTGGAGGGGGCTATGACAAGGTTATTGATGGTAAGATATTGCCTAGGTTGTATTTAGAGCAAGGTAGCTAGAGCAGATATAATCCGAAATGAGGGAAGAAGCACAGCTCACGCAAACCTGACTCGCTCAACTATGGGATACATATTTGGGCGATTTACCTTTTTCTACTCCAGCTGGGCTGTTACCCGTGTAAATTTTTCTTTTTAAGGAGTCATTAATCGCATTCAGCCTATCTAGACTATGGCGATGGACCGTAGCTCCCTATTCACTTAGGGGGGCTCTCTCCATTTCCAGGCCAGCCCCTGCCCTCCCTGTGTAGAATCTCGCCTATAAGAAAGTACTCATGATTAAGAAAGTACTCAAACATAAGAAACAACATGGTACCGGGGCCTTGCACTTATCTAAATCCCGTAAGTAAGAAATAGGGGAGATTTTTCTAGCGCATATGGGAAGATGTAGAAATATTGAGGGGAAATATCAATGGAGATCGGTACATCCAAGCTCGACAGAATTCCATACGAGTGTTCAATAGTCAATACAACATGATCCGACCTGGTCGACTAAGCAAGTCAGTGACTGCGCAACCACGACCGATTCCAGCAGCGTAGATCAAAGCAGCAAAGGTAACAGTAAGTGAGGAGTGGGAGGATGTTCGAGAAGATATCCAGGAGGATATTCGGGAGGATACACAAGTACATCATCAACAGGTGGATCAGAACTTTCACTAGATCTACTTTCCTATCAACAGTGGCTTACTACATTAAGAAAGCAGAATATTAAGGCTGGCACCCATCCATATCAATATGATCGAGAGTTCAAATTATCCGCAATATGCTTCACCACTGTTATTTGCTGATGGTACTACGGGTAAGCAATCTATCGTATGATAAGATAACTAGCTAATATGAAATAGGTGCACCACTTATGAGTAAATATAAAGCAGCAAAGTTCATTGGAATTACTAGAAACTTGAAACTCCTATTCCATTTGATTGACTTGCTGGAAAAACATATACTACTAAAGGAGAGAAAACTGTAAGAGCTAAACCTCCTGGGGGTGGACTTGAAAAGCGTCAGACTACAGCTCTTGCAATTTTGGAGATGGAGTACCACGAATCAAACTTTTATTGTTTTTCGTGCAAAAGGAGTAGGAATTGCACAAAAAGAAAAGGCACAGTGGAATAAGCGAGTTGTAGTCGATTTTCAAACAAATGCATGGGTTGATGAGACTATTTTGATTGGGGCACAGTATATCACGGAACAAGAAGCTGCGGAGGCCACGGAGACCCAAATTCGCTTGGAAACAGCTGCCGCGCGTGGACTCGGGCTTGGAGAAGAGATTGTTGAATGATTTTGGTCATGTATATAGCCTAGGCCAAAAGGCCTCGTATATAAGAAACTAAATTTTGGAGGGCCATACTGTTGCTATTGGCTAGTTTTTGGCGGCGTAATGGACTCCAAAATGAACGGATTCGTAGCCAGCAAAGTGTGTAAGCATTGTGAAGATGTAGAGCTCAGTTGACATGCTGTGGGAATGTATTAACTATGGTTAGTAATGACCTAGAG
>Ga0307514_10002060_pt1 | contig 21703 bp, 26 predicted proteins | sample 16_EM_MG_FD_203088 | JGI IMG/M metagenome (GOLD analysis project Ga0307514, IMG submission 203088) | Populus trichocarpa ectomycorrhiza microbial communities from riparian zone in the Pacific Northwest, United States - 16_EM | ecosystem: Host-associated > Plants > Roots > Unclassified | place...
CGGCAAAGCGGCCTGCCCGGTAGTGGACCGGTGCAGGCGTGCAGCCATGCGAAAAAAAGGGAGGGGAGCGGTGAGGGCGCCGGAGCGGCGCTCAGCGCGCTTCAGGCCGGCGCGTGGGCGCTCGGCGGCGCGCACGGCACGCCGCGCACGCTGCGGGCGAGGTGGTCACCGATGATCAATTGGCAGACGGTGGTCGTCATGGGGCGCATGGTAACCAGCCCGGTGCGGCCCGTACAGCGCCTTTCAGGTGCGGGAAGCCCACGCCAACGGCCATCACTCCGGACTTCCAAACCGAATCGCAGACCTCACTCGTGCCTTTTCCGCTTCCACCTCCCGGTTGCGCGGCTCTGCGTTGGTGACCAGCGAAGCCATCAGGACCCGGGCCGACGCAGCGACTTCTGCGACCGCTTTTTCGAATGCCGCTTCGTTGGCCTTGGATGGCACTGAAAACCCGCTGAGCTTTCGCACGAACTGCAGCGAGGCGTCGCGGATTTCCAGTTCGGTGGCGGGGGGCTCGAAATTGAACAGCGTCTTGATGTTTCGGCACATGGGTGACTCCAGGATTAGATTCAGCGCGCGCCGCGGTCAAAGGGAAGCCTGAATGCGGCAGGGCACAGCCATCCCAGCACCAGCGCGACGATGAACAGGGCGGGCACGTCGCCGAGCAGGTGTCCGGTGTGCATCGGGTTGGCCGTGGCTTGGACGGCCATGACTGCGGCGTGGACGATGCTCGACCAGATGGTGAAGGCGATCAGGCTGAGGTGCTGGACGGGATTGCGGGAGGCGATCAGCAGGAAGACGCCGAGCGTGGCGTACAGGGCGATGATCATCTCGATGTACTCCGAGTGGCCGTGGTGCCATGCCCAGCCAGCTGGCCACAGCACCGTCAGCGGGTACACCCCGAAGATGAAGATCAGGCCGAAGGTCAGCAAGGCGAAGCGAAGAGGATTCGACTTTCTTTGCGTATTCATGCCGCACTCCCGTGCTCTGTGACCCGGCGACTGAAGCGCCGCGAATTTTCGCGCCGCACCGTTTTGCGCTGCACACTAGCACGCCCGAAATGGCATGGCCATGCGCTCTTGCTGCAAGCCATCGCGGGGCGGAATCATCGTTGACCTCTGACCTTCCGACGGACGCCTGCCCAGCGAGCGGGGCCGTCCTTGACCGTGGGGCAGGCGGGCGCCGACCTATGAACACGGGTTTCCCTGAGGTGACGGGCCGGATTGGTTCGCGAAGTGACATGCTTGGTCACTCCGGGCGTGGCATTGATCGTGCATCATCCGGAAAGCGCTCGTCCGGCCCTAGGCTTCACCGGATCGGCGCTGCATAGCATGAGAAGTTCTGAGTTCCCCATCTTTGGCTCCGCCGGCCACCTCTCTGCTCGCGCGGTGCGCGTTGCGTGGATGTCCGGCCTCATGCTGTCCCTTGCCGGTTGCACGCATGTGCCGCTGGTCAGCGGCTGGCTGGGCGGCGACAAGGGCGGCACCGCGCCGGTGCCCCCGCCACCTGCGCCGGTGCAGCCTTACCAGGCGACCGGGCACGAGCCGGAATGGCGCATCGACCTCGGCGAGCAAGGCGTGATGCGCCTGCCTTTGCAGCCGCCGTTGAGTTGGGTGCAGCCGCCGCCCGAGTGGGCCGGCACGGCGCGCCGCTGGCAGGCCGAGGTCAATGGCAAACCGCTGGAACTGACCGCCACGCCCGGGCTGTGCCGCGACAGCATGAGTGGCATGCCGAGGCCCGATGGCGTGAGCGTGCGCTGGGGCGATGCGCGCTGGCGCGGTTGTGGCGGCGAGGCGGCCAGCCTGTTGCTGGGGCCGGAATGGCTGGTGGTGAGCCTGCAGGGCCAGCCGCTGATCGACCGCAGCCGGGCCACGCTGCGCTTCACGCCCGAGGGCCGCTTCACCGGCCTGGCCTCGTGCAACCACTTCACCGGCGCCTGGCGCCTGGGCAGCGAGAACCTGCTGCTGAACCCGCCTGCTGTGACGATGATGGCCTGCGCACCGACGGTGATGGCGCAGGAGGACAGGCTGCTGGCCCTGCTCAAGGCCGTCAACCGCTTCGACTTCTCGCCCAAGGGCGAGTTGCTGCTGCTGACGGCCGATGGTCGCCAGCTGGCAGCACGCCGGAACTGAAGGCGGCCGCTGCGCCTCAGGCGTGCGCTGCCTCTTCTTCCGCTGTGTAGGCTTCGACCACCAGGGCGCCGCTGTCCACATAGCGCTGGAAGTCGGGCAGCGGGATGGCGGCTGAGCCGCGTGCATCGCCGTCCTGCCAGCCCAGGGTGACGTCCAGCTTGGTTTCCTCGATCTCGCAATTGCCTTGCGGGATCTTCATGTCCATGCCGTCGCCTTCGCGGTAGCTCACATCACCCACCACTTTGCCGTGTAGCTTGCTCATGTCATTGCTCCTGCAGGGTTGGTCGAGTGCCTAGACTAGGGCTCGGCGGCGATGTCGGCAATCGGTGCAGGCCGACAACCCTGTAGGACGCGGGGTGCAGTGCAACAAAGGCTTACGCGGCCACCCGTGGTGCGGCGGCCGGCTGCACGAAATCGGCGTGGAATTCGCGCGGCCGGCGCTGGGCCGGGAAGCGGATGCGCACCACCTCGCCGGCCAGCGCAATGACTTCGCCGCTGCCATGGCGCTTGACCTCGACCCAGTCGCCAACCGCCAGCGGCTGGCGCTCGGCAGGGGCTGGCGCTTGGGCGGCGGTGTCCGCAGGAAAGGTCGCCGGTTCTTCGGGTTGGATGTCAGCCAGGGCCTGCAGCCGCAGGCAGCTGTCGCAATGGCCGCAGCGGCCATTTTCCGACTCCGGCAGCGGTTGGTCGAAGTGGGCCAGCAGCATCTGCCAGCGGCAGCCGCCTGACTGGGCGTAGTCCATCATCGTGTCCAGGCGCTGGCGGTCCTGGTTCTTTCGCTGGTCGTAGCTCTCCGCCACCTGTTCCACCACCTCGGCCACCGAATGGCTGGCGTCCACCGTCACCCTGCCGTCGCGGCCCAGGCGCACCAGGCGCAGGCCGCGCAGCGCATTGAGCACCTGGCGTGTCTTGGCCAGTGGTGCGTCCACCGCGTCGCGCAGCGCGCTGGTCAGCCAGCCGTCGGGCGGTCCCTGGGTCAGCGTCTGCCACAGTGCGCGCACGTCGTTTTTCGACGGGTAGCGGCCGACCAGGAAAAAGCGCTGCACCGCGCGGTCGGCGCGCAGGAACATCAGCGTGCAGGTGGCCGTTTCGCCGTCGCGGCCGGCGCGGCCGCTCTCCTGGTAATAGGCGTCCAGGGACGATGGCAGCTGGGCATGCACCACAAAGCGGATGTCGGACTTGTCGATGCCCATGCCGAAGGCCGGCGTGGCCACCATCACGCGCACCTGGCCCTGCATGAAGGCATCCTGGCTGCGGGTGCGCTCGGCTGCGCCCATCTGGCCGTGGTACAGCGCCACGTCCTCGTCGGCCTCGGCCAGCATCGCGTGCAGCTGCTTGGCGCTGCGCACGGTGCTGGCGTAGACGATGCCAGGGCCTTCGCTGTCATGCACCAGCGCCTGGATGCGGCGCAGCCGGGTGGCCTCCTCGTCGACCAGCTCGACCCGGTAGTCCAGGTTGGCCCGGTAGACGCCGGTGCACAGCACGCCTGCCGCAGGGATCTGCAGCGCGCGGCAGATCTCGCGCTGCACCGGTGAAGCGGCAGTGGCCGTCAGCGCCAGCACCGGCACGCCCAGCGCCTGGCGCAGTGCGCCCAGCTCGGCAAAGGCCGGCCGGAAGTCGTGGCCCCACTGGGCAATGCAGTGCGCCTCGTCCACCACCATCAGCCCCAGGCGCGCCGGCCCGACGCTGCTCAGCAACTCGCGAAACGATGGCTCGCCGGCGCGCTCGGGCGTCGTGAAGACGACGCGGGCCGTGCCGCTGGCCACCGCCTGCTCGGCCTCTTCGAGCGCGGCCACGTCCACGCCGGAATGCAGGCGCACGGCCGGCACGCCCAGCGCGTTCAGCGTGTCGCACTGGTCCTTCATCAGCGCGATCAGCGGCGAGATGACCAGCGTCATCCTGTCCGACAGCACGGCGGGCAACTGGTAGCACAGCGACTTGCCGGCGCCAGTCGGCATCACCGCCAGCGTCGACAGGCCGGCCAGCACGCGTTGCATCACCTCTTCCTGCCCCGGCCGCAAGCGGCGCAGGCCGAAGACCTTGCGCAGCGTGCGCATGGCCTCGGTGGGCAGGCCGGGTGCAGCGTCTGCAGCATCGAGGGGGGCTGAACTGCGCGGCGGGCGGGCAGCACGAGGCGTGGACGAAGTCAGGCTGGAGGGCATGGCAACAACAGTCAGGTCACAGGCTGCAAGGCGCACAAGCAGCGCTGCGAGCCGCCAGGGAACGGCACGCAGCGCTGAAGCTGCTACTGCAGCGAATCCTGGGGCCAGCCGTGTGGGCCGTTCGCGCGTGCAGCGCCCATTCGGGCGTAGGAATGCGCCTACCTGGCCGGCCTGCTGGCGGCTTCAGCCAATGGCCTGCGCCAGGTTCAGCCTGGCCCGCGCTTCCAGCCTGTCGTGGAAGAACCCGGTGCTGTAGAGCTGCTGCCGTTCCAGGAACGAGGCCAGGATGGCGCGTCGCTTGCGCCGGAACAGCCAGCGTGGCACGAAGCTGTATTCGGCGCGGATCTGCTGCTCGTATTCGGCAAACCGCGCCGGCTCGGCGCCGAGGATGGCCAGGTCGATGTCGACCAGCAACTGCGCGTCCGGTCCGGCCGGCACCGCCGTGTGGCTGGTCGCCATGATCAGCGCATGCACCCGGGCCGTGACCTCGGCTGGCGCACCGGCCGAGGCGAGCGCCTCGCCGGCCCAGTCGGCGCTGCGCTGCTCGTTACCGCTGCCGCGGGTGTCGTAGATCGCGTCATGGAACCACAGCGCCAGCGCCACCTCGGCCGGCCGCTCTGCCAGGCCTTGCGCGGCCTGCAGCGCCGTGAGGCATTCGCCCAGGTGTTGCAGCGTGTGATAGTGGCGCTGAGGCTCGCGGTAGCGGGCCAGCAGCTGGTTGAACAAGGCTTCGTTCGGCTGCGCCAGGCCCAGTCCCTGCCAGGCCAGGCGCCAGTCTTCGGAAAGTGCGCCGTCGTCCATCAGCCTTGTTCGCCCGGCACGCAGCTGCCGGAAGCCATGATCAGCAAGTCGCCGATGTGGAAGGACGCATGCATCACCTTGTCCTTTCTCGCAGTTGCCGGCGAAAAAACAGGCAGGGCTGAACAGAGGGTTCGGGCATGTCGACTCCTTCATTGGCACAAACAAAAAAGCTCCGCTGCCATGCCGTGGCAGCGGAGCGTAGTTTGCGTCGGCATCGCGGCGCTGCACAGCCCCATTCCGGGGCCAGGGCAGGTGGCCGCTAAAGTAGGGAGATGATGCAAACAGGCCGTGAGATGCCACCCCCACGGCTCGTGCTGCGCGGCATGGTCGGCGTGCGCCAGGGCCGGCGGCTCTGGGGCCCGTTGACGCTGGCGCTGTCGGCCGGCAGCGCGCTGCATCTGCAAGGCCCCAATGGCAGCGGCAAGACCACGCTGCTGCGCACCCTGGCCGGGCTGCGCGCGCCGGCCGCCGGCCACTGCGAGCGAGACGGCGAAGCCTGGTTCATTGGCCACGCCTTGCCGCTGGCGGACGAACTGGACGCGCTGGCCAACCTGCGCGGCTGGCTGGGGCTTTCGGCGCGGGTTGACGATGCCGTGCTCCAGGCCTGGTTGGACCAGATGCAGGTCCCTCGCCAGCGCCCGCTGCGGCAGCTCTCGGCCGGCCAGCGCCGCCGGCTTGCGCTGGCACCGCTGGCATTGCAGCCGCGGCCGCTGTGGCTGCTGGACGAACCGTTCGACGCGCTGGACGCCGCCGGCCAATCGGCGTTGTGTGCGCTGGCCCAGTCGCACCTGGCCAGCGGCGGCGCATTGGTGCTGAGCGCACACCAGGGCCTGCCCGCAGGCTTTCCCGCCTGCGAGGCGCTGTGGCTGGGGCCGGCCGACTGGGTCGGTACAGTCGGCCAATGAACCTCTGCCTGGCCATCCTGCGGCGCGAGCTGGCGCTGGCCTGGCAGCGGCCGGCCGAGCTGGCGCGGCATGCGCTGTTTTTCGTGATGACGGCCGCGCTGTTCCCGCTGTCGCTGAGGCCGGACCCGGCGACGCTGGCGCTGCTGGGCCCAGGCGTGTTGTGGGCCGCGGCTTTGCTCGCGGTGCTGCTGGCCTGTGGCCGCTGGTTCGATGAAGACCTGCGCAGTGGCTGGCTGGACCAGTGCCAGCTGGCGGCGCAGGCGGCCGAGCTGCCGCTGGCCTTGCCGCTCGCAATGCGCTTCGTGGCGCAGTGGTTGCTGGTGGCCGGGCCGGTGCTGCTGGCGGCACCGCTGGTGGCCTTGCAGTTCGACCTGCAAGGTGCCGCGCTGGCGGCGCTGATGGTCTCGTTGCTGCTCGGCAGCGCGGTGCTGGTGCAACTGGCCGGCGTGGCTGCAGCGCTGGCTGCCGGGCTGCGCGGCGCGGGTCTGCTCACCTTGCTGATGGTGCTGCCGCTGGCCACGCCAGCGCTGGTGCTGGGCACGCTGGCCGTGCATGCGGCCCAGCAGGGCCAGCCCGCCGGGCCGGCCCTGCAACTGCTGGCGGCCTTGCTTGCGCTGGCCAGCATCGCCTGCCCGTGGCTGGGCGCTGTGGCGCTGAAGCAGGCGGTGGGTGACTGAAACCCGGGCCGGGTCGATGGATCAGGCGCCGCGGGTCGGGCCGGCCAGCGCTTCGGCCAACAGGTCCAGCCGGTCCTGGCCCCAGAAGATCTCGCCGTCCAGCACATAGCTGGGCGCACCGAACACCTGGGCCTCGATGGCCTCGCGGCTGTAGCGCTCGTAGACGGCGGCCACTTCCGGCGTGGTCGATTCGGCCAGGCGTTCGGCCGGCAGTTCGCACTCGGCCAGCACGGTGGCCAGAGTGGCCGGGTCGGCGATGTTGCGCTCCTGCACCCACACGGCAGTCAGCAGCGCCGCACTGAGGCGAAGCGCCGCTTCGGTGCCGTCCTTCAGGTCGACTGCGATGATCAGCAGCGAAGCCGGGCCGGTGGCCACCGGGAAGAACTTCGGCTCGATGTTCATCGGCAACCCCAGGCTCTTCGAGATGCGGCGCAGCTCCACCAGCCGGTAGGCCTGGCGCTGCGGCGCACGCTGGGCCAGCGGCAGGCCGCCGGAAACCGGGAAGACCTTGCCCAGGTCGATGGGTCGCACGCGGATGCTGGCGCCGGTTTCGCGGGCCAGCTTGACGAAGCGTTCGTGCCCCAGGTAGGTCCAGGGGCTGTGCGGGGCGAGGTGGTAGTCGATGACGCGGCTCAAGAACGGCTCCATGCGCAAGTCGGTGCGAGGAATTTCGCACCGTCCGGTTTATAGGCCAAGTCGCCAGACCGTTCGCACACAAAACGCGCTTCAGGCCTCCCGCCACATGCGCAGGCTGCGTCCATCGTCTTCCTTGCCGGTCACACGAAAACCCAGGCGCTCGTACAGGCGGCGCGCCGGGTTGTTGCCGAGCACCGAAAGCAGCATGGGCCGGCCCTGCGCCGAGGCCTGCGCGCACAGCGCGCCCAACAATGCGCTGGCCAGGCCACGGCCCTGGTGGGCGGGCAGCAGCTGAACCTGCACGATGTGCCAGGCCTCGGGCTCGTCGCGCCACTTCAGCATGCCGGCCGGCTCGCCGTGCCACAGCAGCAGCTGGATGTCCTCGAAGTACAGCAGCACCCGCGCCAGCGCGTCTTCGGCCGTTGGCTGGTAGCCCGCGCCGCGCAGCCGTTCCGTCATCGTCTGCTCGCGCAGGGCTAGCAGGAAGGGCAGGTCGGCATCGGTGGCGGGCCGCAGCGTCAGCCCGGTGGGCAGCGGCGAGATCGAAGGCAGGCGCATGACCGCCAGCATAGCCAGCGCCGGCCGTTGGCGCGCCACAACGCAGAAGGCCTCTCCCGCTTGCGCACCCGCGGCGAGTGCCTTCATCATTCGCACCCCATTGCTGGAAGCGCCCACGACAGCGCCCGCATCACGGAGATCCCCTATGTCCTCCTTGTTCATTTCGACCATCGACTGAACACGGTTCCCGCGCCCCGGCTGAACCGTGTCTGTTTTTCAGATTCGGCCTCAGACCGCGTGGCAAGCAAGCCCCGCCGCCATTGAGCCGGGGCATTGCTTTTCGGAAACCGCAATGAGTGCACAACTCCGTTCCCGCGCCCTCGAGGAGGGGCGGGTCAAGGCCCTGCGCCGCATGAAACAGCCGATGACGCTGGTGCTCGAAACGAGCCCTGGCGCGCGCGACCCCGTGGCGCGTGCCCTCGGCCAGCGTGGCTTGCGTGGCGCAGGCCAACACATCCAAAGCCGCGGCGCCCAGCGCCGTGCAGACCGCGTGGCGCTGCAGGCGCTGCTGCGAAGAGAGGATTGGGATGAATGATCCCCAGCAACTGCGCGACCAGCTGGCGCAAAAAAACCAACAGCTGCAGAACGTCGCCGCCCAGCTCAAGACAGAGCTGTTCGGCATCGACGCCATCATCGACCGTGTCATCGATTCGGTGCGCGCCTGGTACCTGCTGCCCGAGCTCGTCTCGCGGCCCGTCATCGTCTGCCTCTGGGGCCTGACCGGCACCGGCAAGACCCAGTTGGTGCGCCGCCTGGCGCAACTGCTGGGCTTCTACGACCGCTTCGTCGAAGTGCAGATGGACGGCTTCTCCAACGGTGCGGGCTGGCGCGGCGCGCAGAGCATCTCGGGCATGCTGGGGCAGTCCGGCGTGCGCGAGGGCGAGCCGGGCATCCTCGCGCTGGACGAGTTCCAGCGCTTCCGCACCATCGACAACAAGCGTGCCGAGGTGCGCGTCGAGCGCTACCAGGATGTCTGGGCGCTGCTGTCAGACGGCAGGCTGCCGCCGTCGCTCTCGCTGCTGGGCGACATCGAGTCGTCTCTTGCCGAGGCCGCGTTCGATGCCGAACGCGCCGAGGCCAGCGAGACCCAGCGGCGCTTCAAGCTGCGCAGCTGGGAGGCCAAGGAACTCAAGCGCAACATGAAGCTCGACGAGCCCTTGCTGCAGATCATGGCCTGGACGCCCGAGCAGGTGCAGCAGCGCCTGCGCGAGTTTCGCGACAGCGGCCAGCAGCAATGGGAGACGGACTACAGCCGGCTGCTGGTCTTCGTCTGCGGCAACCTCGACGAGATGTACGAGGACCTGGCCACCAGCGTGGACGACTGCGACAGCGATGCCGACACCTTCCACGCCATCACCGGCAAGCTGAGCGTCATCGACGTGAAGCAGGCGCTCAACAAGCGCTTCAAGCCCGAGCAGGTGGCGCGACTGGGCAACGAGCATGTCATCTACCCCTCGCTGTCGCGCCGTGCGTACGAGCAGTTGATCGAGCAGAACTGCGCTCGCTATGCCCGCGATACGGCGGGCCGCTGCGGCCTGCATTTCGATCTGGCCACCAGCGTTCGCGAGCAGATCTACGCCAACGCCGTCTTTCCCGCGCAGGGCACCCGGCCGCTGTTCTCGTCGCTGCACGCCATCCTCGGCGCAGGCCTGGCCAAGGCCGCGCTGTGGGCGCTGGAGCGCGGCGCCGAGGCCGGCGACAGCGTGGGCCTCACGGCCGATGGCCGCAGCCTGATCGCACACTGGCGCGGCCAGTCGCACGCGATTGCCGCGCCCTTCGACATCACGCGCCTGCGCCAGCGCAACAACGCCGACTTCCGCGCGCTGCTGGCCGTGCACGAAGCCGGCCACGGCCTGGTGCACGCGCTGCTCTTCGGCCGCGCGCCGCAGGAGATCAAGATCCACGTCGCCAGCTTCGAGGGCGGCTACAACGCCTACACCTCGCGCAAGGTCTGGTCGCGCCGCAACCTGCTGGACTCGATCTGCACCAGCCTCGCCGGCCGCGCCGCAGAAATGCTGGTCTTTGGGCTTGAGCTGAGCTCCAGTGGCGCCGAAGGCGACCTGCGCAAGGCCACCGAAAGCGCAGCCCGCATGCTGCGCCACTTCGGCCACGGTGGGCGCATCGGCCGCAGCGACGTGTCCATGAACAATGACGAGAACCTCTGCACCGACGTGGAAGCCAGCAACGCCCCGATCGAAGCGCTGCTGCGGGCCGAGCACGCCCGCGCCACGAAGCTGCTCGACACCCACCGCGGCGCGTTGCTGGCGCTGGTGGACGAGTTGATGGCGCAGGGCCAGGTCACGCCTGCGCGCTTTGCCGCTGTGGTGGGGCTGCCGCTGGGCAGGCCAGAAGACGCGCTGGACCCGTATGCGGAGCGGCTGGCAGAGTTTCGGTTGGAGGGGGCAGAGCGGCTCAGGGCATAGGGGAGGTGTACGGCCACCCGGCGGCTCGTGATGCTGATGCCTTGGAGATTCGATTGGGTTGCATGGAATGGGTATCAGGCCGCTGCCAGCAGGGCACCTTGCTGGTGGAGATGCGCCTGGAAGCGGGAGGCGTAGTCCTCGGCAACTGCATTCCTCACGCTGGCTCGCACTGCCAATGCCTCTCGCCAGGCCGAAACGCGCGGCAGGCCATCGAAGATTTGCTGCGTCGCTGACGGGTCGATCAGCTCGAAGTAGCGAAAGAGCGGTGCATAGACCGCATCGACCATGCCGAACGCCTCGCCAGCGAAATACGGGCCTGCGGTGAGTTCCAACTCCAACTTGGCCAGGCGCTCACGGAAGCTGGCGCGCTTCGCATCTGCAACCTGCGAGTCACGCGCATGAAGGAACTGCCAGCCTTCGGCGAAGGTCTGGGTGGCGAACTCGATCCAGGCGCGGTGTCGGGCGCGTGTCAGCGCGTCGTGGGGGTACATCGGCGAGCCGCCCTGCGTCTCGTTGAGGTACTCGCAGATCGCCACGCTTTCAAAAAGCGCCGCGTCCTCGGCATGGGCCTGGGGAACCTTGAGCACGGGCACCTTGCCAGTGGGCGACAGCGCGAGGAACCAATCGGGCTTGGCCGACAGGTCGACGTTGACGCGTTCGAAGGCGACACCCTTCTCCAGAAGGACGATTGCGGCGCGCTGCACGAACGGGCAGAGCGGGTGGCTGATCAGGGTAAGCATTTGATGGGCGTCTGTGTTGGCAGGGATCAGGAAGGCGCCTTCGACTCGTCCCAGTCGCAAGGCGCCTTCGGCGCGCGGAACCTTGTGCGCTCAGCGATTGAGCAGGCGACCGCCGTCGACCACGATTTCCGTGCCAATCGACCAGCGGGATTCATCGGAGGCCAGGTACAGCACGGCCTTGGCCACCTCTTCTGGCGTGCCGAAGCGGCCCAGCGGGATGGTGGCCGCGATGTCCTTGTTCAGTTTTTCGCGGTAGGCCTCGGGGATGCCCAGCTTGTCGTACAGCGGCGTGTCGACAGGCCCCGGGCTGACCGCGTTGATGCGAACCCCGCGCCCGAGCAGCTCGGTCGACAGCGTCTTCGACATGTTCAGGACCGCTGCCTTGGTGGCCGCGTAAACGGAGGAGCGGTCTGCGCCCACATGCGCGCTGACGGACGTGTTCAGGACGACCGATGCGGAGGGTGCGAACACCGGCAGCAGTGACTGGATCAGGAAGTACGGGCCCTTGACGTTGACATCGAATGAACGGTCGAACATCTCTTCCGTCCAGTCTTCGATCGGCAGCCAGACGGAGATGCCGGCGTTGAGGAAGGCCACGTCCAACTGGCCGTAGTGGTTCTTGACGGCTTGTGCCAGGTCCTTCTGCGCTGCCACGCTGGCCGAGTCGGCGCGCAGAACCAGCACCTCAGGTCCGAGTTCGGCCTGGGCCTTGGCGATGGAATCCGGGTTGACGCCGGTGACGATGACGCGGGCGCCTTCGGCCAGAAACTGCTTGGCAGTTTCCAGGCCAATGCCGCTGGTGCCACCAGTGATAAGGGTGCGTTTGCCTTGCAAGCGTGACATGACTTTCTCCTGTAGATGGCCACCCACCGTGGCCGATAAGGAGAATGTGCATCCATGCCTCCATTTCTATAAGATGGCCAGATTGAATACCATCCATGCGTTTCAGGCATTAATTGGAGGGACACTTGGACCGATTCCTGCTGATGACCTGCTTCGCGCGTGCCGTGGAGACGGGGAGCTTCACCGCCGCAGCTCGTGACCTGGGCCTGGGGCAGCCGAACGTGAGCCGCTACGTCGCAGCGCTGGAGGAGCACCTCCAGACCCGGCTCCTGCACCGATCCACACGGAAGCTTGCCCTCACGCCTGAGGGGGAGCGCTACTACGCGGACGTCCGGCGGATTCTTGATGCTGTGGACGAGTCCGAGTCGTCTTTCAGGAGCAACGTCGATCCGTCAGGGCTCTTGCGGGTAGCCTGCCCCACCGCGCTGGCCCATGCTTTCGTATTGCCGCACGTCCCGACTTTTCTTGAGCGCTATCCGAAACTGACTCTGGACCTGCAAATCAGTGATCGATTTGTCAACCTCGTTGACGAAGGGACAGAACTGGCGATCCGCATCGGGCAACTGGAAGACAGCGCATTGCGGGCTCGACGCATAGGCGCTTACGAACGCGTGTTCGTGGCGAGTGAAGCCTACCTGGCGAAGCGCGGAGTGCCGCAAACGCCTGACGACCTCCGAGACCACGACTGCGTCATCTACACGCTGCTGTCGTCGGGTGCTACCTGGCGCTTTCGCGAGACCGATGTGCCCGTTTCCGGCAGGCTCAGAGTGAACTCACCTGAAGCGGTCAGCGCGGCGGTCATTGCAGGCTTGGGAATCGGCCACGGCCCGGCATGGCTCTTCGACGAAGGGTTGAGGAGTGGGCGCCTGAAGTTCATCTTGACGGGCGACTCCGCGCCGGCCGTTCCTGTCCAGATCGTCTACGTCGCCAATCGACTTTTGCCGACGCGAGCAACCGTGTTCATGGATTTCATTGCTGACGTGTTCTCCCGGATTCCTGCCCTTGGCGGCACCGTCAAGCCAGTCATCGCCGGTCAGCAATGACTGCCACCCACGGATGGTTTTGCCTCAATCGCGCCGCCCCGCGCCGGTGCTGAAACCGTGCAGTGATGCGGCTGGTGCCCCAGCCGAACCCCTGACTCGGACCTGGCGCCGCTGGCGGCCCGTGACTTGCGGCCACGACGGTCGCATGCCGACCACCGACAAGTGTGGCCTATGGACAGTTGGCTGGCCCCTCTCAACGACCGACTGGACATGATCGGCTGTTTTTCGGCAGCGAGATCGGCGAGTCCAAGAACCGCTCAGGGTCGTCCAGTGACTGTCAGGCCCACGAACTCATCGCCTTCGAGCTGACGCTCGAACTGCGCGGCCGGGCAGCTGACTTTCGCGGCTGGCACTGGTCGGCCACAACACGACCATCACCAACGACCGCTGCAAAGCACCTCCCTGCTGTGCGGTTGCCTGAGCGGCAAGCCCTTTGCCTTCTGAGGAATTGGCCTGTCAGAGTGCGGCGGTCATCGCGCATCGTCAGAAACGCTTGGCCGCGGCAACCCTGGTGCGTCGTCGGCCTGTCGCCACGCGCGCGGCGTGATGGCGAAGCGCCGATGGAAGCTCCGGCTGAAATGTGCGGCGTCGCTGAAGCCGAACGAGAAGGCGATGTCGGAGATGGTCCGGGCCGACCAGCGCGGATCGCGCAACGCCCGCTGGCACGCGGCCAGACGCATTTCCCAGATCCAGCGCTCCAGCGTCGTGCCCTCCGAGCGAAAGATCTTGTGCAGGTAGCTGACCGACAGACCCAGAAACAAGGCGATCCGGCCGACCGTGAGCTGCGGATCGCCCAGGTTCTCGGCGACATGGGACTTGACCCGCGCGATCTGTCTCGCCCCAGCCCCCGAGGTCACGTCGGGTTCGCCCTGCAGGCCGCGCAGGCCGCTTGTCAGCACGCTCATCACGCCGTCGGCGACGTCGAGCGATTGTGCCGAGGACAGCGGTGCGTTGGAGTCGCATGCGCAACGTACCATCTGGTTGAGCATGCGCGCGGGCAGGGCCTCGGCCGCTACCGCCAGCGCCGTCAGATCGGCGTCGCCGAGTCGGGACAACAGCGCGGCGCGCGGCACCCGCAGCACCGCCTGCTGATAGTCCTCTTCGAGGATCAGCTCGTAGGGTCGCGTGCTGTCGTAGATGGCGAACTGACCCGGTGCGAGGATCGCCTCGCGATCTCCCTGGACTACGCGGCATCCTCCCTCGAGTTGGATGCTGACGAGCACAAAGTCCTCGGCGGCCCGCGCAACCTGGTGCTGCGAACGGGTGACACGCTTACGGCTGTGACCGGCCGAGTCGATGCGGGTCAGCGAGAGTTGTGCGAGCTCGCGATTGCGCATCGTGGCAATGAAACCGTCCTCGTCAAGCACCTCGAACGCCGACTCGACGAAGCGGTCGAACGCGGCTTCAGTCCAGCGCGCCACGCGCTTGTTCGGCGGCACCAGCAAGGTCGAGAACTCCACTGCAACGTTCATGCGACGCACCCAGAAAGGTTGACTGTCAGGCAATCGACAAGGCCATTTTCAGGCAAGACACCTTCGGACCCAGCGGCTACGCTGACGTCGATTGTGGGCATGCGCCTGGCCCACGCCCACGGGAGCAACCATGAGTTCGGACGAATCACTTCGCGACTGGCACCACCTTGCGCTGCGTCTCGAAGATGAGGTTGGCAAGGCCGTCATCGGCCAGGCGGACACGATCCGGCTCATCAACGTGGCGCTGTTCGCGCGCGGTCACGTGCTGCTGGAGGGCGACGTGGGCGTGGGCAAGACCACCGTGCTTCGCGCTTTCTCGCGTGCGGTTGGCGGCGCTTTCGAGCGGGTCGAGGGCACGATCGATCTGCTGCCCGGTGACCTGGTTTATCACACCTATGTCAGTGCCGAGGGCCAACCGCGCATCGACCCCGGGCCGCTGCTGCGGCATGGCGAGCAACTGACGACCTTCTTCTTCAACGAGATCAACCGTGCCCGGCCGCAAGTGCAGTCGCTGTTGCTGCGCGCGATGGCCGAACGCACGGTCTCGGCCTTCAATCGAGAGTTTTCGTTTCCGCACATGACCGTCTACGCCGACCGCAACAAGGTCGAGAAGGAAGAGACCTTCGAGCTGGCGTCGGCCGCGCGCGACCGCTTCATGTTCGAGCTCAACATGGCCAAGCCCAGCGACCCGGCGGTTCGTGAGGCACTGGTCTTCGAGACCGCCTACCACGACGTGGACGCCTTGATCGAGCAGGTCACAGCGGGTCTGCTGCCGTGGGAGGAACTCAACGCGATCGCCGGCACGATCCAGCGCAGCGTGCAGGCCAGCCCGGCAATCCGGCGCTATGTGCTGGCGCTGTGGCAGGCGAGCGACACGCCCAAGGCCTTCGGCATATCGCTGCCGGGGGTGGACATGGACCGCCTGATCCTCGCCGGCGCGAGCGCGCGCGGCGTGAGCGCACTGCTGCGCGCCGCCCGCGTGGTTGCCTGGCTGGCCGGACGTACCCACCTGGTGCCTGACGACCTGCACGCCGTGGTTCCGGCGGCGCTCGGCCACCGCGTGTTCTTCACCCCGGTCTATGAGATGCGCCGCACTGAACTTGCCGAGGAACTGGTGCGCCAAATCCTCGACAAGGTGGCCGCGCCCTGAAATGAAACCCCTGCGCTCGCTTCGCTCACTGCCCCCCGAGGGCGCGTCTCAGTACCTTCGGGCGGCCGGGCGGTACTGACATGGAAGAATTCCACTACCGCTTGCGCTCGCGCACCGGCGGCTACCGGCCCGGTGCGCATGCAGGCGCCACCCTCGGTGCCGGCCAGGAGTTTGCCACCCACGCCCGCCTGTTCGACCACCCCGATCCGCGCCGCCTGGACCTGCGCGCGAGCGTGCGCGACGTGCGTCACCAGTGGCTGGTGCGCAATCACAGGCAGCGCGTTGCCGTGCCGGTTTACGCGGTGGTCGATGTCTCGGCGTCGATGCAGTTCGGCGGCGGGCGTGCCAAGCTGCAGGTCGCGGCGGACTTCGTGGAGGCGCTGGGCCACAGCGCGTTCCGCGTTGGCGACGCGGTGGGGCTGCTCGCCTTCGACCGCGAACTGCGCGACGATCTGTTCCTGCCGGCGCGTCACGGCCGCGGCATGGCGGGCCTGATGTCGGGACTGCTGCGCGATTGCCGCGCCAGCGACACCGGCACGAGCGTCGATGCCGCGCTCAATCACGCGGTGGGTCGGCTCGCCGGCAAGCGGGCCTTGGTCTTCCTGGTGTCGGATTTCCACTGGCCGCTGGCCGTGCTGGGAGAGGTGCTCGACACCCTGAGCGGAGCGCGCGTCGTGCCCCTCGTCGTGTGGAACCGCGCCGAGACCGAGCCGCCGCCCAGTGGCGCGCTGCTCACGGTGCGCGACGCGGAGTCCGGCTCGCAGCGAACGCTGTGGATGCGCGATGCCCTTCGGGAGCAATGGCGCACCGCGGTGGCGAATCGCCGCGCCGAGATCGACACCCGGTTTCGCGCGCGCGAGATCCAGCCCTTCTGGGTGCACGGCGCGTTCGAGTCCGAGGCGCTGTCGCGCTATTTCCTCGAGAACGTGGCGTGAGTCGTTCGTGCCTGGTCTTCGTCGCCGGCGCGCTGGCCGCCGGCGTCGCCATCGCTGCCGGCGCGGCCCCGGCCACCGTGCAGCAGCCGCGCGCCTTCGGCAACACGATAGGCGACGTGCTCACGCAGCGCCTGTTGCTCGGTGACGACGAACTTGCGGCGGCAGCGCCCAGCGGCCGCGTCGGTGCGTGGTTCGACCGCCGACTGCCGCGCCTTGAGACCGATGCCTCCGGCCAGCGCTGGTTGGCGATCGACTACCAGGTGGTCAATGCGCCGCGAACGCTCACCAACGCGAATCTGCCGGCGCTGACGCTCAAGGGCCGGTCGGGCAACGTTTGGCAGATCGCCGAGTGGCCCATCACCATGGGTCCCCTGACGCCAGACAACGTGGCTGCGCAGGGCGATCTGCTGGCCATGCGTCCTGACCACGAAGTTGCCGCTCTGCCCACGGCGCTGATCCGCCGGCGCTTCGATCGTCTGGCCGCCGGCTTGACACTGACGCTCGCGGCTTGGCTCGCCTGGTGGCTGTGGCGCAACCGGCGTGAGGCGATCCGGCTCCCCTTCGCGCGTGCCTGGGTCGAGCTGCAGCGCTTCGACAGGGCAGCAGTTCAGGCCGAGCCCGCCGCGTGGCTCAGCATTCACCGGGCGCTCGACGCCACGGCGGGCCAGGTGGTCACGGCCAGCACCCTGGGTGGGCTGCTGACCAGTGCGCCACATCTGCGCGCACTGCAGCCGCAACTGGAGGCGTTCTATCAACGCTCCAGCGAACGGTTCTTCGCGACCGAGCCCATCCACGCCTCCTACCCCTTGCGCGACCTCTGCCTCGCGTTGCGCGACGCAGAAAAGCGTCACCACGGCGGGTCATGATGGCGCTCGACTTCCTGCATCCCTTGATGCTGCTTCTTCTGCCGCTGGCTGCCTTGCCCATGCTGCGGCGGCGCAGCGACGCGCTCGCGTTCTCCAACCTCGCCTGGCTGCCGGTGGACCGCGTCGGCCGCTCTCTGTCTCTGGTATGGCGTGCCCTCGGCGTGCTGGCGCTGGCGAGCCTCGTCGTCGGGCTCGCCGGTCCGGGCCAATCGGGCGCGCAGATACAGCGCACCGGCCGCGGCGCCGAGGTGCTGATTCTGCTGGACCGCAGCAGCAGCATGGACAGCGTCATCAGGCCCTGGAATTCTTCCGGGGGCGGCTTGGAAGTCGGCGACTCCAAGGGCAAGATCGTCCGCGAACTACTCGCCCAGTTTGTCACCAAGCGGCAGGACGACCGCTTCGCCTTGATCACCTTCAGCACCCGGCCCATGACCACGGTGCCGTTCACCGAACGGCGCGATGTCGTGCTTGCCGGCCTGTCCGCTGCCGGCATCGGCCGTGGCCTGCCCGACACCGACATGGGCAGCGCCCTGTTGATGGCGATCCGCCAGTTCGAAGGGCGCCCCTACTCGGGCAGCCGCGTCGTTCTCATCGCCTCTGACGGCGGCGCGCAACTCGACGCGCCCACACGCCAGAAGATCGAGGCCGGGCTGGCGCGCCAGCGCATCGGCGTGTACTGGATCTACATCCGCACCAGCCACAACTCGGCCGACCTGAAGGGTCTCACGGCAGACGCCGACGTGAGTGTCGAAGAAATCTCGCTGCACCGCTTCTTCAGCAAGCTCGCCACGCCCTACCACCTCTACCAGACAGACGATGCGGGCGCCATGGCAGCAGCGGTCGCCGAGATCGATCGCCAACAGAACCAGCCGCTTTCGTTCCTCGAACGGGTACCACGTCGCGATCACAGCGGTGCTCTGTTCACCATCGCGCTCGCGTGTTGCGTCGCGCTGCTGGCCTGGCGATCGATCGAAGTGAGGGGATGGTCATGAAGCGGCGAACAGTACATGCCCTGTTTGGTGTTGTCGCCTTCGTGTTCACGGGCATGTTGCTGCAACAGGCGCTCAAGCTTCAGCATGCGAAGGCGGTCAACCAGGCGATGGCACTGGCCTCGACCCAGGGCCTGCAGGCAGCGAGCCACGCAGCCAGCTCCAGCGACATATCCGACCCACATGCCCTGCCCGAAGCCCGCCTGACCCGGGCCCATGTGCTCTCGCTTTCGGGCCAGCACGACGCCGCGATCAAGCTCTACAGCCGACTGCTCCAGGACGATTCGCCCTCGGGCCTGCGCCTGGTGGCGCTCTATAACCTGGCCAACGTCTACCTGCGCCAGGGCATGGCTGGCGCACCTGGCGACTCGGTCGCGGCGCTTGAGCTCGCCAAGCAGCGCTATCGCGAACTGCTGCGCACCGCGCCGCAAGAGTGGGACGCCCGCTACAACCTCGAACGCGCGCTGCGCCTCGCGCCCGAAAACGAAGCGGCGTTCGCCGACGAGAACGTTCCAGTCGAGCAGCGCCGCGTGCGCATGCGCGGCATGAAGGCCGGCGATTTGCCATGAACGCTCCGGTCCATCCCCCGGTTGCGATGCCTCCTCCTGCCGGCATCGAACGGCCTGCCTCCAACGCCCCGACACGTTTCGTGTTGAACTGGTTGCGCGCTGCATTCGACCGCGCCACCTGGCCCGTCTCGTCGGCGTTGCTGCTGCTCATGTTGGCCGTGGGTACACCGCACTTGTTGTTGTCGCGTGACACCTACCGCTACATGGTGACGTTCGACGTCACACAAAGCATGGATGTCGAGGACTTGCAGCTGAACGGCCTGCCGGTGAGCCGGCTGGCGCTTGCCCGCGCCGCTGCGCATGAGGCGCTGCTCGCCCTGCCATGCGGTTCCGAAATCGGCTGGAGTCTGTTTGCCGACTACCGCGTGCTGGTGCTGCTGCTGCCGGTGGAGGTCTGCGGCCACTATGAAGAGCTGCTCGCTTCGCTGGATCAAATCGATGGCCGCATGCGCTGGGCCAATGCGAGCAACATCGGCAAGGGAGTCACCTGGGCCTTGCGCACCGCCAAGCAAATGGAGCCGCACACCCACGTGATCTTCCTGACCGACGGGCAAGAGGCGCCGCCCCTGCGCGAACCCGGCCTGCCGTTGATGGCTGACATCACGCCCGGCGAGATCGGCGGCTGGCTGATCGGAGTGGGCGGAGAAGTGGCGGTGCAGATTCCGAAGACGGATTCAAATGGCAACCCGGCCGGTTTCTGGACGGCCGATGAAGTCGTGCAGCGGCCAGGGGTGGGGCAGGGCATCGAGCATTTGTCGCGCCGCGAGGACGACTACCTGCAGTCGCTCGCCGCCGGAATGGGCTTGGGCTATGCGCCCCTCACCGATCCAAGCGTGCTGAAGCGCGCGATGCTCGACAGTCAGCTCGCCCGGCGGCAACCGGTCGAGACCGATCTTCGCTGGTTGCCGGCGGGGCTCGCTCTGTTGCTCCTGGTGTGGCGATTTCGGCCGGAGCAGCGCAGGCCGGTGAACGGGCTGCACCGTACTTGACGGCGGTATGTACAGCGGCACCGGGTTGAGGGTTGAAGGGCTTGCCAAGCTAGGGCTGGATTCCGGCCCAACCCCTGGTGCGACAGCGCCACGCGTCAGGTGAATTCGGCAGCTGCAGCTCACGCATTTGCTCATTCCAAGATTGCTTTGCGGTGGTCAGACCCGGTTGTTTTGCGCCAGCAGGGGGGCCAGGGGCTGGCGGATGGTCTTGCGCACGAGGTCCGGGCCGATCGGCCGTTCCCGTGGCGTCATGTGCCGGGCGAAGACCATCCGGTGTTGGGTCTTCGGTCGCTCGTCGCGAGGGTATGCGGCGATGGCCCCCCCGTGGCTTCCGGCAAGGGCATCACGTCTTCACGCCGGCCCTTGGTCCGGCGCAAGGTGATCGTGCCGGCTTCCCAGTCGATATCGTCCAGACCCAGGCGTGCGACCTCGCCGCTACGCAGGCCCAGATCGAGCATACGGCGCACCATGGCGTCAGCACGCAGCATCGACGGGCCGCTCTGGCCGAGGGCGGCCTCGAGTTGTTCGACCTCTGCCGGTTCCTGCGGCTTGGGGCAACGATGCCAGCTGCCAGTTCGCCGGGTACGCCAGCGCGCCAACCAGCGCATGGGTACGGTCACCCAGCGTCGCACGCCAGCGGAAGTAGCCGCGCAGGGCCGAGACCACGGCGCCCAGGCCCGACGGCGTCTTGTAGTTCTTGGCCTGATCGGCGAAGAAGCGACGCACGCGCTCGGCCGTGATGACATTGAACTGGATGGTGTCATCACCGAAGTGCTTGCGCAGCAAGGCCTCGACGAGGCGCAGAGAGCCCTCGCGCGTCTTCGGGGCAAGCCCTCGCACCTGCTCCATGGGGTCGTGGCGACGCAGTTCCTGAGCCACCTCGGTCATGTCCCGCGGCCTAGGCGCGATGGCGTTGTCGGCGCGCAGGACGACAAGAAGGTGGCCCAGCCGAGAGGTACTGCCGGTACCCCGGGATGTGGCGGTCCAGCTGATTGCAGCTGCGGGAACGGCCCGAGGAATGGGAGCGAGAACAAGGCTTGGTGCACATGGCGGTCTCCAGGTTGTGGAGCCGCCAGTGCACCTGCGGGCAAGGACCATGTGTAGATGCTCACGACATCGAGGGCTTGCAGGGCGCGTCCTGCCTCAGCAACGCCCGCTCTGCGACAGGCAACTACGCATAGTTGAGGCCCATGCATAGAGGTCGTAAGGCGCCAGTCGGCGAGCTCTTCCATGGCGGCCGGGTCGTTGGGTCCCAGGCCCGTCCGCATCCAACTGCGGGACGTGCTGGCCAGGGCGCGCGACTGGCGCTGGATCCGTGTGCAGACGGTTTGGCGGCAGCCAAGTCCATCAATCCGCCGGGTGATGGGAGAAGTGGTCCTTGCTCATGAGAACATCGACGCGGTGCACCGTGGCCGCATCGGCCAGGATGGTGTTCATGCGCGCGAGGTCGCGGAAGATGTCGCCACCACCGCCCTCGACATGCGCCTGGCGCCCTGCCAGATCGGGGAAGGCCTCGAAGATGGCAAAACTCGTCTGTGAAAACCGCAAGGCAAACCACGGTCCCGTGGCGGGCTCATCTTCGACGCATGCCCGGATGTCTCCAAGCATTTGCGCCACCGCCTCTTCTTGTCCAGGGCGGGCCTCGATCCGAATGAAGAATGCCTTGCGGCCTTCAACGCCTTGTTCGCCCAGTACCTGCACGCCGCGGTGAGCGGCGAGCGGCTTCCCTGAACTGGAGGGGATCTCGTGAGGCAACTGGGGCATGTGCGGGTCTCCTGGGTCGATGCGCCCACTCTAGGGTCGAGGCGGCCTT
>Ga0307514_10002061_pt1 | contig 21701 bp, 17 predicted proteins | sample 16_EM_MG_FD_203088 | JGI IMG/M metagenome (GOLD analysis project Ga0307514, IMG submission 203088) | Populus trichocarpa ectomycorrhiza microbial communities from riparian zone in the Pacific Northwest, United States - 16_EM | ecosystem: Host-associated > Plants > Roots > Unclassified | place...
TGTGTGTGGTGGAAGTGCCCTCAGTGCTGGCCGATGCTTCACTCAGAGGTAGGCCGAACTCGGGTCTATCCTGCATGACATTAGGGGATATGCTGGAGTACCTCCACCACACACAAACAATTTCGGTCAAGTGCAGGCAGACTACCAGAGCAGTTATTATCTACATAGGCTGTGACCGAAAGCTTTTTTTTTTGATTTTCGGTGTTGAGTTCGGGAGCTCGTTGCCTCTCCGAACCTCGGAGTAACACCGACGACTAAATCGTCCAGCCCCTCCCTGGGGCGGGTATTCATTCCCGCGCCAGGAAGGGGCTGGCATGCGAGCTTAGGGTTTCGGTAGTGATTCTAAAGCTCAAACCGCCTAGCCACACGTCGATCATGCTAAGTCGGCGGCTCGCTGTCGAGCATGCCTGCTGCGGAAATATATGGCTCGGTTTAATTACTTATTACTTATTATAGGAACGATCTCACTCAAGGGTGGTACTATATGATGTTAACATTGGTTTTTTTATCATTTTAAACCATACCCGATGTCTGTACGTAGGGGAAAATGGTGACCGTGACGGTATTTATTGTTGGCTTTAATCTCTCTTCGACCTATGACGATATTTGCTACATGGCCTTGATTTCCCTTTAATTCGCTATCCTTTTCTAATGTGCGGTATCACCTGGCCTCGGTTCAGGCTCAAGTATATTTGGCGTGATGAAGTATATGATGGATGAGTACTATGGAGTACAGCACGTGATGTGATGCATGATTCTGTATAATTGTATATAGAGCCTGGAAAATAAGTCAACTGCGCTGCTAAGAGGATTTTCGAGTTTTTAACAACAACCCCCGCTTGCATGCAGAGAGTACAGTCCTTGGCTTCTCAACTGCGCGCTTCTCGCTGTGGTACTCATTTTCTTGTATCTTACCTGCATGTTGCATGCGCAGTCAGATAGAAAGAGCCATCTAGCACTCATATAGAATGCTACAGCAAGAGCATCCTAACCTACACAGCTGCGCTTTTTGGTGAGCCACAGCGCCCAATGGAGGTAGTCCAGCGCATACCTAAAGCGCACTACATAACTGTGTGGATCTTGGAACTATGCAAAGGCTCTATTTTGGTGAGAACCTCTCTACAATCGCAGCTCACTAGAAGACTAACATACTGGTGCGCTTTAGGTATGCGCTGGACTACCTCCATTGGGCGCTGTGGCTCACCAAAAAGCGCAGCTATGTAGGTTAGGATGCTCTTGCTGTAGCATTCTATATGAGTGCTAGATGGCTCTTTCTATCTGACTGCGCAAGCAAGATACAATAAAATGGGTACCACAGCGAGAAGCGCGCAGTTGAGAAGCTAAAGACTGTACTCTCTGCATGCAAGCGGAGGTTGTTGTTAAAAACTCGAAATCTACTTCATATGCGCTCGACTTGTTTTCCAGGCTCTTTATCAAAATCCCAAATTCCAAACGTGTATCACATGACATGCTTAATAATAGTTCACAGCCAATCGCCAATCACCACTCCAAGAGCCTGGGCCGAGGCCAGGTATCACCACTGATTGCCATTTCCGTGTTCGTCCTACAATCCTTCTCTTTCCTTTACTGCTAGCAAGTATGCCAGGGAAGGGGGTGTGGAATCGTGATAAATCGACAAATATCAGCGTACTGAGTATAGATGCATCACATGGTTGAGAATTCTCAAGCGAGCAATTGGTGCAAAATTGGGAGAATATGAAGAGCAATCGATAATGATTGATGGAGGCGTGGACCTGAGGTTGACTGCACGTGATGCTAGTTACACAGTTGCTAGTGCGGCACCAGAACCCAGCTCTCTCGATTTCGCTTAACCCATCCCCTTCACTGTGCGCAGTGCACACTCCTACAAGCCAGCAGTGAGTTTGCTTCTAGCCCACTGAGCTTTACTAATCTTTCTATAGCAGAGAAACTACCGCTGTATCTCGCTATAACCAGCAAGCACGAGCTCAGCCTTAACTACTATGTTGTTGCGCCTTATCGACAATCATGAGACAGCAAAACAATGCGGGGTGACGCTGGGATCGATAATGTTGTCGACACGTCAATGAGCATGTGTGGTCCCAATAGGCTTCCTCGCCAATGTTCAGCGGGACGGGAGCCAACTCCGCCGTTACTCTGCCAGTTGGGCAGTGCTGGCTACGTATGAACTTTGTATATACATGGCGCACCTCACAAAACACATGCCCACAGCTGCTGGCACGAATTGGAACGCTATATTTAGTCTATTTACGAATACCGTTGCGGAAGTGGGGTCGAAACTGGGGGATTCTAGGATATTTGACGCTATCACATTCATCAGACATGTCTGTTCATCACAGCACTTGCACAAAGTCGATCGGGCAGGACTAGACGCTGGTTGTCCATCCTGAATCTCATCGTGGCAGGATTGGACCCTCATCACAGATTCTCCGTCATAAGAGAATAGTTCTCGATTGTCGGGAGAATACGCAAAACGTGGAGCCGTTCGGACATCCCGCCGCGAAACGCGGCCCCATGGGTTCTAGAATGGATCGACCGGAGACAAGTTTTCCTGGAATTTTGTCGAGCTGCGCACAAACCAGATCGAGCCGTGGATTCAGAAGCCACTACGTGTCTACGATTATAACAATCCACTACTGCGCAAATTTACCTCTCAGGTTAGGATGGATATTGCTGGCACAGCCATGAGAGGCTTCAGTAAGACTTAAGGCGGGCTGCGTCGCCTACATCGCCAGGCGCTCTCTACTCTCACTTGAAGTCATGGCAGTCATTCCACCCACACCATCCTTTGGGACTATACCCTTGAACAACACTCCCCCAACCCTTGAGAAGTTTGGTATCATCTTTGGAATCTTCTCAGGGTTCATAAGTGCTTTGGCTGGTGCGGCGTCCTGGTGGCTGGCAAGGAGATTTGGTGTGGGTATATTCTATCGATTGTCATTTTTTCCTGAACACCGAAAGTTCAAGGCTAAGTCAACAGCTATAGCAACAAGCAAGACCTGAGCACCAGGACTCTCTAACATCCCTCGAGCTCGGGATGACACATGTCGGCGGCTCTAATATATCAACGGAAACTATTCCGGAGCCTGCTGGAGAAGAGAATATGGAGGATGAGAGAACACTTACGATGTAGAGTGTAGTAATGGTTCTCAAGTGATATCATAAAGGTACTTCTATATCTTTTGATCTATGGTGGTGCATGCAAATATACTACGTAATTGTTCTAACTCTTCAAGACTTCTCTCACATACATTAAAGTCGATGTATATTTGCTTGTTATTACGAACCCTTCGATGCTTCTATTGTTACTTATTACGGCCTGACTTGTTTCATAGCTTAGTTTAGGTGTCTAGGTGCATATCGTTTTGACCATCAGTGCTACTTTTGATCAGCGGGACATGGATTTTGTTTGCGGTTCAGCTTGCTTTGGCTTCCTGCTTTCCTCAATGCGTAATGTCACTAACGGCCTGTGCTTCTTTGATGTTTTGCGTGTTGATTTGTTGATTTCAGAAATGGAAACCCTAAACCTCACAACATCATATTATTTCTGTGCCATGAATTCTCTTAGTTACTCTTACAATTCGCAGTTGAACCTACAGCTGATTCCAGGGAAGCTGTCGAAATAAGGTTGATGAGCTAATGCACGGACCCGTTACATTTAACCCCGCAACTTCTACGTCATTGATCATCCCAACCTCCAACTTCCAACCTCTACCTCTTCTCTCCTTTCCTCTACTCCTCTCCTTTTCAACAACATTCACCGCAATGCCACAACCACCCTGGAAACCACTCTTCCTCCAACACCTCACCACCCTCAAACCCCCCACCTTCTCTCTCGCCACACTCTCCACCAACCCACTCCCGACAAACCCCACCTTTTCCCCCGCCCCCGTTCCTCCTCCTCTCCACCACCCCGCAATCACACCCCGCGTACGTACAATGATCTACCGTGGCTTCCTCGGCAACCTCCCCGATAATCACAACAACCCGCTGATCTCCCACAACCCACGCGGTGTATGGGAAAGCGACATTCTCACCTTCACCACCGACTCGCGAATGTGCAAAACCGGCGAGTTACGTCCGGACCACAAGAGCGGGGGCAATGCAGCCATTGGAACTTCCGGCGGCGCAGAGGTCGAAATGTGCTTCTGGATCGAGGCCACGCAGAATCAATGGCGCGTAAGAGGGCGGTGCTATCTACTTGCCGAGGAGGATGCGGATGCGACACCTGCCATTACAGATATGCTGCAGGCCCGGCTAAAACCTACAGGAGAGTCCGGGAGGGATATGTGGACGTGGAAGAAGGAGGTGCAAGTGCGTACTTGTGTATCCCCAACCCCTGTGAAGACGCACTGAGGGATACAGTGTCACTTCGGAAACATGGCCCCAAATATGCGTGGGGGCTTTGCGAACCCCCCACCAGGAACACCGTTGGGGGTGGATCTTTCGAGGCTGGGGGATGAGAGCGGAGGCGGAGATAAGCTAAGGAAGGGGATAATTGTGAGCAATGAGGATGTTTTGAAACCTGATGGAGTGGAGGTGCTAGCGAGGAAGAATTTCCGTGTAGGAGTTGTGGTGCCGGATATGGTTGAGAGGGTTGACTTGGGTTTGGATGACAGGAAGAGTAGGAGGTGGGTTTGGTGGTGGGTTGGGGAGGGGGTGGATGCTGAGGGAGGAGTCATGGAGGGATGGAAGGGAGTTGAGACTTGGCCTTGATGTGGAAAACTGCTGCGCAGGAGCGTAGGCAAGGGAAATGAAGTGGTTTACTGGAACATGAGCATCTCGGTGTACTTAACAAGCCGCACACGGGTGTGTAGCGCTAGTGTTTTCAACAGCCATTACAAGCTTCATCTAACCAGCCTGATTCAAAGATACAAACGTTTGCGAGACATAGCGGGCGATGAGGACTCGGAAGTTAAAGTTATAATACTCAAGGGGAAGCTGTGTATGAGCGCTTATAATAAGAGGACCGGACGGGCAAACTGGAGGAGCTTTGCGACATTCATGGGACCCATATCTTAAACGTTCATTCGTAGTAGAATATTCTTCCAGCCTCGCAGATTCATTGGTCCCACCAAGGCGCTAATCGCCTTCGAAACTGACCGGTACAATCTGATATCTTCGAAGGCCAGAATGTGATTCGTGCAGCTTATCAGTCAGTAAACGCCAAGTTTCGTTGCACAACATAAAGTAACCCGTTTTTGTTTCCCCACACTTCCCCTGGTTTCTAGCTAACACAACTTCCTTCTAACCTCACCTTCCTGGTTTCTAACATCTTGACGAACATCTCACGATATTGAACGTCGAAACGATACATTATGCACAAAAGCGGTGCGCGTGGGAAGAAAAAGAACAGCTCTTTAGCGCCCACTAAGCCTAATGAGAGCGTCTCTGGCTTATTCGGCGGACGCGACCTTCCCACTGAAGAACCAAAATGTGTAGAAGTGGTCGAAGCGGTCGAAGTGGTCGAAGTGCCTGCACCTGAGGAGGAAGAACCTAAAACATTAAACGAACGGAAACGAAAAGCTGAAGAGTTGGAGGGACTCAAACGAAAAGAAGTTGAAGTGCTTGAGAAAAGAATGCGGAAAGAATTGGAGGAATTGGATGCGCGGAAACAGGAAACTGCGGAGCTCGAGGACCGGGTGAGGAAAGAAGCAAAAGAGGAAGAAGAGCGAATTCAACAGAAAGAAGCCGAAGAGCTTGCGGAGCAGCAACGATTATATGCGGAATCGCGAGAGATGGAAAGACAACAAAAAGAAATTGAGGAGAAGGAACATCAGAAGTTTAATCTCAAGGTCGAGAAATTGGTTGCGTTGATCAACCACCCGAGAGATGATGCAGTTGACGAAGCGGTTGAACCAGAACCATCAGCAGCCTTTGGCCAGGTTTTCTCTGGAGAAAAATCGGGTGCTGGTGTCAGCAACGAGAATGTCTTACCCGCTCCGGAACTAATCCCACTGCGAGCCCTTGTTGAAGGAGGGGATATGATTATTGATGCAACTTCGTCGTCCATCAATAAAGTACTGATACGGTACCAGGTTGCTTCACAAGTCCTTTGGTCGGCGTCACGAGTCTTTCGAAGAATGTTTGGCCCAGAATCACAGTTCAAGGAGGCTGTCGACGTGCGTCGAGCAGAACGTGGGTATGGCCCGGCTGTTATACCTCTTTACGACGAGCCTGAAGCGCTTGAGCTCATCCTCAACACACTGCACCATCACAACGACAAATTACCTGATACCATTCCCTTTGAGCGGATGGTAGAGATAGCGGTTATATGTGACAAGTACGAGCTGCAGTGTGCCCTACGTTTCGTAGCAGAGATGTGGTCTCGCTCTCTGTGGTCGATTGATGCTGGATACGAAGATTGGTTGTTGATTTCCTGGGTATTCGGATATGAAGACAAGTTTACACAGGTATCGAAAGAGTTGATAAAAAGAAGCGAGTGGAAGACCGGGATAGGCCTGGTTTTTGGCAATTGCAAAGGCGACTGGGGGACAATGTTATCGGATGCCACTCCGGAAGCGGTAATAAGTATGCCTTTGAACTCGCCCGGATGTCATGGATGATTGCTCAAGTGCTTATAATGTGTGTAGACAAAATTGCAGAGCTACGTGAACTCCACGTGAATCAGTTAAGCAAGCACATCGGAAAGCTCAAGGCAGATCGCTGCGGGAGACACTGTCAACCATTATTCTGTCTGTTCTCGAAGGAGGAATGTGACGCCTTTCAATTAGGACATCTGATTCAGACCTTGAGCAAATTGGACATGGAGAGAAAAGAGTTTTGGTATCAAAGTATGCAGTCGACTTATAATACTGTTTGCACTTTTAAGGAACTATGCTTTGTAGGGTGCAACTGCAGAGTTGACTCCCATAGCGAATGCTCATGGGTTTCTAACTTCAAGGAATACGTGCGGGGTGTTTTGGACAATGTTCGGGGTTTGAATTTCGCAGACTTCCCATCTCGGCGCGTGGCTCGTGTGGGTGTGTATTGATCTTTAATGTTTTTCCATTTGAGAGAACACATGTTTCACTTAAGTCCTAGTATGTCTCTTTTGTGGTATGGGAGCAGCAGCATGCGCTTTAAAGAATATCTGTTTGTGGAACTCGAATGCGTCAATGTTAGTTACGGATCTCCTTAGTCAATTCGTTTTATTGCTCTTCATCTGAACGCATGAGAGACGTATCAGTTTCTTCCGCTCATGTTGCTGGGTAGGTCTGGCGGAGCCTGACCACACTCGTGCGGAGGTGTCCAGCCCACAATCTTTGTGAAAGTGGTACAACGCGCGCATTGATTCTATAGCCCAGCCTTAAATCTCAGTCAGCGTAATGGTAGTCCTTTTGTAAGAACAGAATCTTGTAAGTGTACTTTATTCTAACTGATTGATATAGTTGAACTGAAACAGACTGATTGTTGGGGACATTGTTCTCCATGGCCAGGGACCGGATCTTCCAGTAAACAAAAAACTGATGCCCAGCTTAGCCGTTTGTAAACGCTAGGGCTCTAAACACCAACGTTCGAAACCTGTAAGGCTCATTCTTTTCTCTCTTTGTCCTGGTCCGTGTTCGTAGTTTCTCCATATATTAATAGAGTAAATTTGTCTCTAAAAAGCTACAGTATAAGAAACCCGAATGATGTCTTGGTAGAGTGGATGATTGTTCTTGTAGGTATCTTTAACTTAGAAGTAAAATAAGTGTCTACAAAGCGGGTCATAACAGGCAATTTATGGCAAGAAACCCAAATGAAGGCACTCGCCTCTGTGGTCATGAAATACATCTTCCTAATTATCCTCGCCACTTCTTGACCCAACAAACCAACAAAAGAAACAAGCAAATTTGTGACCCTAAACCGTGAATGTGAGGTGTTGCATCATTTCTCTGTTTCGTCCTCCGACTGAGAGTCTCTCCTTCTATAGCCGTCAAGAGTCACTATTGTTGTTTATCTCCATTCAATAACTATACAGTACTTAGTACCCTAGTTATTCTGTATTTACGAGCTCGAGCGAGCAATACGACTACGAACTATCCGCAGCCCATCTGGAGTAACACCAACCTAGTCTTATGTCTCATCCTGAACAACCTGCCGATCCATTGTCAAATCACCTTGTCAGATCAATTCCTAATCCTCCAACAGCGCCTCTAGCTCCTTATCCTCGTGCTCATCCGCCTCCCGCTCCTCCTCCATGATCCTCTGCCTCTCAGCCCTTGCGCGCCGTCTCTCCTTCGCACCCCAACCCTGGTCTTCACCATCGCTATCTTCTTCGGCTCCACAAGCAACCTTTCCGGTGGCTGCAGGCGATTCTTCATCGTTGTCGTTGCCAACGTCACGTGCGTGGTCTGAGGCTTGGAATTTCCCCGAGAGCTTGAGGAGGTATGGTCGGAGCAACAAGTAGCCGCAGAGGAAGATGGTGGTGCGGAGGAATGTCGCGAGACTGTATTCGCGACCGAGAAGCGTGACTGTGCGGGCATCGATATCGAAGCCGAAGGAGAAATGGTCGACCATGGCTTTTGGTTATGATGGACTGATAGTTTGATAGCAAAGTTTTTGATGACGATGCAGGATTCATCCTACACATGCTTGGCACGGGCTGCAGGGATTGGTCGTCAGCAATTTCACTAGTTTCATCATCACCTCAAATCCATTCGATCTTATCACCCAACCTCTCGAGTCGCGAGAGACTCGATACTTTCTCTCATCCTATAGTAAACACCAAAATCCATGCTGTATAATACCTTCAACACGGATAGCACTACCACCATGAGATCCATCTCGTACCTTTTCTATTGCTACTAACTATCACCAGCTTTACCCCACTAACGCCTGCAGTCTCTTCGAGTTCCGTGCACCAATCTTCCACGTAGCTCGACATCATGTCCAGCTCTATATTTCCCACCCAATCTCGCCTGGGTTATAACTTCACCTCCGGTTTCGCCGACAATACCACTCCGCCGTTCGTCGTCGCCGACGACGGTGTTACCCCGCTACGATGGTTCCTCGTTGAGGGTTGGTTACTCCCCTTCGGTGTGGATCTACATGCTCGGTGCTGATAAGTTCAAAAAGTTGTGGGCGCCGACGATACGGAAGAAATCCTTAGAAGCTGGTCATCTTTCATAGGAATTTGCATAGCCATCGCCGGCAACGCCTTGATCTCGCTGGCTCTTAATATACAAAAGTACAGCCACACTCGGTTGCAACGGGAAGCGGAACGGAGGCGCGTGGGAAGACTAAAAACCGGGCGAACAGAGACTGGGCAGGGTGGCACATGTTCTATGGGCGATAACGATGAGGAGGAAGATCACGCGGAGGAGGAGGACCAACCGCTGTTGTCGAGGACTCTTTCAAGACCATCGAAATCGGGATCAAGCAACCGTGAGAGCTCCCCTCACGAGCAGTCGATGCTACTGTCGCATTTTGAGAAAAATGGAAAAGGAAATGCGGATGTCAGCTACATTACATCACCGTACTGGTGGCTTGGATTGACCATAATGTTCTTTGGCGAGGCAGGCAACTTCCTGGCTTATGGTACACATTCTCGAATATTGGTATGGACGCTGAAGGACTGATTTGGAAATAGGGTTTGCCCCAGCAAGCATTGTATCGCCGTTGGGAGTGGTTGCTCTGATCTCGAACTGTGTCGTTGCTCCGGTCATGCTGAAAGAGCCATTCCGTCGCAGAGATGTTTTGGGAGTTTTGGTCAGTGTCGCGGGAGCAGTGGTAGTCGTTTGGAGCGCGGAAAAGGAGGAGACAAAGCTTGGGCCGGATGAGATTCTTGACGCTATATCTCAAACCGCGTTTGAGATCTATTTTGCGGTTACTTGTGTATTGATTCTTGTTCTGATGCAGCTGTCATCCCGTTTTGGACACAAGACCATCGTCATTGACCTAGGGCTCGTCGCACTTTTTGGGGCTTACACGGTACTCTCGACTAAAGGCATTTCATCACTCATATCTTCATCGTTTTATCATATCTTCCAATACCCGATTGCATACCTCTTCACCTTTGTTCTGGTGTCGACCGCAGTCTTGCAGGTTAAGTACATCAACCGCGCGCTGCAACGCTTCGATTCTACACAAGTTATCCCGACTCAATTCGTCCTATTCACCATCTCCGTCATCGTTGGATCTGCTATTCTGTATAGAGACTTTGAGACAGTGGACCGGGAAAGGATGCTCAAGTTTATCACTGGCTGCAGCTTAACGTTCGTGGGCGTATATCTGATCTCGTCCCTGCGCCAGAACGGTTCTTCAAGATCTAGCTTTGCAGACGACGAAGCAATAGATGGCGACGAGTACGCGGGGCCTAGCAGTAGAGCATCGAGCGCTCATCTGGACGGTGGCATCTCCATACCCGCATCCCCCACTACCAGGCCCTTCGGCCACGTCTCAGCAATATCATCAAACGCAACCTCGCTCAATAACACTCCCTCCTTTTCAACTTCCCCGGAAGCGATCGCAAGGAGTTTACAAACTGCCGCCACTGATTCCTTGACTGGAGAAACCCCGCTGAGGAAAAGACCCTCAGAAAGCGAGTCTATGCGCCTCCCTCTCGGATTCATGCCCGGAAACAACTTGGTGACTGGATATCAACTGCAAATAGTCATTGCGGACCGTGTGAGTGGATCGTTGGGGAGGGCAAGGAACCGGGCCGATGGAGAGGAAGAGAGCGAGGGGACGTCAGCACGCAGAAGTAGTATAAATTTGATGATGGATTTCATGAAGGGGAAACGGAAAGCGGGGGATGAGACTGTAGATGAAGATGAGGACGAGGGGAGCAGTGGGGAAGGCAGGGCATAGAGGTTGGTGGGCTTTGGTAGTTTGTTGGGTTAATATTTAATCCTTCGTCCCTTCTTTTTTACTTGTCTAATCATCGCTGTTTCCTTTGTATGATTGTGCGCTTTTGTTCTGGAGGGGCTCTTGTGTCGTTTTATACCACCACCTTGTCATTCCTTTTGCTTTGTTTTGTTTTTGTTTTGAGTTTTTGGTTTTTTGATTTTGGAGACCAGCATTTATGGTGCGGAGCTTCGTGCATAGGGAGGATCTCAACTACACTGACTGACGCTAATTCGTGTATTCTACTTAGTATTTAATTTATTTATTCTTTCGTTTATATTTTACTGTCATGTACGATAGATCCCTTATTATCAATATTCAGATCTGGTCTTGTCCATATCAACCATTTCATATTGAGAAGATCTAGATGCTCCCACTATGGTGATTTGCTGAAGGATGAAGGCGCAGAACCGTAGAACTCCCACACCTCATCGACCTTCTGAAAGTGAGCAGGCCAAACCATGACAACAGCTTTCTCTGAACCCTTGAGAAACAAAGCCTCTGACTATTGATTATATAGCTTTTAAACTCCCTGTTTAAGTGCTCATACTTTCCTGGTTTCTTGGTGGCTTGAAGCTTGATATTCAATGAAAGAAGTCTGAAAACCACACTAGTATCGGAGGAACGGCGAACTAGTGAGAGCTATTCGGGTTCGGAAGTCTGGAAGATTGCTATGCTTCGGAAATATGTAGGCCCGGGGAGAAACTTCTGGCCTTAAAGAACTGGAAAAGGACCGCAGGAGCTCATCTCACTAGCACCTTTGGCTCGATGTTGCGCTAAAATAGAAGGGATCACCGTGAACGACCTGCAGACGAGTAAACGGGCTAACAGCCACTAATGATCGGTCCTGACCACGCTCGTTTGATGTACTCTAGTCTAGTAAGAAGAACGGTATGCGTTGATTTTGATGTCTGCGGAGGCTGGACACGCTCTATTTATGAGGACATTGTGATTTTGATATGATCAGAAGCTATGATCTATGGATTCTGATGATGGGACTTGAGAAGGAAGTAGCGTGCGAGTTACCGTGAGAAGAGAATACGGGTGGCGGGCTGTAGGTAGTCGGTACCGCACTCCGAGACTAGTGGACCCTTTAAAATTCTTACTTAGGAGTGCTCCTGACCGTGCCGTGGTCAAATTTTTTTCTGGCCAGCGGGCTGCTTCCGCCATATCTAAGGCCGTCTGCGGACTAGCTGTGCTGTGGATTGCTCCCATTCCCAGATTTTCTCATGCCGGAGGCGAAAGAAGCAGCGAGTGCGCCATGGGTGTAGGTGGGAATTTTGGAAACGAGCAGTTTGAACTCTGGAAAGGACGAGGTCGCTGTGGACGTGGTGACATGAAATCATCAGTGACCTGCTCGAAATATTTCCCTAACCCATCGAATCAGATGTGCGAGACGGAAGTACCATCCGCCGACTGGCCGGCCGGAACCACATGTCAACCTTTCCGTTCGGGACACTCAGCCTCCGAGGGCCTCGGACTTCGTGTGAAAGAGCTTCGAGTACGCCATAGTGACGGCGGGAAACGTGGGGGAACAATGCGGGGAAAACCAGACCATCTATGTGGGTTTCAGATGAGCAGAGCATCGCGAATAGACGATGAGATTTACAGTCAAACATGGCGTTTGCGAAACAACGGCAGATATCTGTGGTGACTCTCTGTTGGACGGGAGGTGTGGGGTATGCGCATGGACTCACGTTGTGGTTGTTTTGGTGTTCCCCCTGCAGACAGGCCCCGAATCATCTGTGCCTGGAGGAGAAGAGTGTGTGTCTTACTAGAGTAGAGCAGAACAGAGGACTCGTAAACAAGTGGATGCTCTGAGGCTGTGTCGCCTCAAATCACGTCGGCAGCCCTGGTTCTGGGTCGGTGTGGTGGGGTGCATAATCGAGATCCCGGTCCGTGACGTCGATTCGGTGGAATCGAAGTCCACAGTGCAGCAGACTAGGCACGGGAGAGAAAGTGAAAGAAAAAGACCCGGGACGGACCCGAGGACGAAGAGCTGAACTAGAGGACAAAGGGAAATGATGCTAGGAAAAAGAAACGATGCACGAATTTTGATAACGTTTGCATTCGCAATTGCACACACTAGGAGTAATGAATCACTGGTTTGTTTTTCCCCGCCTCGCTTTTCTGCAAGACAGTGAACCTGTGATGGATGTATCGGCCCTGATGGAGAAAGCCGACTCGAATATGCTGCTGGATGAAGGGCTGTTACTCTAAATGTGAACTGGGAGTGACCTTTCTGGACACATCTACTGCATCTCACTTGGCCAAGTTCGTCCTAGCCCATCCACAGCTCCCTCCGAAAATTTCTCTTCGCAGCCGAAAAGTTTGTGCTACTACACAAAGTTACTCACCCTCCCTGGATTTCTTCGCCGTATCCTTCGTCTCGACTCTTCACAACTTTCTACTGTTGCTGTATCATCCCGCCATCTTCATCTTCATCTTCATCCGATATCTATTGTCAACTTGATCCCCGCTCGGTCGGCTGGCACTTTCGTTATCGGATTTCTAGCGACTTTAGACAAGCTCGAAAATACTACCACGACCGCGACAACACTAAACGACGACTGGATAGCCGTCGTCCAATGAGTACAATAGTCAACGACACCTTTTAAACAGGTTTGTACCCCAATTCTAGATAGTTGTCGTACGGAGGGACCGTGATGGTGGCTCAACATACTAACTTTTGTGATTGCAAAGTTGTCGTCTGTCTGAATGGTGTTCAAACCATTCACCACCCTCGCTCGTCAGAGCATCTCGAAACACCTTGTCAATGGATACACACAGTCTCTTGTAGCCGCGTCACAATCCTCCTATGCCTCTTCGACACTTCCCATTAGGATCGGGCAGTCGAATGCTACTCCGGCTAAGATCCAAAATGCATTCGGCGGCGCTCATTCCGGTCGCGCTGTACCCGGCAAGGATGGCTCCGCCACCGATGTCGTGAACGCGTTTCATGCTGTCCAAAACCAGACTGACGATAAGGAAGACAAGAAATATCTTTTTTCGCGAAAGATCCTTTGGTCTAAGGCACAACATCAGCAGCAGCAAAAACAGTTGCTCGGAAACCCGCCCGAGCCAATCGCGGAACCCTTACCCAGTCGATCACGATCTACGTCATTTAACTCGGTTACTGAAGAGATCGATGCTGCTGAGGAGATTGCAGCTTTGAAAAATGTAGAAGGTATTGCTGAAGAGGCTATCGCTGAAGAGACTGTTGTGGATGCTGTGGAGGAGTCGCCTAAGGCGGAAGTCGAACAGAGTAATGCGACGGAACCGGCAGTGTTTCTTTCGGAAGAGGCGCTCTTGCCCGAGCCTTCTGAAGCTACAAAGACGTTCAACTCACAGCTCCAGTCGCTACACGACCATGGACGATGGGAGGAGGTTACCGTTCTCTTCCGGCATATGGTCGACCAAGGCTTAAAGCCTAGCACAACTACATACAACCTACTTCTTGATTCGATTGTGAGTCTGCGCCCTCAGTATGTTGCGCAGGTGATCGATGTATATTCGGCGATGCTTCGCGAGAAGCTGATCCCTACCACGACTACGTATTCAATCTTGATCAACTTTCTTGCGCAACGTGCGCTGAGATCTCACCATATCACTACCAAGGCCCAGCGCGATGCGACAAGATCCGGCATCCTCCTCGACTCGAAAAAGAAGGACCTCGAGGTGGTCGAAGAAGAAGGGGCCTTGAGTTATGCTCTTGGTTTGTTCTACGACAGCACAGAAGTTCGTACTGAGCGCGTGTTTCCAATGTCTATCTATCGCGTTCTTATCGAGGCATGTTCAAGGCACGGACTCACAGAGGATATGTTAAATGTGTCTACCCACTTGGAGTCACATGGTCTTTCGGCTACACCCGAAATTATCAGATCAATGATCAGGGGCTTTGGTATGAAGGGCGACGTTAGGGCCGTCGTTGAGACATACAATGGCTGGCTGGAGTCTGACATCGCGAAGGACCCGTCCTTGATGAACGAGCGCTACCAAATCTACACCGAGCTGATCACCGCCCTCATGGCTTCCGGTGACGCTCCTGGTGCGCTTACCTTCCTGGAAAAGGTGGTGGACATCAGCCATGAGCATGCTCGCTTAGAATGGTTGAAACAGGCGGTGGTTGAAGGATTCGTGTCAAATGGAGACATTCTATCGGCGGAGAAATGGATGCAACAGCTGGACATTCAATGGACTTCAAATGAATGGCTTGCTGGATTATCGACTAGACTCGCCGACCTAGGAGAATTCAGCTTTGCGCAACAAGTGTATATCATCAATCCTAACAGTATGGAATTCGAATCTCAACACATCCGAGAGATCTTTGCCGAGTGCCAGATGTCCTGCCTGGAGCATTGCGCGAAAACCGGACAGATCGAGAAAGCTAGAGAACTTTGGGCGGATTTGTGGAAGAGCGAGAGATCAGCCGGTCCTACTATTTCGGCTGCATTGGTCTATACGAGAATGCTCTTTGAAAATGGCTGCGTCAACGAGGCCTTGGTCGTTCTCAATCAATTCAGCAGATACTTCCTGGAACCAACTTCATCACCCGACACAGTCCCAGAACATATTCTCAACGTCGATGCCAAGAGGCTTATCCTTTTGGAAGGGTTCGAAAATACGATTCTCTACCTTTCGGGCAAGGGACTTCTCACACCGAGTATCGGGTTGGATGTGGCTGGGTTCAGTTTGCAGCGATGCGGTACCCTAAGGGCTGAGGCTTCGAGGCACGTCCTCGACTTGTTCGATACGACTAGGCTGTGGGGTTTGACTCCGGCACAGCTATCGCTCACCCTTCAGCTGCAGTTTTCGATCATTAGTGGCGAAAGTTTCTTACCCATCGACAGTCAGAGATTCGAGATCATGTTCAACATTGCTTTGGAGGCTGGATTCCCCGTGTCCGGACCAGAGGGTGAAATCCTTGCAAGAGGTGCAGATCTTCTGGCCCAGGTGAACCCAGATTTACCAGTTAGATGGGGCCAATATACTCGACAACAAGCTGGCGAGACGCTTCCCGACGACCCTTATTGGAACAAGATCGATATCAAGACTTCAAATGCGATTGATGCCACCCTCACCCGTACAAAATACAACAAGATTGCCGATCTGAGAAGGATGTACCGCAACACCCGACGAAGTGGAAAGTCTCTTCGGCTTACAACTTTGGCCGAGATCGTTACTGCTGCATCCCGCGGCGGAACCCAACATTCGGACTTTATCGACGAGATTGTTCATAACGCCAGGATCGATCTTCCTTGGATGCCACAGTACAGCATCTCCAAGTCTGGCTGGAGTGAGCTTCTTAATGCTATGACCGCTGCCCAGTTGGTCCTTGGAAATCGCGACAAGGCTGCTGAATACCACGATGAAATGCTGAGAATGGGAGAATCGCCCACCGCTAACACATATGGACTCTACATTGTTTATCTTAAGGGTGTTCAGCAGACTTATGATGAGGCTTCCGAGGCTGTCACTATTTTTGAGCGTGCACTCGCTGAGGGCGTTGTCCCTACACCATTCCTCTACAATGCAGTTATAGGAAAACTCGCAAAAGCTAGACGGGTGGATGATTGTTTGTTTTACTTCGCACTTATGCGCACTGCCGGAATTAAGCCCACATCGGTCACCTATGGAACTATGATCAACGCTCTCACCCGTGTTGGTGACGAATCGTTTGCAGAGGAACTCTTTAAGGAGATGGAGCTCATGTCAAACTATAAACCTCGACCAGCACCATACAACTCGATGATCCAGTTCTTCATCACCACCAAGCGTGATCGATCCAAGGTCCTGTCCTACTACAACCGCCTGCTTTCTCTCGGTATTGCACCAACGAGCCACACCTACAAGCTCATGATCGAAGCATACGCCACCCTTGACCAACCGGACATGGTTGCAGCAGAAGCCGTTCTTGATACCATCCGAACCAGTGGTCTACCAGTCGAGTCATCTCACCACGCCGCTCTGATCCACGCTAAGGGATGCGTGCTACACGATGTCCCCGCCGCAATCAAGCACTTTAAAGACGTCATTGCCAGCGGTCTCCGACCCGACAGCACCCTCTACCAGGCACTTCTCGAGTGTCTTGTCGCCAACCACCGCGTCGCTGAAACTCCATACTGGGTCCAGGACATGGTCCACAAGAACATCATGGTGACCCCATACATTGCCAATACCCTCATTCACGGCTGGACGCTAGAAAAGAACATCGACAAAGCGCGCGAGGTTTACGAAGCACTTGGTAGCGCGAATGGCCAGGTTCGACGAGAACCAAGTACATACGAGGCTATGACTAGAGCGTACCTTGCTGTTGAAGATCGAGAGGGCGCAAAGAGAGTGGCTGATGAGATGGTGGGGAGGAGGTATCCTAGTGCTGTTGTGGCGAGGGTTTTGGATCTGGTTAGGATGTCGGAACCTTCCTCTCCTGCTTAGTTTGGGCGCGCTTTTTTACGACCGGTTATGATTCTTAAGGTGTTCGGGATAGGCGGGGTTCTTTTTTCTACGTATACTTTTCAGTTTCGAAATAGATTGGGTTATGTGGGAAAATGGGGGTTGTAGGGCTACTATTTCCTTTTCTTTTTCCTTTGGGCGGGTTTTTTTTCTTTCTCTTTCTTGGGGTTTTCTTCTCTCTATTTACTAGGCGGGCAGTGAAATGGACCTCCTTTGTGATTTCTTTTACGTTTTGATCGGTTTATGGATAAAAGTTGCACGTTAAGCTCGTGGGGGGAGGGGGGATAATTTGGAGGCTTCTGTACTTTTCTATTTGTATTTTTTCTACCTTGACATCACCACCAGCTCTCCCCTCGACGCTTGGTATATTACTAACTCATCGCTCGAGGAGGCCTTTTTTTAGGGGTTTTGTGGGGGTTTTTTGTGGAAAGGCGTTGGGGCATGTTTTTGAAGGGTTGGTGTAATGATAATGGTGGGATTGAGGAACCGCGGGGGTAGGGGGATGAAGGGATGGGGATTGGGATAGATATACTCCACTCGTGATTTAGAATGTACACAACACGTACTCTGTACTCGCTGTACAAGTTTTGAAATGGGATCTGGGTGCGTGCGTGATGTGAAGGGGAGGGGGTTTATATATGTAGGTCGGGACTCGGACGGAGGACGGGGGAATCGGGGTCCGAGTGAGTCACATTGAAAGTACGAACGGAACTATGGGTGAACTGTGGCGTGGAATGTAGGATTGACGGTTGGGTGAAACATACTCCAGGGACGAAGAGGAAATGCCCCCCACCCCAGAGTACGGCTATGGGTGGTGTGGATTCGTGTGCAAACCTGCCTCTGGAGTGAAGAGACGGGCTGGTGTAGGTTTGATATAATACTATAGGAAATGAGGATGGGTACCGGTGGATAGTGAGTGTGAACTTGATGGATAGTTGTGAGAGGTGGCCGAGGGCCAGGGAGGGCGGTGGATCGGCAGGTCGAGTTGATATGAGCGGGAAAACTAGTGGAGATGATGTGGTGGGATAGATACTTATGATGAAGTGTGTAGCACGACTGAGTATCAACCTCAGTCTTAGTGAGATAGCCGTGCTAAAACTCACGAGATATGAGTTGACGTAATCCTTCGTCGTGGTTCATCGGTAACAGTCCCCGGATCTCGCTCATTCCTTTCAATGGTAAAACGAGCAGTCAACTTCGCACCGTTCTTGTTTGTTGGTAGAAGCCGTCTAGTTAGCTTCTCTAAATTGAACAGTTGCAAATGTTCCACGGATCCGCTACTCTACCAGCACTTGAGAACACGACGGGATCGTGAGTCGACACCGGATACGGTCTCCGGCCAGCTCCCGAGTACCGTCAAAGCGAGCCCAGATCGACCGTCTCCATGTACACCTTTCAAGTGCACCCGAGCACCGCCTCCGAGTGCACCTCTAAATGCGCTTGAGCACCGTCTCTAAGTACACTCGAGGACAGTCTCCGAGTGCACCTCCAAGTACATCCGAGCGCAGTACCTAAGCGCTGTCTACTAGGGTACTTTTAAGCGCACCCGAGCACTGTCTCTAAACGCCCCTGACCAACCTGACAAAAGGTAGAGAATACTAACCGGGTTAGTACGTGTCCAATAACTTGTTGAACCGACGAGTAGATGCCATATTATCGTCTACAAATGTTTCATGCTCATGAAATTGGAACTAAGAAATCGGGTACCAGTATAAATAATCCCACCTCGCTGACGGATGTCAATCGCGGACGGTAATCGTACCTGGCGGATGGGAGTCAAAGGCAATCACACCTGGTAATTGCACCTGCCAAATGAGAGTCAATCACACCTAGCGAACGAGCGAATCTGGTGGACCGCGAATGTGGAGGGAGGGAGACTCAGAGCTGTAGACTTAAAATGCTGTAACTTCCACTACTTTTGATTCAATTAAGTCCGGGAGGCGGCTCTAATTGTCATGAGTCCGCTCGAAAAACTTTGCTCGACGCCATGCCTGCTAGCTACTCCACTCAGATAGCAATTACACACTTTCAGATTTTCTACAGTTCGCTGACACATTTTAACCTAAGTACGCAGCCTCACTGACATATTCAGTAGCTAGTACAATATTCTACTGTCGCTGACCAAAAGATGATATTTACAAGTCTGACCCTCTCTGACTGTTGGCGGACTATCCCTTTTGGCCGTTACAGTATAGTTGAAGGTCACGTGATATGCAAAAAACTTGGGAGATGATACCGAGTGATGATATAGTCGACACGATAGCGGCCAGAATAGAAAAATGCGGAGGAAGCTGGTTACCCTGGTAGGGTGCAGCAGGAGGCGAAGGAGCTTTCGAAAGCGGGCATATGAATGCAGTTGACGGGTTTCTGCTTACCATCGATACGAGTGGGTAGCCTACACAACGATGATCGATCTGTTCTCGCCTACGGTGACGATTAGAAGAGATATTTGGTGTCCCTGTTGGTAGGGGTAGAGTAATGACCTGGTAGTCTGCTAGAGCAGTGGGAATGGTGACTTCATTGTTCGGGTTTTATGAGTGGGCCAGATTAGCAGTCTTCGACAAGCGGGCCGTATGTATACACTTAGTTCAAATCAAATGGCAACTAATACCGTTTTCATAGTGAGCATAATGAGCTAGAATGCACAATCATTACAAATCTCCACGTTCGGCCCAGCCTTGGTCTGTTCTTCCCCAGCTTCGTTTTCCGTATACTCTCATCACTATCTGTTATTGTGCCCTTAAATGTAACGCGTCGCTTCAACCCGACAGTTACTTCTTCCCTACATCTCATACATTAGTAGAGATTCGTTACTGTGGGCGATCACTCACTCATTTATTCATTATAGATGGGCGATTGTCTTACTTGTTCTACAATGAATCCCATTCACTCTTAAAGCTATCGAGCGAAAAAGTTAGAACACTATCACGGCCAAGTGCCCTGTGAGAAACTTACAGACTACGAGATGATATCATCAAGTTTGAATTAGCAGGGCCCATCACGAGGCAGAGCCAACCAGCTTAGACTCACAGACTACAAGATCATCCCAGCAGGCTCGGGTTAGCCAGTGTTTATTGCGTAGCAGAGATGACCAGTAAAACTCACAGGCTATGAGCGTACATGTTCAGGTTAATCACGCATTATTCTAGTAGTGGAGACAACTAGGAGGATACTCACAGACTACAACGACAAGTTATTAATCGGATCAACACATTGCGGCTGCGAAGGCGGGCAGAAGGATACTCACTCGCTATCCAATAATTCAACCAGGCCAGGTTAGTCATCTTCTATATGATAACAAACACTAACGAAGGAACTCACTAGCTTTTGGGCTCAGCGACCGGCTGAGGTTAGCCAAGAGTCTCATGGGTAAATAGTGATGTCAATAACTAACTAGCTGTCGGATGAAACAATTGGGGTCAGTTCAGCAACGTAGCGCGGTAATAGCCGTCTGACAAGACTCACCGCCTATAAACCAAACCATCCGAGGTTAGAGTTGCCAAATATCATTGTGGCGGGGAATGAGGCAAGAAACTCACTCGCTATTGGACAAAGACACCAGCGAGCTCAGAGTTAGCTGGAAATCACCACGTAGAATACCAGAGATGCAACTCACCCCCTACGAAGCAATGTTACCAATAAACTATCATAGTGGATGATTTTGAAGAAACTCACTCTCTTTCAAACCAAGTCATCAGGCAAAGGCTACCAAGTAAAAAAGCGCGGCAATGGTTTCTCGGCAAGGAAAACTCACTTGCTATTGGATCAAGCAACCAGCAAGGGTTAGCAAGCAGACAGCGCGACAAGGGATTTGGCAAGGAGAACTCACATGCTATCGAATTAAGCCACCAGGTGAAGGTTAGCAAGTAGACTGTGGCAAGGGATCACGGATGACAGGGAGAACCCACCGGCTATTAGATCAAGCAACCAGGTGAGGATTAGCAAGCAGACAGAGAGCGGTACCTGGATGACAGGGAGAACTCACGTGCTATCAGATCAAGCAACCAGGCCAAGGTTAGCAAGCAGACAGAGAGCGGTACCTGGATGACAGGGAGAACTCACGTGCTATCAGATCAAGCAACCAGGCCAAGGTTAGCAAGCAGACAGAGCAGCACCTGGATGACAGGGAGAACTCACGTGCTATCAGATCAAGCAACCAGGCCAAGGTTAGCAAGCAGACAGAGCGGCACCCGGATGACAGGGAGAACTCACGTGCTATCAGATCAAGCAACCAGGCCAAGGTTAGCAAGCAGACAGAGAGCGGCACCCGGATGACAGGGAGAACTCACGGGCTATCAGATCAAGCAACCAGGCCAAGGTTAGCAAGCAGACGGAGAGCGGTACCCGGATGACAGGGAGAACTCACTGGCTATCAGATCAAGCAACCAGGCCAAGGTTAGCAAGCAGACAGAGAGCGG
>Ga0307514_10002062_pt1 | contig 21700 bp, 7 predicted proteins | sample 16_EM_MG_FD_203088 | JGI IMG/M metagenome (GOLD analysis project Ga0307514, IMG submission 203088) | Populus trichocarpa ectomycorrhiza microbial communities from riparian zone in the Pacific Northwest, United States - 16_EM | ecosystem: Host-associated > Plants > Roots > Unclassified | place...
ATCCTGAACCTTCAGAGACTTATGAGAGAATACTTCATGCACATGTCAAAAGAACTAAATTTACCTTGGATGAATGTCTGGCTATCATGAAAGCTGTTGTTTCCTGTTATCTCCCACAGGATTGCTTTTGTCGATGGAGATCTGCGGTGAATTTGGTTGTTCTTGATCGGCAGGGAATAAAAAGGGGTCAAATGCAGGTTTTTCTTCTCCCTTTTTCTTCAAATTATCATCAAGACTGCCATAATCCAGATTCTGCAAGATACTAGGGAGATGCATGGCTCCATCCTTGCCAAATTTACCTCCCATTTCTATGTCGAATTTCCCTTTCCCAACGAAGTTTCCATTTATGTCCGAACCACCCTTTATAGAATCATCATCTTCTGTCACCCATTCTCGGAAATTGATTGCTGAAACTGGGATCTTCGAGAAGAATACTTGTTTAAAGTTCTTTATGATCCCTCTGTTGAAGGGGTTTTCCTTCTTATCATAGCGGTACCGGAAATTTTCGTAAGTGGTCTGTGATGAATGAGAGGGGAAAAGATTAGACGCAACAGTGGAAAACAAGGAAAGATTCTAGCTAGAGGCAAGTTACAACATAATAATTCTCTTTATTATATCGAAAAGAAAGTGGCAGCACGAAATATTAGTTTCTGTTAATCATTTGTAAATGCCATACCTGGTTGGTGCTAATCAGGTAGACGTGGAAAAGCGTTAGCCCACCAACAAACCAGAATGCTATGAAGCAGTATGCAATGAGAACAACAGAGAGAACGTCATTCGACATAGCACTCCACAAAGTTCCATGTTGCCGGAGAACATTAAACCAAGAAAATGCAAACACATATATGCACAAAGTGGTTGATGAGGTTATAAAGCCTATGAAATATGGATAGTTGCGCTGCAAGCGGATCAACACAGAAGAAGCTGATTAGTGTCTGTCAAAAAACAGCTACTAAAGCAGGAGAAGCAACTTTCAGCTTTGATTTCATTCTTGCATTCAAAACACGAGCCGGAAAGATGGTTGATTGTTGATGATCCATGTTAAAAAATCCGTGCAGATGTTATCAGAAACGTCCTTAGATTTCAGTTTGCATGGAACATTCAAAATCTCAAAGAATCTTGAAATCCTAAAGAGTTCCAAGAAGCAACTTACCCGTCCAATGCACTGACCCACCCATGGACAATGATGATCAAACTTCTGAATACAATTGTTGCAGATGGAGCAATGTGAAGCTCGTGGCGGACGATATAACAGACAAGTGTCGCAGAACTTCACTTTAATACTGTGGCCATTAACAATTAGATCCTTCGTACGAGGCAATTTCACGTCTGTAATTTTGTTATTAACCCACTCCATAGATTGGGAAGGGATGCCAACCGATTCATCTGATTCAGGTGGCTGACAGTTCCTAGGGATTATTCCTGGATCTCTACCTGATGTCATGAAGAGAAATACGAAGTCCTGCATGACATTTTTATTAAACTCAGAAATTATTTTCTGAACAAGACCAGTCATTACCAACAAACTTCACTTTACCAACCATAATAGCGAGGACCAATCCCCCAACTAGAACTGGAATGTCGTAGCAGGGATCATCTTTTCTGACTAACAGCAGCAGCATCTTTATGCAGAATGCTGTTGCAGGACCTCCAATTAAAAATGTTGTCAAAAATAGAGATCCTGCATCAGGACCAAAGACTGCTCTCCCACCACAGAGGAATTTCTGATATTAGAACGGGAAGTTTTGTTAGTCCTGGTCTAGAAAACACAACAATCTGTAACAACAATTTTCTCATCAAATCCATCTCCAACTACTGCAAAATACTCATCGATTTCGATAATGATCCGACAAAACTCATTTTCGAACACATTTACCAAAATTAGAAATCCAGGACTCTTTCCTCTGATTAACTAAAGTCTTACTGATAATCATGGCTGACATTTTCTGTCAGGCAAAACGGGAAAAGGCAGAAAACGGTGCTGATTTCTTCACATTCCATCATTTATATATTCAAAGGCAAAGAAACATTGGATTAACGCAAGGCAAATTGATTAGATCCCCTTCAAGAATCATTAATAATCAAATAAATGGCAAAAATAAAATGATGCAAACACCAAATCATCACAATTTCTTGAATTCATAAGAAATAAATCAGGCAATTCACAATAGATAAAGAATGAGGACATGCAGAAGGTGGGAAAAGAGGATTGATTACATTGTTACCCTTCCAAAGTTGATAGAGCCTCTTGGATTTTGTTGTGGGAGAAGGGTCCATTGCTGCTGCCTATAGGAAGATTTTCAACTCTTGTGTTTGTTCGTCTTCTATTGACAAATATTACGCAACAAAACCTCCTTGAAAATCAAACCCACATGAAACCCAACCAAATCAAAACAAAATTTCTTTTTGAAAGAAAATGTTTTGGTTTGGAAAGAAATCGAAAGACAGGTGGGTATTTTTTCTTTTACACATTCTTCTCTCTTCGAGACACAAGATGATACCTACCTGTCCTTGATCACAGACACCAATCCTCTGACTAATATCTGTGTGTCTCTCTCTCTCTTACAACCTTTGCTGTCAGCTTTTCCTACCAAGCAACGATTTCCAACGGTTTTTTCGCGGGTGCTAAAGTAGTTAAAATAAGCTGCAATTTTAGAAAGAAGCCCCAAGTGTTTTTGTTATTTTAAGATTGTCTCTTTTCAAAGTTCGAAATTTTTAACCATAGTTATTAAACGAATAGCTCGAACCAATCTTCTTTTTGTTGATAAAAAATTCAGAGTAGTTTTTAACTAATTAGTCTAATAAAAATACCATTAAATTTTACATACACGATATATCCTTTAACTAACCTTATCTAAAACAAAAACCAAATTGATTATAGTTAATTAAGTGACAACCTCAATCACTCTTCTTGCCAGGTCGTTTTCAGGAAAGTGAGGGGACATGTAGATGTCTAAAGAAAGAAATTGGCTTCCACTATCATTATTTCTTGCACGAAATGAAACTGCACTCAGAAATCAGAATAATTAACCATAACATGCCTGTATTTGCACCGAGTTTCAGCTTATTTTAAATTATTTTTTATATATTTTTAAATCATTTTAACATAATGATATTAAAAATAAATTTTAAAAAATAAAAAAATATTATTTTAATACATTTCCAAATAAAAATCATCAGTTATCTCAACTTTTCCCCCTGTGTTACTCAAAATACCCACAAAAGCTGCACAAATTTAAAAATATCATCTTAATATAAAATAAGCCTTTTTTCAAACATTTTTTTTTTATGGGAAATGATGCTTTTGAATGAAAAATACGGGTTTCACTGCAGATGCAACCGGCACTTGAATCCAAGTTAGAGAGCACATATCCACTTACTAGCAGGATGGTTTCAAGAATTTTGATGCTTAACATATTATGCTTTTGATATTTGTCTTTGTAAAAGGAGATAGCGGGCATGTAGATTTTTTTAGTTTTTAGTTGCAGCCAAATATTTTAATGCTACTAAAATCAGTGATGAAAGGTTGTTTTCTACCAAATCAATTGACAATTAACATGAAATAGTAAGAACCTTAAAACAGTCACAAATTCCCTTCCATCACTGTAATATACAATGAATGGTTTACTAATGTTTTTGTGCCTGTGATGAAATTATTGTTTTATTGACAAAATCGTCATTGAAACAAAACTACCACCTTCTGATAGGTGGAACTGCAGATGCAGATCTCTTCCTTGCACCTACTTTGGTTGCACAAGTGGTTTTCCAGCAACAGACACTAAACCGTGCTGAAGACGCAAAAATGGTGGCATCTTCGAACAGCCTTCCTTCAAAACCTATGCTTCAGTTCATATTCAACTACAAATCACCCTTTTTTCTTTTCCAATCGGAAATGGATGCAACCAAGAGCATATCAAATGATGTTAACAGAAAAAAAGAGTGCAACTAGGATACCTTCTCGGCACATCACTCAATTATTGAATACAAGGAGCACACTAGATAAAACAGGCGAGGGCTACTTTAATCTAGGAACATTAAGCAGAGGGATAACAGCTAAAGTAAGTTACAAGTCTGCATCCTATTGTTTCATGTTACAGCAACACAAGTTTAGTACAACAAAAGAAAACCTTTCATGGGCCTGTCTGCTCCAGTCATGGAAGATATAATTGGTCTTTATTCATGCACAGAGCAGAAACCATACACCACCAACAGCTGGTGAAAAGACAGGCCTTTGCTGAGACATCCTGAAGCTTTTTCTTGCCATGGACTGCAAAATAGCTGATGGTGGAAAAGTGAATATCATTAAATAAATAAGACCAGAGCATACAAGTTGTGTGATCCGGTATCCAATCTTCTCCAATCATGAATCTATAAATAAGAGGTCTGGTAAAGATCTAGGAAAACCAAAATCTTAAGATTTCTTTTACTATGAATGACAGTAAATCTGCATGATTTGCTTATGATGTTTATCACCCATCACAAGATGAAGCTAGTGCTCTCCCTTCTTGCAAACAAATACAGATGATGAGAGGATCATTAAAAGAATCCTCCCTGGATGGCCTTGTGTAGACCTGCTTCAGACATCTTCAGTGAAAAAAAAATGAGTAGTTTAAGTATAGTCACACAAATGAACTTACAGTTCTACAAGCCACTTTCCCATATTACAAAATCGCTTTATGGGATATTTTGAAAGAATCTTACCAAAAGAAATCCAAACAAGGTCTAATAATCAAGTGCATATTTAAAACAAATGCATGATTTCTGAAGGGCGAAGCATCCAGGTTGGAAAACATGTTACAGGTATGTAATATAACTGTCTGCAAGATGAATGAAAAAAAAAACATGAAAATGAGGTGTACTTGGGATGAACAGTCATCTTTATTTTGTAAACAATTTAAAAATCAGCCACATTCTAGCACTTTGTTATGCACTGATCCAGTAAATTTATTAGCATTTGGAAAAAACAAAGATAATGTAAACATTTGTCCCTGAGCGAGCAAAAACTGAGTTAACAAATTGGAATACAAACCTTCTTCCAGAAACATGAGTTAGCAAGGCCATCCTTATCCAAATACTCCAGTAAATGGACTATCAATAGAAAAAACCCCTGCACTTCGGTGATCCACATGAGCATTTTCTCTTCCCACAATCTGCTTTTTCAGGAGGTACCATCCCATAACAATATGTCAACTCTGTCATAGGAGGAATGTGTCTGATGGCATAAAATGCAATATGGAGATCAAACTCCTTGCTATTTCCACGTAAAACTGGCTGCCAGAACAGATTTGGAGAGCAACTGTGATTTATAAAACGAGCTACATTCCCAGCATTTCTGGCATTTATTACAAGAGGAAATGGGAGGTTTGGAGCATTATTGGAATCACCAGGCAAAATTTCCACTGGCTGGTAAGTGCGGGAACCATCAAAGATGTGATCATCTTCATTTTCACCTGCAAGCTCTTGTGCCTTCGAATCATCAACAGCTTCTCCTGCATATACACATATAAAAGCTCCAGCTCGTATGGGATCCCAGGATCTTAAACCCCAACCTTTGTCCTTAGTCTTAAACACCTCCAAACGAACTCTCAAACCACCCTGAGACACACGATTACGGCAAGTTGGAGGGCACTGACAGGAAGGACCACACTCATATATCACAGATTTTTGGCTCACAATAACCCCATTCACAATGTGAGGAAGATAGCCTCCATTTTTCTGAATACAATCACAGTTCTCGTTTCCTGGGAGACATGCACCATTGCAAGCACAGCCAACAAAAGGATCCCTTGGTGCAGGTTTTGAATACTTGAGGTTTGGAGAATAAGTGAAATAGGCAGGCCCCTTTTCATTGTCAACATCATTCACAAGAGAAACAGGTAAAGTTTCACACCCTGAAGTAAGATCAGGCAGTATAATCCCGAACCTAGTAATAGTACCATCCTTCCATTGCTGAATTTTTTTCCACGTTTTGTATGCCTCAGGCTGGCCAGGTAACCTACCCAACTTATACCTAAAAACATTGGAACCAGACTTTCCTTTCTCTAACCATGACTCTTGGATTCTATATAAACCATCATACATATATACCTTTCCAGTCGGATTTCCCACATCCTTTATACCCCTGATTACTCTAATGTCATTACCACGGTGCAAGCTCTTCTCCAGCGCAAGGTTACCCCTTTCAAGCTTTTGATCCATTTCCTTACCTTGGCCAGTGTAAATCAAACCATCATCACCGTCAACATCATCTTCATATCCTCCTGATGAAACAATGCTAACAGCTATTGGTTCTTCATCTTGACTGATCCTGACAGACATGTAATCTATTCCAGCCATACTTGGAGCATGCAGTCCAATTGTGCACAATTCCATTCTAAAAAAGAAAATATCACCAATTTCAACACCAGGTACAGCTCCAACTCTCTTCTTGGCATTCGTCCGAATTCCTTTGGTCATCAAAACATTACCTGTTTTCAAGTCAGGGCGCCTTGATTGCCCCGATGTGGCTTCCTTTGTATCTTCAAGCTGTGCTATTTGTCTTCGGAGCAAATTGAAAACCAGGAGTACATATCCTACAGAATCTTTATCGCCATCATATAGTCGTGCTGCTTCAAATGGCACAAGGTTATAGGACTGGAAAATATTTTCTACCATCACATCAGTGTCAACATCAGGAGAAGCAAATTTGTCATGGCCGCCTTTTTTCCTCTTCTGATATCTACTCTGCGAACTCTGAGTTTGGTCATCGCTATACCCATCTTCTTCCACACCCCTGTTGTTTCTATTAACCCTCCTTGATGACCCAGCATTTCCATTTGCAGCACGTTTGAGAGGCTCAGGTGACCGAAACGAATTGATAGGAACCGCTGATGATATTGGGGTGTGGTCACCGGAAGATTGATTAGGTATACCAGAAAATGGAAAGAACGGGGAAACTCCAGGTGGGAAAGGACCAGCTGGGGGAACACAAACAAAAGGGGCAGAACCTTGAGAAAAAGAACTGGAATTTGATGGTGAAGAGAATACTGGAGTAAGAGTCCGCAAGGGCTTTACATTCAAAACCCTGGACTTATCTATTGGGCCTTCGCCTGCTGATTCTTCCATTATTATTACTTCTGAATAAACAAAATCACAGTTTTAGCTAACAAAACCTCCTTCTATCACCAGTCTCTCACATTTGACTTCTCTTGTTCCATTTCATACACTTCCTCGATAATAACAAGAAATTGTTCTAAAATCTGATGAAATTACTTAAGATACAAAGAGAACAGCACTTTATTGCAGAATGAAACTGAAAACGTTTCTAAGACACAAACTTCCAAACCACAAAACTGCAAGATCTTCACAGAAATGTTTCAGAAGTTGATAAATTTTTATACTCCTTCTACATGCAAGCACATGCATCAAATCAAAGACAACCAAAACAATTACCACTTCACTAAAAACCCTAAAACAAAAAAGAGCACTACTTGGTATTCAAAAAACTGCGAACACAAACAGACTCACACATAACTAGTCTCAAAACACCACAGAAACATAAAACTGAAAATGACGCAGTTTTCCATTTTCCAGAAATTAACCAAGAACAGATCAAGTTCAAATCTTTGCCTTAAAGACTTTGAAAATGAATCACTAGACAAAGCAGGTTTTAGTCCTTTTAAGACAAAAAATAAATAGAAAAGGAAATTCTTTATTAGCAGATCAGAAACTATAAGACAGGAAATAAAGAATCTTAGATGGTAAAAAGAGGATCTAAGAGAATAATATCATTACCTGAGTTCTTCGGTTTTGCTGTTTTGAATGAACATCAGTTGAATTTCTTACAAGGACCACAAACAGAACCCAAAAGTCTGGACCTTTAATCTTGATTTTTCTTCCTTTATTAGTTCTTGTCTCTTTGGTCTGAAATTCAAAACCAAATAAAGTGGCTTCTCGTACTATCTGATTGTACTGGCTTGGTGAGAGGAACTCACAATGGCATTTCGACCGCTAAACCTTGTAACCCTGTCTAGTCTTTAGCCTTACAGTACTGGGCCTGACTGCAAAATCTGCAGTCCACACACTCCATTTATGAATCAGTTTGCTATTGATTTTGATTACTTCTGTTAATTTTTCCTGTGATTATTTATTTGGGGGATAAAATATAATTTTCAAGTGTTTAGAAATGTCTTCTATCAGTATAAAAAATGGCATTTTGTGTTAAAGTGAAAAAGATTAAAGTTTACTTTCTAAAATGTAATGAATAAAAGTTTCTGTAATGTTTTATTCTTTTTAACAGTTTTAAGAAATAATGATAATAATTATTGTTATTTTAAGAAAAATCAGCTAATTTTTTAGAAGGGTATTGGTTGCATGACTCAAACTTACCATTGGTTTGATAAATTTTTTTTGATAAAATAAATAAATATATAAGTTTTTTTTATGTTTTTTTGATATAAAAATTATAAATCATAAATCAAAATATTTATACACTTATCTAATTAAATAAATTAATATTTGATAAATAAAAAATTAAAATTAAAATTAAAATATTTGATACCACAATACAAATCATGTAATCAGTTGTGTTTAATATAACTTTTCTTTTTTAAGGTAAATTTTTTGTTCAATCTAACTATTACCCGTGTCAATAAAAGATAAAAAACAAGTCGTTGATGAAAGAAAATTGAATAAAGCTATAAAAATTAACTATCAAACAACCAAATATTAAACGGTGAAACTAAAAAAAAAAAATTTAAAAAATAAAATAAAAGATATGGCTCAACCTAGGTTAACTCATTAACCCCGCGATCATGGATACAAGATTATGGTAGACCCCCTACAAAGGAAAGTGAAAAACAAAATGCACGGAGATCAATCCCTAAAAAAATATATGTTGAATGATAAAATTAAAAAAAAATTAACTTAAAAAAAAAAAAAACAAAGTCAACTCGTGTTAATATTCAAAATTCATGATTGTGGTAATGAGGTTGGTACCAATCACATGGAAGACAAACCCAAAAAACAATAGAGCAAAACTCACAATAATAAAATGTTTAGCGATGAAACTATAAAATTATTTAAAAAAAAACAATGAAAAAATCTGAGTTAACCTAAAATCAAAATAACCTCACCCAAAGGAAAGTGGAAAAAAATAGGATGATTAATTCAAAATAAATATTAAAGAATAAAATTAAAAATAAATTAATTTTATAAATAGACTTTAAAAAACCAAAATCAACCATTGTTAATCTTTAAAATCTGTAATTCTAATCATGAGACTGAAACTAGCTTATAAAAAAGAAAAAAAAACAATGAAGAATAATTTTTTTAAAATATCAAGGAATTAAATTGAGGAAAAATGAAACAAAAAAAAAGCACATTAAAATATTTTTAACTTTATTTAATTTTCTTAACTTAAGCTGCCAGGATCTCCTTCTCATGATGGTATTAATAGCAGACACCTAGAAAGGGTCAGCATCATCAAGATCATATTGGATGTAATAAATGACCTCATTTGGATAAGTTCTATCCAGCATTCGTAGATAAGAAAACGACAGGCAAAGTCTATTTCTCGGCAATATTTTTTAAAATTTATTTTTATTAAAATATTTAAAACAATAAAAATAAAAAAAATATTTTTTAATTTTTTTTTATAAAAAAACCATGCTGTAGGAGTAACAGTTGCCACCTCAAAGGCACACGCTACAAGTTTTGTCTTTCTGGAAATCTAACTCCATGATTGACAAGAATCAATATCAGCTCTGGATAACAACACCCAGTTAATATTATTTTAGGGTTTGTAGGGATGATTTCATGGTTGCATTAGAGCCCAACAATTGGCCTTTTCATTCACTGCCAGTAAAGAAAAACATTTCTAGGTATCTTCACTGTCAAGACTCAAGAAACTGTGTTTAAGTTTTTGTAACGCGGTGTAAACCGTGTTTTATAAAAATTTATTTATTTTATATATTTTAAATTGTTTTGATATGCTAATTTTAAAAATAATTTTTTAAAAAATAAAAAACATCATTTAATGTATTTTTGGCATAAAAAACAACCATAACTCCACTCCCAAATATTTTAGCTTAAATATAAATAGGCGTAATTACTGTAGAGACAAAAAGAATATACTAAACTAAGCACAGTGGATAGATAATCTATTAATTCTTAGCATTCATGAGGATAAGAATTGCTTACACCGCTAGCATTGATAGTCGTTCCTAAGAAGTCCAAATTTTTTAAAGAAAGAAAGGGATAATGTCCCCATCGATGACCCAAAAACACACTCAGCAAGCACAAGTTTTTCGTTATTTTATAATTTTTATTTGTGCTTTGGACACACCTTGAATGGATATTTGTAATTTAATCAATGTCTGTATGGACAAGGGTTGAATTAGAGCAGCCCCATGGTCTTGTCTATTAGCATTCATGGAGTAGAGTTCAAAATTCACATGGATCGGTTAAGAGGATGATTCAAAGGAATTCACATGTATTAAAAAAAAAGAATAAAAAAAGTAATAAGGCATTGTAAATTTGGCTAAATTTAAAGGGGAAATAAATAGTGGAATTTCCTTCATTAATAAAGTGATTCTAAATGTAGTATTTTTACTTCAAAACAGATGAGATAACTGTGATCTGTAGCTTGCACGCACTGTTAAGACAAGAAGTGAGTAATTTTATGTTCCTTGCAGTCCACTGCCAAATGTCTGACGTGAAAGAAAGGCGCTAAGGCAAACAGAACAAGCGTCATATGCGTGCCCATCTCTTATTTATAAGCACAAACAAACAACTCCTTAGCTAATCTTAAAAATTATCACCAGTCAACACTTCCACTCATTTGCAGGTATCTTCAAAGAACCCAAAGCAGAATTTGTCTTTTTGACCCTTTGTTTCAGGTAAAGTTATCATCTTTAATCCTTATTTGTTCAGAATTCAATGCTTTCACTTGGTGGGTTGGTTCTAATGTTTGTGAATGTTATGTTTGTATTGAATCTTGATCATGTTTTGCTGTCAAGTTCAAAATTCATCGTGTTTTGGAGTAGAGGTCAAAACTTTGATCATCTTTGATCCTTATTTGTTCAGAATTCAATACTTTCACTTGGTGGGTTGGTTCTAATGTTTGTGTATGACATGTTTGTATTGAATTTTGAACATGTTTTGCTGTAAAGTTCAAAATTTTTATCATGTTTTGGAGTAAAGGCCAAAACTTTGATCATGGGAATTCAAGATAGTTGGAAATATAATGGCAGGAGTCTGAATTTTTAGAGCTTGACCTTAGTTTTTGCTGTTATCTTTTTTTGCGAGTCAGTCCAAATTATGATGACAGTGGTGAATCATGATGGGGTTACCTTCTTAAGGTAGAAGATGGTGTCAGGTGACATATTATCTGACAGGTCGACCTTGCTGCTTTCTTTATTTGATTCTTATCCATAGTTTTTTGCGCTAACAGAAGAGAATGAGAATGGATCAGTTTCTCTTAGATATTGTGACAGATTATGGAGCTGTTCCTTTTTGGGGTATGATTGATCATAAAATGTAATTGAATTTGTTATATATTGTTGTTATATTAGGGTGTGGCAATATTGGCCGTGGTGAGTGAAGGAGTGAGAAGATGGGTTATTGGAAGGCCTCCTGCAGTGTTCTTCTGGTCTGCTTCTTTGTTGGTCTTTGTTCCGTGTATCAATGCTCTGCTGCTGAAGTTGATGCATATCAGACAGCAAAATTGATCGTTAATGCCTCCAGTGGTCGGCCTATTCCTGAAACACTCTTTGGAATTTTCTTCGAGGTTAGTTTATTCGCTTTCAAGTTATGATTTGATTTGTGTCTAGTTAGTTTATGGTCTGTTTAAACTACAATGCATAAATAAGGATGTTGAGTAAGGATAGCGAGCATTATCTGAAATGGTTTTTTCTGCAGGAGATAAACCATGCCGGAGCTGGTGGGATATGGGCAGAGCTTGTAAGCAATCGGGGTAATTTTCAAATATATTAATTTCTGCAAGTGAAAAGAAGAATGAAGAAAGTAAGGGAAGTTTCAAATAGTGCAATAGGCCGATTGCAGTCAAAACTAACTTCCAGTTCCAAGATTTCAGGATTTATAATTTTTTTTCCTAGTTATTCAGTGCTTAGTTCTTAATTTTATCAAACAGTGCCTTGATAAAAAGATCTCAACTTTTTTTGTGTGAGCTATGATTTTGGAGTTAATCGCTACTTTGATTATCAAACCATTCAAGCCTTTCTACATTTATCTGGGTATTTTGGATTTGGGATTCACATGTACCTCTTCGATTTGTTTCCTTTGTTTCCCAGGTTTTGAAGCTGGGGGCCAAAATACTCCCTCAAATATTGCTCCCTGGTCTATAATTGGTGATCAGTCATCTTTAACTGTATCTACTGATCGTTCTTCTTGCTTTGAGCGCAATAAGGTTGCACTCCGAATGCATGTGCTCTGTGACAGCGAGGGCAGTAATATTTGCCCAGCTGGCGGAGTTGGAATATATAATCCAGGGTTTTGGGGCATGGTGAGAACTAGTCGACACTAGATGTGATAATTTATTTTGCATGCATTTATGGAAGAAAAAAAAGCTGGAAATCAGACCCTTTTGTCTTTGACTTCTGTTTCCTTCAGAATATTGAACAAGGGAAGATCTACAAAGTAGTTCTTTATGTTCGTTCTCTTGGATCAATCAATGTATCTGTATCATTGACGAGCTCAGATGGGCTGCAGATATTGGCGACTGCTAACATTGTGTGAGCACCACTTGAATGTATTTTGCAATGAATGGTTTCTCTTTGACCAGGAGTTTGTGTTTTTCATGCTTTCCTTTTTTGCAGAGATTCTGATGTTTCAAACTGGACAAAGACCGAGGTTCTATTGGAAGCCAAAGGAACAAATCCTAATTCAAGGCTTCAGTTGACAACATCCAGGAAAGGTGTAATATGGTTTGATCAAGTGTCAGCTATGCCTTTGGAGACATACAAGGTATTCTTATTCATCAGCACTTCTCACCGAAAAGAATAAATCTTTCTCCATGCGGTTTGGGAAAGTTCAAGCTACTTAGCAATGTAGAAGATAATACATTTAAAGAGGGCGAAAGTTGAAAATCATAATTTCAGGTTACAGGTAGACAGGATATAAGATTTGGTTATTTATGGAGGTTGTGGAGATAAAAATCTGAATTTCTTGGTTTGCTAGAGTGTGAAATATTTTCTTACAGAGATTTTATGCCTGGTACATAGATTCCATTTGTGTCTAAAGTATCGGTACCACCTCTGTTTTGCCACAGGGGCATGGTTTCCAAAAGGAGCTCATTGAAATGCTTGAAGATATAAAACCCCAATTTATCAGATTTCCTGGTATGTATGTAGTATTTGTATGCCTGAATAGTTTCTTGCTGAGGAGATGGGAATTTATATAGTGGAATCTGGTTATCATATATTACACAGGGAAGTCCATGGCTCCACATCTTTATCCCTGGCTACAATTGTTTTACAATTCCAAATTCTTGCTCCATTTATTGAGGCTTTTGCTTAAAGGCTTTGTCTTCACAGCTCACTAGAGATTTTGTGAGTTGGACCAGGATTTTTTATGGTCTAATCCTTTTTTGTTTTCGATAAATGGATTTTGAGTCTTCAAGAGAAAAGCAAGCAGGAAATTTGATGGCCTAATCCTCTCTTTTTTTTCCCCTGGAGAGCCTTCCTTTTTCTTTCACTTTCCAAGGATTTCAACCCTAAACTGCAATCTCAAACTCCAAATCTGGAGCTGCGGGCCCCTTTCTGGTGCAAGTTTAGCTTGATCAAACACCACAATCTCTCAAACTCAATGCCTAATCTGTTTGACTAGCTTTATCTTTCCACTCTTCATGTTAAACTTACTTTTGGGGCCGGTTTGTTCTGTAGTTCAGATCTCACTGATGGGGTATATTTTCCGATCATTTTGCACCAGGTGGATGCTTCGTTGAAGGTGAATGGTTGAGAAATGCATTTCGCTGGAAGGAAAGCATTGGACCCTGGGAGGAGAGACCTGGGCATTTTGGTGATGTTTGGATGTATTGGACTGATGATGGACTTGGTTACTTTGAGTTTCTTCAAGTAGGTATCTTGATTTGTCATGCAGGTGCAGGATTATGTTAACTGTGGCCTGTGCAGTTCTTTGAAACTGGACTTGCTAACCCTGTTACATAAGAAGATATAATTTACGTTCACTCATTTCTGCAGCTATCTGAAGATCTTGGTGCACGGCCTATATGGGTGTTCAACAATGGTACTTTCATGTGCTGGCATTTCCCAGTTCATCCTGTCTGATTGATCTTTTTTTTTTTTGTTTTTTACCCTTTCCTATTTTGCTTCGTTAACATGGCAGGAATCAGCCATCGGGATGAAGTTGATACCACCACTGTCTCACCTTTCGTACAAGTATGCAAATTCATTGCTTTCCTTTTTGCTAAAACCCTCCACGCACAAATAAACTGACTTATCCATTAGAACAACTGAAACAATCCCAGTCCTGCTTAGATTAAACCTGATAGTTTCATGATTATAAAAAGAAATAAGCTAGCAAATTTTCATTTTGAGTCTCGACTAGTATGGAAGAAGGTTCAGGATTCACCAGTGTTGAAGCTACAGACTCACGCACGCACGTCTAATGGTGCTTTATCAGTTTCTAATATCATTTGTTTTGAAAGCCACAACCTGCTTGCAGGTACAAAGGGGGAAAAGTAGGGCAGACAAAACTACTTACAATTTTACTAACATTGATGTGAAAGACGAGAGCTTTTTTGTTGTATTGTTGGTTTCTTGAATATCATACACGCAATGAAAATAATAAAACAAAATTATTCAGGAGTCTCTAGGATCCTGTTAGACAGATCTAGAGCTGTTTAGGAATTTATTGCATGAAGATCTGATCTTCTTCGGCTTTGAATAATTTTTTAAAGGCTGAGTTGTCGCAAACCACAGGTTGTTCAATTGTTCAGTCGTCAACGGTAATCCACACAAACCACCAGTGAAAAATCTTTTAAATTTCCATTTAGAATAGAGGGATTGCTATGCCTAAAGTGTTAACTCTCTATTCTATTACTTAGGTAGTTTTTTTGTTTAACAAATAATCACTCCCAAATAAAAGGCATGACTTACTATTTATAGAAAAATTTGAAAAACCCTATAAATTGATAAAATATCAATTTGCCATCTGAATAATATCTATATATTAATTCAGGATAATTTTAGAAATTAACTCAATCAAGTCCTAGATTTTTCTAGGTCTAGAAATATAATCCTTATAGTAATTATATTCTAGTATTTAATTTCTAAAATATATTTTAATCAAGTCATACTTAATTAAATCATCCCAGTTTAATTTCTGACTAATAGTTCTTAATGTATATGACCCATTAGGTTCCTAATGTGTTGATCCAAATATAAATTATAATTATAATTAAATAGAATTGAATAAATTAAACAACTTAATTTATTATCAATTTAACAATTGATTAATTTATATTTGAAGTTTAGGTGCATCTTTTAGCAACGTGTTATGATCTCTCAAATATTAGAAAAGTCATTAGTGGTTTGACTTAACCTTTTAGTGACCGGTTTTTCAGTGAAATTAATATCTTTTCATCAATAATATTCTGATTTAACATGCGACAGAATCAAATCATAACATTTTCTATATAAGAAAACCTAGCGATTTCAAGTTTAAGGATCACTTACACAACCATCACGTGAGCTTTTCAATAGATATAGGTGATCTCTCCATATTGAATTCTTATACAGGTTAGTTCATTATACATGTCTTATGACAAACACCTACATATTAGTTTTAAGTATCCTTTATACTTCAGTTTATGAGAACAATTGCTTTTTTTCATAAAGGAAAGAATATAATATGTACCAGTCTTTTCGGCTCTAATAAATGTCCAATATTTAAGAGAGCATCGACCATGAATATTTTATGAATAATGCTTTGATGCAATAAAAATCCCATAATTATAACAACTTTATAATTTTATTTGCAAAGTATTTTTATCCCATGAACTTTATCTTTATTCTAGATTCATAAATCAAATATTATATTCATTGATCTTATATTATATGAATATAAAGATAAATTAAGCTTTATTAATAATAAATAGGTATTTACATGAATATAATAATACCATAACCAACTAATTAGTTACATCACATATTAAACTAACATGTATATCATGTTATAACAATGTTTGTATCTATTCCAGGAAGCCCTTGATGGTCTTGAGTTTGCTAGAGGCGCTTCTGATTCTAAATGGGGTTCTGTAAGAGCAGCAATGGGGCATCCAGAGCCGTTTGACTTGAAATATGTTGCTGTTGGGAACGAGGACTGTTGGAAGAAGAATTACCGAGGTTTGTGCACACAAGAACATGCATGGATCACAAACTCCGATATGCCTATTTGAATCTGTTTTTTACATTAGATGAAAGAATCAGGTTTGAGTCCATAACAAGCAACACGCCCTTCTAATTTGAACTAGTCACCCTCTAGGAGGAGATGATATGTTCTTGAGGTGATATGACATTTTTTTCATGCAGTATTACTCACTTTTGCATTTATCTTTCAAGAGTTCTTGTGCATCGAATGATCTATTATTTGATTTCACAGTTGAGTTTCTATGATAAAGTCTCATGATCTCAATTCTGCAGTAAGTTATGGTTGAGAAAGATTCTCTTCACAAAAAGTGTCTTTTAAGTTCTGCTAATGTTACTCTTAACTCAAGATTCTGGAAGATAAACCAGTTTCAGAACTCAAATTTATGTGCTCTTTTTACCAGGAAATTATCTCAAGTTCTACGATGCTATAAAAAGTGCCTATCCCGACATCAAAATAATCTCAAACTGTGATGGGTCTTCTCATTCTTTGGATCATCCTGCTGATTACTATGATTTTCATGTAAACATCCTGTCACCACAGTTTTGTTTGTCATTCTGTTTTGCAGAATTGCATATGTGCATATTTTTATTCGTCAGGAAACACAATATTAACCCCTTTTTATTCCTTGAACTAGATTTATACATCTGCCAGCCACCTGTTTTCTATGACTCATCAATTTGATCACACATCCCGCTCTGGTCCAAAGGTGAGTAATATGCTTTTTGACAACCTACTGACAAAAATATGTGATTAGTAGCTATGAAATTTGCTATATTTCAGGCTTTTGTGAGTGAGTATGCTGTGACTGGAAAAGATGCTGGCACAGGAAGTCTTTTAGCAGCACTTGCTGAAGCTGGATTCCTCATTGGGCTGGAAAAGAACAGGTCTGAAATAGTTGTTCCAGCACTCTTAAGATGCTATCAATGTGCAAGTCAGTGCTCGAGGTGCAAAGTTTTGATGCCTTCCCCCTTTCTGTTCCTGTTGGAGAGGGTGATGGAGAATTTAGAAAGAAAATATTTTAAATAGCGAGTTCAAAAGATTCTCAGATCACCATTCATGATGGTTCTGGTTCAAATTTTGATGCCATGGACGAAGTCCTTTTTTTTTTTTGTGGTGTTTATATACTTATCATGAAAATTCCAATTCTTGAGGCCTTTATTTCTCCATTGCAGTGATATTGTGGAGATGGCAAGCTACGCACCACTTTTCGTGAATGACAATGACAGGAGGTACTAGTCTCATGCTATTCCTTAAAATTAATTCAAGCATGCAGGCTAGGAATATCATTTTTCATCAGAGGGTACTCTGACACTGAAAGAAACTTTTCCATGAAGGTGGAATCCAGATGCAATTGTCTTCAACTCCTCAATGCACTATGGAACTCCAAGCTACTGGGTGCTGAAATTCTTCAGAGAGTCGAGTGGAGCAACTCTGCTTGATGCTAAACTACAAACAAATTCCTCTTCACTTGTTGCATCTGCAATTACCTGGACAAACTCAGTGGATGGTGAAACTTACCTGAAAATAAAGGTCTGGAAATTACTTGCTTGAACTTGAGTGCCTTGTATTACCAGCATAGCTTGCTGTCATGTCCTACCCACTAATTCCACTGGTCGACAACAAACATGAACACTCTGTAAATTCTGAGTTTTAAGAGTTTCTGTTTGATTATTTTGCCAAGTTCTTACTTCCAGGCAAATGTATTTTCAGATTGTGAATTTTGGGAACAGGCACGTGAGTCTCAAAGTTTCAGTTGATGGATTGGGGCTCAACTCACAATTGTCTGGATCAACAAAAACTGTGCTCACTTCTTCGAATGTAATGGACGAGAATTCCTTTACGGATCCAAACAAGGTATCTGACATATTTATCGTAAACTCACGAATTCTCATTCATCTAAGAACCGTTCAATGCCAGTTCATAACTTCATATAGCAAATCTTCTACATTTGTTTTTACACCTTGGTGAATGCCATCCTGCTTACCCGTTCCGGCATCTTCACGTTATGCAGGTGGTGCCAGACCTCAGTCTGCTTGAGAATGCTGACAAAGACATGAACATTATAATCGCTCCATATTCTTTGACTTCACTTGATTTATTAACAGAATCAAACAATATCAGGATGCCACAAACCGATTCTTCAGCTAGATCATCAATTTAGAAAATAATTAATACATGATGTGTAATCATACAATAATGTTATTAACTATAAAAAGAGATCAATGTTTTATAGTAGAGTGAGTTATTATGAATTATAAGTGTTTTCATTATGGATTGCATTAGATTGTGAATGCTTTCACAATAATTTCTTATAATACTTTTTTACTGTAACGCGAAAGCATTACCGCCACACCCTTCAATCTATTAAATATTGTTCCTGACAATAAAATAAAAAATAAATTTCAATTCCGCTCTACTCCACTTGGTATGCTTCGCTTCATTTCAATATCTGCATATAAGCCACAAACTACAACTTTATAGTCACGAGAACATGTGTGGCAGTACATGTATTGTTTCCTGGGAAATAGATATCAGTTTCTATAAAAAATGCAGTGTGTGATGCAAATCTGGCTCTTAGGCCAAATATAAAATGGCCATGGCTACTGTGGGTTAATTAGCCGGGTGTTAATTCATTAATTATGTTAAAGGATAATTTCAATTTAACTCCAGATTTGATGTGAATCCATTTTTTTATTCTTGAGATTTCGATTGTATCAATATCTCTCATGAAATCTCAATCAGGTATGATGTTTTCCTCTTCAGGTTTCCCAAAATTAGAGAAATTCTTTTTTTCAGTCCCCAAACTTTTGAAATCTGATTAAATAAAATATTTAAAAAATAATTTAATGAGATCAAATCTTATACTCTAAATAAAGGGTTCAAATGATATCATGTATATCATTTATATTTAAAAATATAAGATAATTTTTTTTTAATATGGTTTACATTGAAAACAAATAAAAAAACATAAAAGTAATTTGAAAATTAGAAAAATTATTAAATTAGAGAGATCACAAAATATTAAAACATTAAAACTAAGAAGCATAATGTCTTTAAAATTAAAAAAAACAACTTTTAGACTTTTATAGGTACCTAACAAATCAACAATATATTTGATAAAATCAATTAATGTCAACACTCAGACATGATGCAGTGCTTGACTCATCAAAGAAAAAAATAAAATACTTTATTTATTTTTAATGAACTTCATAGTTTAAACTTTAACTTTGCATGTATTTTTTTTAGTTTTCTATGTATTCTATTTTTTTTTTATGATATATATATGTAGCATCTTATAGAGTTTTTAATTGAATTTATAAGATTTTATCTAATTAAAATATTCACAAAAGATATTCCTAATCGATCAATTAGTTTCAAAGTTTTAGGAATCAAAATAAAAAGTTTTTTTAGTTGATATAAAATTGAAACCTCAAGGGGGCATTGAAACAATTAAAACCTCATAAGAATAAACTGGATTCACCTTCTTAAGAAGGAAAATTGAAATTAACCCTCATGTTAATTTTTTAGTTCATGATGAACTATGCACAATGGGTATAATTAACTAAATAGTAATCAGAATTTTATTTACTATTTATGTCATAACACAATTTTTATCGCTTTTAAATATATATATTTTAAAATTTAACCAAAGTATGTTGAGTTAATATCTCAAATAAATCTGAGAATTGTTTTGAAACCTTCCCTTTCATTCTTGATTCCCCATCACACTATTGCAACTTCAATACTGTACACGTTTGTCACTTTAATGGTGTTGGTGAACGCTTTTAATTTTATTTTGGTCGGTTAGCAGATAGTATGCATATGTATTTGCCTTATTTGTATTGTAATCTCTACTTTTATTATTGTATATTGTTATATATATATATAAATAAAAAAGAATTGGCTAACTAAAGGTTAAACCTCCTAATTATTCTCGACTCTAAAAGTAATAACTTTATCTTATATATATAATCTATAAATATATCCACAAGTCGTATTAAGCATTATTTCTTCCTTCACATGAACATTTTTTTTTCTGTATTGCAAGTGTGTAACAATGTTGTGCAGCCACCATGTTCCACGTTTATTAACCATGACAATGTACTAGATGGTCAAAGAAGCAACAGCTGACAAAACTCAATCATTTCTGGTTATCTCCTCCGTGGTAATGGCAAATGATAGATTGGTGAAAGCATGGATGATTCTCAGTCGCATCCATCACGAATGAAATATCATATGGGGTATAATAAATCAGCACTGCCGCGACTGTCCTCAAACATCCAGCGTTAGGCACATATCCTGGTGCTTGTAAGCCCGTATAAATAGAAGCTGCTGCAAAAAGACTCCGTTTTTGTTCTGGCTTGGCTTTCACACACTGTTCTAGCAATGGGACATCTTTGTTAGCTTGCAAACAGAGGTTCTTAAGCCCAACAATGAACTTTGTTACTTGTTATGACTTATTGCTGAGCTGCCAACCTTGACCCAAGGAAACATTGGTTTCCTCTGTGAGCACGGTTCTTATATTCCCTGATTTTGCTATCAAGACCATGCTGGCATCTAAGCAATGTGTGAGTTCTTCTCAGGGTTTCTCGACGTACTGAAATAAATGGGTGTCGATGAAAAGATTTATCACACAAAATAATACAAAAGCTTTGAAAAATGTCAGCTATACTCGCACCTTGAGAGCAGGAAATGAGGTTTGGATAGAGCTGGAGAGTTTTTATAGCCTGGCTTTGAATATATATATATTTTTTCTGTCCTTGTTGCCTGTTTGATAGCCATCTCCTGGAAGGTGCTTTTGTGATTTCTTTTAGGGTAATGTCACTTGATTATCATCCAAAATAAATAAAACAAAATACGAAAAGCCCTACCGAAAAGCTTAGATTGTGTGTGAGTTCTTAACATAGTATAAAGTCTTTATATCAAGCACTGAAGACTGTAATTGAAAGTATAAGAAAATGCCTCGAATAATTGACAGTATGATACTGGATTGATCGTATGCCAAATCATTGCATCTCTTATGATAGTGGCTGATGTTCCCTTCGCAACAACTTCCTTGCCGTGTGGAATCACTGTATTTTATGACACTGGTGTGGTTGTTGGGATTTAATGCTGGTATTTAAGGCTGCTTGCAGGCTCTGACTGGATCGATTAATTGTGAAATGGTCGCTACTGAATGTGAACGGAAAGGCAACTCCCAAAATTTGGACCTCCAATAATAATCACGACACAACCTTATAATTGACATGTTGCCAAAATTAATTAAGGGTAACACCTTGAGGCAAATAAATAACTTAGAAGAAGATGGGTT
>Ga0307514_10002063_pt1 | contig 21694 bp, 23 predicted proteins | sample 16_EM_MG_FD_203088 | JGI IMG/M metagenome (GOLD analysis project Ga0307514, IMG submission 203088) | Populus trichocarpa ectomycorrhiza microbial communities from riparian zone in the Pacific Northwest, United States - 16_EM | ecosystem: Host-associated > Plants > Roots > Unclassified | place...
CGCCCCACCCCCGCCGCGGAGTAATAGTAAGTTCCCTCACAACATCCACCTCACTATTATACACCCACAACCTTAGCGGGCGGTCAAGGTAATGCTCTACCAAGTCCGCCACTCCATTTTCCCCCTGCACACCAGCTTCGTCTGGAGAGCCAAGGATGTAATCGCTGCCTGGGAGGAAGCCGGCAAGGTCTGCTGGGGAGTGGGGGGAGACTTCGAGGACGTGCCAGATGTTTGTGGTGAGGAGGAGGGGCGACCATTGGAGGCTGAGGCCGAGGGATTGGGTGGGGGAGTTGCGGGGAAGGGGGATGAGCATATCTCGGAGTCGCTGGCCCTGTACGGAGACGGTTGGTGAGCTTAGCACTATTAGGTGGGAGGGGAGGGAGGAGAACACAAGTACCTTTGCACTCCATACCCCAAGCGTCACCGCACCACCTACACAGTTTCGTACCTCCTGTTGGAATAGCATGGGGTTGCCATCGTCCTATTTCACAGAATCAGCCTTTCTTCGACTCTGACCACCAAGCCATTTTCTCCATTCCACCTTCCCCACCTCTCCACATCCCCACATCCCCACATCCCCACATCCCCACTCTCCACACCCCATCCCCACCCACCTTGTCCCATACCCCACCACACTACACCATCCCCACCACACCCCAAGGACCACACTCACAATCTGCCTTCCATTTATCCCAACCACAAAGTCAAACCATGGCTCAATCGCCAGCTTCTCGTTTGTATTCCTCAGCACTTGAAACCCCCACGGTAGCTCCCCCCTGCGCCCCCCTCCCCCGCCATCGAGTTGGGATTGCTCGTTTCCCATTTATCCAATGCGTCGTCGACTGTGTGATTTTTCTAGTTAACTTGTGGTGCAGGCAAGACACTATTCGTCCATAGGTTGCTTTCCTGGCGAAGCTCTTGAGTCTTGGCAGGGTCAATCCAGGGTAACAAACTACGGGTGATACAGATCCATAGCATCAATCTGTGGATGGTCTACGAGGTTCTATATATGCACATTCTGCAAGTGTGTTTGTTGTAACGTTTAGATCCAATTTCTCCAACTTTTACGCATAGATCTCTCGGAAAGCGGCCATGGACAATAGGAAAAATCGTTAAATAACCATAAGCAAAAAAGCAGACCCAGCCCATACAGTGCAAGAAAAACCTAAGAAATGCGTAAACCACAAAGACGAAAGGGACAAGAGAACAGGAAAAGAAAATATGGTATCAGCCATTCCCGCCCCGTGTTTTCGACCGGTAAGCAGCGGTATAGCTGTTTCAACCTTATGAATATCCTCCGAGCTACCCCACTAACTCTGGCCTCACTGTCACCTCTTACAAGTCCTCGTGGATATCACCCTGAAGATACTGTTAGCAATCTGAACACATCTGGGGTTATAACAGGAATACGAACATCATCAGCAACAGGCTTGACAGTCTCCTTCACTTCTTCAACAACCGACTCAACCTTAGACTCCTCCGTTGGCTCCTTCTCCTCCTTTGGTTCCTTCTCTGGCTCCTTCTCCTTCTTCGCTTCTGCATCTGGTGGTGGTGGGACATAGGCATCGACCTTGTGGGCACCGTTGTCACGGATGAAGTTAGCAAGGTCCTCGACGGTACGGGATCCCTGATAGTCAACTGGAGCGTCCTTCTTTCCGGCTGGGAAAAGTTTGATGGTTGGGAAACCCTGGATTTCATCAGGAACATCGTTGGTGGTGGCATCAACCTTTGCAACGATGACCTTGGAGGCAAACTCAGGTTTGTCGAAGTAGAGCTTGCCCAATTCCTCGTATATGGGAGCCAAGCTCTTGCAGTGACCGCACCATGGCGCGTAGAACTCAAGAAGGACATCCTTGTCAGTATCAATAACGAGGTCCTTGTAGTTATGGGCAACAACGATATGCACTGGTCCCTCTTGCTTCTCAGGGATTGGCTCAGATTTGATACTTGGCTCAATCTTGCCTTCAGAGTAGTCCTGAACGAACTTAGCGATAGCCTTTTCGCTAATCTCGGCATCCTGATCATAGGGGTATTTGACGTTCTTGTGAGTCTCCTGAATGGCAAAAGCGGGCCACTTGCCAACCTCAAGGTTCAGGTTACTGGCGTGAGCACCGTACGCAACAGCATCGATGGTAGCGAAGTTAATTTTGCCCTTGAACTTCTCAGCAATTGGGCGGAGCTCAGTAGTGAGCTTAGTTTTAGAATCATCGTCGGCGACGAAGAGGTAGGCAAGTGGGATACCAGATTGCATATAGCCGGCATAGGTCTCAGGACCAACCTCACCAATGAGAGGAACGGAAGCAGTCTTGGCAAATTGCTCAATCTCCTCAGAGTCGAACTTGCCATCATAGACGGTCCTTGGCTCGTCAAAAGTCTTGTACAAGACTATGGCAGGGGCCTTGACACCCTCCTCCTTAATGAGAGCAGCATCTGTGGTAGAACCGAAGAGGTAGTTGTCTCTTAGAGTGGTAGCGGCCTTGGTGTAAGCCTCGGCAGCCTCCTTGTCATCAGCGCCCAAATAAGCAATCAGGACAACCTTGTCGGCGGTCTTGAAGGCTTTAATAGAGTCCTTGTCAAGGATAGAAACGGCTGGGAGAGATTGCTTGATCATGTACGAGACAATGCTATTACATCAATTAGATCCCTAAACAATACAATCCCATGAAGAAGTAGAGCTTACGCATCAGCCTTTCGGGCACCATTGTATGGAGTGCTGGACTCCAATCCACGGAAGACTTTTACGGTTGGGTAACCGGAGACACCAAACTCCTGGCAGAGATTCTGCTCCTCTGTGCAGTCACTACATATAGATGGTCAGCTACTAGTAAATTCCGAACCTTTGAGTGTTGTGTCAACTTACACCTTCACCAATGGGATGTCCTTCTCCTTGAGTTTTGTGGCAGCAGTCTCGTATTCTGGGGCCAATGCCTTACAGTGACCACACCATGGAGCGTAGACTGTGCAGGGCAAGATTAGCTGAAGTCCTACAACCCCAACTGTATTGCTAGAGCTATGATGGGGGGAAACATACATTCTGCAAGAACGAGAGGATGACCAGCAATGAAGTCCTTGAAGTTATCGGTCTTGAGAGTATGGACGTCTGATGGTGGGGCGTCGGTAGTCTCCTCAACATGATCGTGCCCTTCATGCCCTCCGTGCCCTTCGTGTGCGATAGCGCCAGTGACGAAGAAGAAAAGAGCAAGAGCTCCGAGCTGCTTGAAGCACTTCATAGTGGGGTATGTGTCTGTGTATGTGGGGTTTTTTTTTTGAAGAATTCACCAGGAATTAAGGTATACTAGGAAATACACAGACAGCGAACGGTGAAGATGAGGCAGATTCAAAGGAAGATGATGTGGAGAAGAAAGAGGTGAGGTTTAAGAGGAATTGGAGGCGATTTAGTACTCTGTGGACAAAGGTACCAGCTGCCTTAGAAATCCCTGGGTGGGTTAGGGGTGTGGGGCGCTGATTGGCTGGGCACTCAATTTGACACCGTGGTGTTTACAGACCTGCAGCGGCGGAGGAGAGGTAGGTATGGGAAATATGCAAATTAAACATCACCAATGCATATGCAAACTTTAACCCTACCTGGTCCTGCCACAGGAGCGAGTACCTAGCAGATCCTGTCATGTGTTTACATATCATCTAATTATATACATTGGGATCCTTGTGCCTTGGTACTATGTACCTTTGGGCTATTTGTTATCCTCTCTTTCGTCCCTCATGCAAACTGAAGCAATATCTACATAGATCTGCTGCAGCTAGGAGCCTGTCTAGGTACAAACTGCCCTTGCATTGCGGTTAGTCTGGTTGCACAAGTAGATGATACTGTACTTAATCGGTATCATAGATATCTGTCCTCTTCAAGCACATGCATCCAAAACGAATGCTCAGCTTGTGAAACGAATCGTTTATGGTTATAACCAGTCATGGTGTTCTGTATACTCTACATATCACAACTGATATCTTTGTCGTCATTGCAACTGTGCCAGTGGTTTTTTTTTGGAGTCTGTAGTGCTAGTGCTTATGAAAGGCCTAGGTATCCAGCAAAAGTGCCTGTAATCGGCAAGTCCTTAGCTATAGAAGTACACGTTTGTTCCACTCGTATTGCGGCGTTCAATGCCGCTTTGAGGTTGGGTATACCGATAAACATCAAAAGAACTAAACACCTGTCCTTTACTCCGTACTTAGACACCATCCCATCAATGATCCCTGCCAACTCATCCGCCGTGCATTATCCAGGGCTCCCCAGTCAGGCGCTAGGTACTGGAAGCCGTCAATGAAGCGGCTGAATGGAGCCTCCCCGCTTCACCCCACGCCTGTGTTTGCCAGATCCTGGGATACAAGTCGCCCGTCATTTATAACAAGTTAATTATGAATCTTATATTGAGGAAAAGAACAGATAGACGTTAACGTGCTGCAGGCGGTTGTGGCAGGGGATTGGCTCGGCGCAGGACTAACAGTTAGGAGATTTATAAGCAAGAAACTCAGCCTGGAATAAAGAGGCGAGGGCTTGGGGTTTGATTGATAGCCTGATTATTTATTTAATTATCGAGATTGGAGATATGTAATTCCAATTCCGGAATACCTTCCCTCACTCATTGGGTTGAAATGAATGACGAAGAATATTGTTGGTCCTGCGTAAGTAGAGACTGTTTATTTGCAATGACGCTACGTACTAGGTACCTAAGTAATTCCACTTACTGATATAGATGTCGGGCTGTGTCAACTAGACTATATAGATATAAAATTTTACACACACATTTTCAATATAGCAGTGCCATGCTGCGCGCAATCAGTGCAGGCCGATTGTTAGCATCCCAATTTGGCGTGTAGCGCTCACGGGAAGCTGCGGATAAGGGTGCGTACATATCTGTCGTAGCAACAATTGAAGGTCAATGGTGGTTACCCTGAACTCAAGTTGAAGTTGCCTTAAATAGTACGGTACGCCTCAACATCTTTTTACAGCCTCTCAGTTCTCTCGTAATATCTTGACTGCCCTGTTTCGCCCATCGGAGAAACTCGGCAGTCGCCCTCAACTGGGGGCACGAGACAACCAACCACAATCAACCGGGCATAATGTTCACAACTCACATTTGCCATCGCCTTACTTCTTCTAGCCAGTGCGACCCAAATATGACGACTTCTATATTAGGAATATTAATATCACACAACATTGGGCGCAAGTATCAACATCAACACTTTCGTGTAACTTGAACTACATCTCACCACAGTATAGGTGCGAGACTCACCCAATAGAAACATTAACGTACACAGGGTCTAGAAGAAGACACATATACCTTTCTTAGCTATAGTCTTTGCTTGATCTCTCTGATCATGGTCAGCCCGCCGCAGTATACGGCTGAAGACCCCTCTTGTAGACAGATACTAGTGAAATTTGCTTAGAAGACTCCGTCCCCCACAACCACACAAACACCCAAGCAATCTTATGGCCTCTTGCCGATTGGACTAAACCATCTGAAGGAGTACATATGTACGTGCGTCATTCCCTTTCACGTGTTTATACAGCCTCATGATTATGCAAGGTATACTGTACGTGCAGTATATACATATCAGTCAACCTGCGCAAGTTAATATGGATTCCGCATCCGCATCTTACATGTACGCGAATAAGGAAAAAGAAAGAAAAAATCCGCGTACATACATCCCGGATGCCGACCAGACTATCATACCTACATACATACACGATTGTACTCCGTATCAACGTCAAACTGTCGCTAATTCTAAATTTAAAACTACATTGACCCCAGTAAAAATTTTTTTTGAAGTCTGTACGTCTTTCCCCCGAAGGGAGCCTTAGGCTATGAGACGGCCCCGTTCCTGACAAGAGCCATATGATGATATGAAAATGCAAACGGGATTGCGTCGAATAGCGTACAACATCGGACACGACACATTGAAGCAAGGCACTACTATATCACGGAAAAAGTGAAAGAAGGCTTGATTGTGGTACAATACCTACCTACACAACACATGATTCCTGATATTTTTACAAAACCCTTACCTCGAGATACAATTCGGCAACATTCAAGATCGCTCCCCAGCACACTTGCTCCATTTGCAATACGTCTTTCGTCTCAAACAATAACTTACACAAACACTTGCGCGATGAACATGGTTACAATTTAATTTCTAAAAGGTCTACTTATACTGTTTTGTCTCGGGTTCTTACCCAACAAGTCTATTTATACTTATTATTTATACTGATACTTGAGAACTGACATTCTTGACTGAAAAAGAAAAAGGGACCCTATATTCATGATTCACCAGCAATGCTGGTCAACGGTGGAGGACGATTACATGGCGATCAACGGAGGGAAGAAGGTTGAGTGGCAGTCAACGGGTGGTCTTCTTTTCTATGTTATTATTTACCTATGTGATAACGGAGGCGGGTGATATGGTTTATTTGATTTGAATCGGCTACGACAACTATATAGTTTTGCTACTTTACCGCAGCCCCTCCTACGTCAGGCATGGGGGATAGATTGGGACATCTACCCGTCATGTTCATGGAAGACGTTCTATCATCCTTTACCAAGGCCATTTGGGACTAGTCTCAGTAATGACTTCACTGACTAGTACTTAGTAAGTATCTATCACAAGAAAACCTCCCTGAGGACCAAACGCCCCAGCGCTATCGCGTCCACCAAAGTCTAGCATAGCCCTAGCTCTAGCCCAAATAGCTCCCAACTATTTTATGTATTCAGGTCACTGATCGAGGTGTCAGACGGGTTACCTGTGTCAGGACGGGGTCATATCAGGACGAGGTCATGTGACTCGTCCGTGTTGGGTAGTCGACTGCGTCACCTGGGTTTTTTTTTCCACAACAAGACTACATTCAGCCTATCTAGACTATGGCGATGGACTGCAGCCTCCCGGACCAGTCTCTGCAAAAGGAACGACTATCGACTACCTCACTCCTATCAACAAATGAATCTCGCCACTGTAATATTACAAGGTTATGAGGGAAAGACGTGGTGAATAAATTCGAGGTTTATTGGAGATGAACAATATATTCGCAGCTAAGTACAGGACAGTGTAGTTATTGCGCCGCTCGGAGATTAACAAAACAGATATGTCCCTGGTTCATATCACGGGATCCCTCATCACGTGGTCGAAGTATAATGCGAGGGTAATTTCCTACAGCCACCGCCGCACACCACTCCTCATCGTCGTGTGCCCGCTCCCACGACCTCCCCACCCATCCCCTACCCACGGACACTGGTATAAATGTGCCGCATTTTGCGGGGTCCAACCGTCACATATTCAAGCCGGGTCATCCGTCTTTCCCGTTTCCCTCATCCATTGTAGTTGGGGACCCTTGTCCATCACCAGGTAGGTGAGACCCCATATCGCGGTTCTCGCCCATCTGATGTGCACCGTTGGTTTCGGATGTAGTAGGAAAGCTTGTCGGATGCCCACCGGTGTTACTATGTCAGGTCGGCACATTCTTTCTCCCAGCCATACCTCCCTCTTCGCGCTTCTATCCACCTCCTCATTGCTCACCATGCCCTGATGTCCCCTGACCCACATCAGAGTCCGCGGTCTCTCGCCATCTGCCGTGCTAGCTTTTCCTCAATCCACGAACGGGGCACTTGCGATGCCAGGCTGTGTATCCTTTTAATCACCCCTTGACTGTCCAACGCCACTGTATCGCAGCGTTTCCATGCCATTGCGACTCCTAGCTCCTCTGCATCGGCTACAGTGGCCATCGTGCCCAGGTATTGGCCCTCCCTGCGTCACCTGGGTTGTAGCATTAGAGTGTAAGGGGACGAACAGAGGACAGAAAAAGACCAAGGGACAGTATCGATCAAACCATTTAGGAAAGCCGAAATCACATCAAGTTGTCCAATCTCAAGGTTATGTTTTGCCGCAATTGTCAGAATTATCCTTAAACTTGGGAAAGATATAACCGGAGTGAACGTCTCTCGATAATCTGCCCCTTTCTTCTGCAAGTCCCCTCTAGCTACCCATCTAGTCTTAAATTTTGTTATAGTACCGTTGATATCTCTCTTGATGTCAAATACCCACTTTGTTGCCAGAGCTTTTTGCCCCGCAGGCAAGTCTAGTGGTGAGGCGAGACCAAATGTACCCTTGTCCAGTAAAGAGCGCATTCCGGAGATCAAAGCTTGAAGACAAAGACCCTTGTTGATAGAACGCATAACCTGCGCGAATGTTTTCGGAGGGTTTTCGTCAACAGCATTTTGATATCCACAGAACTCAAGTCCACTCTCTGCTCCGCTGCCACCCGTTTGAAAAGATCCTCGAATTTCTGAATGACCTCTTGCCGCTGGTCTTTCCATTCTTGCCATTTGTCACCTATTTGTCGCTGATCTTTCCCTAGTGGTTCATCCGTTACAGTCATTTCTGATACTGGGATTTCCAATTGTTGCGGCGTGCCTCTTCCGAGTCCAGGGCAGGCTCAGGGATCTCGCTGGATAGTATGGTAGCCAACGCAACCTCCTCCCGGGAAGGTTTCAATGTGGGAAAGGTCACTTCCTCGCACTGTCGTCATCATGGCCTACAATTCCTCACTGGCCATCATCGTGATCGTATTCTCGAGAATATCCAAACCTGGCTGTAACCCATATTGTTGTAGGGATGGGTGACCTACAATATCTATCCTCTTGATTAGTTTCTTCGCATTAACATCAAATACCGCAAAAATATTGTCCGTATCATAATAACCGAAAAATACAAGTCCTGCCCTTAGCTTCCCCCCTCTAGCCTTCTCTTGGACATGTGCATAACAACTACACCTATGTTTTGTCTCGACCATCAAGTCTACTTATACTTATACTTTTACTTTACTTACACTCCCTACTTATACTGTTTTGTCTCGGGTTCTTACCCAACAAGTCTACTTATTATACTTATACTTATACTTATACCTACATTCCATGACCCGTTCCGTTATTTATACTGTTGAGAACTGACATTCTTGCCTCTCCTCCGTTCGTCCCTCTCAACTCTCATGCTAACCAACATGGACGGGTCACATGACCCCGTCCTGACACCTCCCTCGACGAGTCACCTGAATACATAAAATAACCATATCACCCGCCTCTCTTAGCACATAGCTAAGTAATAACACAGAAAAGAAGACCTTCCGCACCACCCGTTGACTGCCATTCAGCCTTGCCTTCCCCACTCTGTTGATCGCCATGTAACCTTCCTCCCCCCGTTGACCGGCATTGTTGATGAATCATGAATATCGCAAGGGTCTCTTTTCTTTCTCAGTCAATGCCAGTATGGTCTCTTCAGAGTGTCTTCTCAAGTATAAGTATAAATAACGGAACGAGTCATGGAGTGTAAGTATAAGTATAAGTATAAGTATAAGTATAAGTAGGCTTGTTGGGCACGAACCCGAGATAAAACAGTAAAGGTAGACCTTTTAGACATTAACTCCCTTATTGTAACCATGTTCCTCGCGCAAGTGTTTGTGTAAGGTATTGTTTGAGATGAAAGATATATTGCAAATGAAGCAAGTATGCTGAGGAGTCGAAAAACTCAACTCCCAGGGATCTCGAATGTCGTCTCCAAGGTAGAGTTTCGGTAAACATGTCGAGGATCATGTGTTCTGTAGGTAGATATTCAAACCCTCTCTTACTTTCCTGACACCCAGTGATCACGTTTTGTCCTAACGGTTAGAAGGACTTTCAAATACGATCTCACTTCTAATCCCCTCTTTTGCCCATTTTTCAAGGATAACAAATTGCAACCGACAGCCAACGTGGGGATATACAGGACGTCCTCCAGGAATAGGTTCCTTCTTTTCTGCATGCCATTTTCATCCCACACCATTACCAGAGAAACAATGCCCTTTCCTGTAGCTATGATTCATCCATTTCCTGTCAATACGGGAGTGTTGTCAATAGGTTTCAAATGGAGAAATACTCCGTAGGTTCTCATTAGCTGAACAATGCGAGGAGGCACCTGAATTCCCCAACCACTTCTTCGAAGCCTTCCTTGCTATCCTAGCATCTTCCATTCAAGGAATAATTAAAGGGTCCTTGATGGATAGAACTAAACGCATGTTCGAACTAGAGGCTGTCCCGTTGGATGTCACACAAATAAGTTGACTCAAAAGCCGCCACCGCCGTTTGATGTGAAGTATTCTGTCTGGTATTTTGCGGAGGGAATTCAATTCGATGTTGTAACTGAGTCTGATTTCTTTTATTAGCCCTTTGTTCTCCTAAAGGACGTGTGTTTTCACCCGAGGGTACCTGTTGACTCGAAGATAAACCCCTTCTTTCCTCACCTACCACCCAAGGTGGTCTTAAATGAGGAAATTTATTAAAGCAAACGTTCTGGGTATGACCGAGTTTGCACAGAAATAGCATCTCAACGACTCCCCAGAAGGTGTGGTTCTTGCACATGGAGACTATCTATATTGATTTACATATCCTTAACGTGCTGGAGGCCCACCATATTGATGATGGTAAGTGTCAGGTTGATTTTGGTTGCTATGTAATGGACCCACCGGAGGTAGTCTGTGTGCAGTATACTGAGACATTGCGGTGACTGCAGGGGAATGATATAAATGGGGATGCAGGAACTGGGTTGGTAGTTGTTTCAAAATGTTTAAGAGTTGCCTCATAGTTCAACACGGCATCGATGACATCCTCCACCCTTAAGTTCCCAGGTCTGGTTGTCATAGCAGTAACCACCGGTAGGTAGGTAATCCTTTGGAAGACCCCCCAAGATAGTATTTGAGATTCTGGCAGCGTTTATCTCGACTCCTACAGCTCGGAGCTCTTGTGCCTTTGTCTTGACTCTTGTGATATACTTGTCCACTAACTCGGTAGGCCCCATCCTGAACGTTGCAAAATCCTGCTCCAATCTCATCACGTTTGCTACCGAAGGAGCTTCATAACGACGGGTAAGGAGCTCCTAAGCCTCTGTCATGTCCACGGCTTCAGAAATGAACTGTTTCTGTTCGGGTTCGCACATCAGATGAATTTCAGCTAAACCTAGTTGTTGTCCCCTTCTCTACTGTCTCTCTTCCCCTACCATAGGTAGTTCTCCCAAAAAATCCCAAATCCCCTTTTTAATGAGCACCATCTGCATATCCCATTTCCATGACTGACAGTTGAGACCATCGAGTTTCTCAATCACAAGCTTCAGCTGACCCTTTTCGTTTGCCATTTTTGTGGAATAGAGAGGGAACAAAGTAAGTAGATAGAGAAGAGCCAGAAAAGAAAAAATTTGAAGAAATGCTGGCGCTTGGAAACGCCGGGCTCAAACCTGACAAGAGACGTAGGTATGATGATGTATAGTCCCTTGGTCTTTTTCTGTCCTCTGTTCGTTCCTCTCGACTCTAATGCTACAACCCAGGTGATGCAGTCGACTACCCAACATGGACGAGTCACATGACCTCGTCCCCATCCTGACACATGTGACCAGTTGGAACAACACGCGGTGTTGTGCCAACCAGACTACACACCATCCTCTAATCCTCGGCCCATTTAGGCTAATCTCAGTATGAACTTCACTGAGTTCGCCAGGATGGTTCCCAAATACACCATCCATATTGATCCCAGTAATGATAGAGCTAGGTGCCAGTTTAATGGATCTGCTCGGATATACACGCTAGTGTCAATATATAACAACGTTTATGGGTGTCGACGGGGGATCCCTGATATCAGGGTAACACCATATACTTTTACTCTACGCCACCAGCCCCATACCAATATTTACCATCGTCAGACATGCACAAAACACAAAAGAACCCCCTAAAAAGTAAGGGAAAAGAAGGGTAAGGGTGAAAATGCTGAATATACAAGTCCTACATACATGCTTCTACAAATGATGACTGGTATTACTGTCAAGTCCAAGAAAAAGTTATCAACACGGAGCCAAAATAAAGGAAAAGTAAAAAAACAATTGCCTAAGACCAAGACATCTTCGCAGCAACGCCAGGTGTCAAGTCAAGTATCTATGCTTACTAGTAAAAATATTCAAAGCCAATTCCCACCCCGCCCACCCCGCCATCCTACCCTACACCCCTCTATACAACCGCACTATACCCCGCATTCGGGACCCAATCCCCTCTCTTCCTCTTCCACAACTTCCTCCCCTCATCCACCCAAAACACACAGCTAGTCAATGCCACCAAGCCTAGTAAATCCCTTCCTCCCAGCGCCTCCGTCTGAAACACCGTCTGCAACCACGGCAAATAAACGACGGCACCCTGCCCCAGCAAACTCGCTCCAACTGCAAAATTAAACATTTTATTTCCAAAGAATTTTACCTCCCCCAGTAATACCGACTTCCCCTCCGATCTGCAAGAGAGTGCGTTGAACATGTCAAAGAGGACAAAGCATGTAAATGTCATTGTTGTATCGCGTGCGGTGACGACTCCGTCAGTCATTTCGATCAGGTAGATGAACATTGTGCCGACGACGATAACGAGCGCGCTGATGAGGGTGCGTTGTATGAGAGGCTTGGTAAGGATCTGGGCGTTACGGGAGCGGGGGGGGCGGGTCATGACTGCTGGGTCGACGGGTTCGACACCGAGGGACTGTGCGGGTGGGCCGTCCATCAAAATGTCTAGAGGGGCCAATAGGTCAGGTAACGAAGATTCTGAAACCCAAAAACATGGGGAACTCACTGATCCATAATATTTGCATAGGGTTGAGCGGGTTCTTCAGTCCCAGGAAGGTACTGAGCAACACCAAGCTCAATGCGGCCACACTAGTACTAAGCTGGAACGTCAAAAAGTTTTGAATATTGTAGAAGATGCCCTTTCCTTCTTCGATGGCATGCAGTATCGTGGTAAAGTCGTCGGTTGCGAGGATCATATCCGCTGCCTCCTTAGCTACATCTGTACCATGTAAACCCATTGCAATACCAATATCCGCCATTTTCAATGCCGGAGCGTCGTTGACACCATCACCAGTCATGGCTACAACGTCCCCGCGTAATTGCAATGCGCGGATAATTTTCATTTTATGTTCCGGGGAAGTTCGGGCGAAGACAGTCGTGGTAGCTATCGCCTCGGAGAGCTGGGAGTCCGTCATAATATCCAAGTCTTCTCCCTTGATGACAGGTCGAACAGTAGATTCCTCGTGGGATCCATGCGCGGGGGTGGATAATATTGGCATTCCTAGTTTCCTTGCGATCGCTACTGCGGTGGTTTCTGAGTCTCCAGTGATCATGATGACCTTGACACCCCCCATCATAAGCTTTCTAATTGCTTTATCGACTCCTTTCCGCGGCGGATCGTACATTCCAACTAATCCCGAAAAGGTAAGTCCATTATATACAGCCTCTTCACCCTTCATAGGCGCTACATTTATTGCCGTAACAGTAAGAGCTGGAGTGTTTCTCCCACTACCGCGGATGGACGAGGTATTAGATGCTGGGTGCAAGGGTGATTGGTGTACAGGCCCGCTGGCAAATCCGAGAACTCGTAGACCATCAGAAGCCATTTTTTCAGCAGCGGCGAGCGCAAGTTGTTTCTGAGGTTCATCTAAAATGCATTCCCTGCCATCCTTCGATATGTAGCTTTCACATTTGGCAAGAACCCTCTCCAGTGCACCCTTGATATGCACAGTTGACCCGTTTCCGCTGGCATCGCCTGTCATGACCCCCATCCACTTGTGGGATGATGAAAAAGGCATTTCTGATATTCGGTGAATCCGCTCCCTAGCATCTTCACCCCCAGCTGCATCAAATAAATCCATAACTGCAACGTCCGTAGGTTGTCCTACATATTTTGACTTGCCCTCCACAGTGTCCGCGGTTTGGCTGGCAGATGCTGATGAAGAAACCCTGGCATTGTTACACAGATTTCCAGTACGAAGGACAGCACGAACTGAATGATCCAGCCCAGTGGCTGATTCAAGAAGCGTATACTTATCTGTAGGCTCGTGCATATCCGGAGTCCAGAGTTTGGTAACGGTCATGTGATTCATTGTCAAAGTGCCTATAATCCAGGGAAAATTAGGCGATGACTGAAGAATTTTGGGGGATATGGCATAATACCAGTCTTGTCACTGCAAATAACACTGACACAGCCCAGAGTCTCCACACTTGGCAGGCGTCGAACAATACCTCCTCTTTTCACCATGCGCAATACCCCCAGAGCCAGTGTCACAGTCACAATGATGGGCAGTCCTTCTGGAATTGCAGCCACAGCAAGTGAGACTCCAACCTGGAACATATTCATCCATGATAGCCCCTGCCAGACACCGATGAGCATGATAACACCAATAACACCAAAGCTGGCATAGCTGAGGTCTTTGCCAAGCTTGTCCATTGAGGCCTGTAGTGGAGTTTTCGGCTTGTCAATCGAGTGAAGCATCGCCGTAATAGTACCAAATTCAGTCTTCCCACCAGTAGCAACCACAAGACCTCGCCCATGCCCACTTGTAACCAGAGTTCCCATGAATGCAATACAAGACCTGTCACTAACAGGTATCTCTTGGGTTGTTGGGGAATACGGTGACCTGGGGCGAACAACATCTTCCGACTTCTTAACAGGTTTGTTTTCTCCGGTTAGATTAGATTCGTTAATCTCCAACCCAGCAGCGTGGGTTATCCGGATATCGGCAGGAATTCGGTCCCCGGAAGAAAAGGCGACTAGATCTCCGGGAACGAGCTGTGACGCAGATAACGTTTCGCTGGTAACTTGACCTTCCCGATCCGAAGATCCACGCAACACATGGGCATGGTGTGGAACAAGCCTGTTCAATGCCTCTAAGGATTTCTCAGATCGATACTCTTGAACAAATCCCACTGTCACGACAATTGCGACCGCAAGGGTAATGCTAATCCCATCATCCTTATTCCCCATCACGAAACTTACGGCTGCACTCCCGAGGAGCAGGAGAATCAAGGGCTGTTCCCCGAATTGCTTGAGGAACTTTAGCGCCGGGTGGTCATCCTCGGCGGTCGGCAGTTCATTCGAGCCGTGTATGGAGCGTCGAAAGGTGACATCTTGTGATGAGGAGAGACCATGTGTTAGGGAGGTTTGCAGTTTTGAAGCAGTTTCAGCTGGAGTGAGTGTGGAATACACTGACGAGGCAGTCTATGGGTAAGTTGGGAGATCCGAATTAGCATAATAATGGAAAGGGGGCAGGCTGGTAGCGGAGGCGGGTGCATCTACCGATGAAGCCGAGGAAGGAGCCGGAGTTATCGGTTCGGGGGGCAGTAGAGAGGCTGAACCATTCGTAGAGATGTCTTGCAGAGGGATATCGATGGAAAGGTGACCATTGTGTGAAGGGGACATGATGCTAAAAGCGGTTGAGCGGCGGCGTTCCGAGTCGGCGGTATAGCTGAGCCGTCAACACCATAAACGAGTGGAAGGTCGGAGGTCGGAGATTCACAGAAATTGCAATTGCTATGAAACCTAAAGAACCAAGCATAAAGACATAGCGGCAAGGGCAGTAAGAAGGGAACGAAGCTGGGGGGGAAGGGTGCTGATGAATGGTATCGTCAAATGAAGGGTTTCGTGCGGGTAGCCTGGCGATCCTTGTTCTTGACAACTTGCGCTTAATGCTTAATGAAGGCACACTCCGTCTATGTATCATACGTACAGCCTCATGCCGTACCTATATTGCATACAAGCACCTGACTGGCTCTATATGTCCGTCTCATAGCCTACCCTCTCCCGTTTAAATCGCAGCGCACGCCAAGATCAGGCTAGAGGTCACGGGTACGAGAACACTATGGCTCTACAGATATATAGACTTAAAAAAATATTTAAAAAAAGTACGCTATATCGCTATATGCATCGACGTATCCACCACACATCATCATGCGAATAATCCCCCCTGACACCATTTCAGAGCTGCATGCGCCATCAAGTGCCGAGTGAAGACACAGTGTATATACTCGAGTACTCCGTATATACACACATACGGCAACTTGAGAGATTCAAAAGTCTTGGCGAGCTGGTGCGCAGGGATGTGTCATACACATTCTCACACGTATTGCCCGTCACGGGATTGCGGACTCCCTATCTCCATCATCATCGGCGTAACCACCTCTGGCATATTGGCATCATGTTGAATTCAGCACGTCGCCTTTCGACTAGGTACGGTAACCTTACTTAGACAATACCAACCTCCATCGTTTTTCGGGGCCAGCATCCTTCACGCTACTGTTCCTCCATTGCTCTCAATATTGCCCATACAACATGCAACCAGGTTTGCTTTACCGTTGGGCAGGTACATATAAAGAGGGGGCATTTTTTTTTGTTGGGCCGAGCCCCCACTATCATTGTATCACCTAGCCAACCGGCCTGAAAAGTCAAACTATACGCACTCGCAGCCTTTGCTTCACCCACCCACCCGGGTTCTACGCCGGCATACTGGTACTTCCACTGCACCGTTAAATATTCAGAATGTTTATTCCAGAGCACTCCCTCCAAAAAACAGGGTCTCTTGCCCGCGTCTGGCTCTCAGCCAATTTGGATCAAAAACTCACATTTTGCAGTCCAATATTTAGACTTCAGTTGGGGCTATCGTGGGACAGTACCAGGCACCCATGGTGCTGAGGGTGAGCGGTCAATTATTGCCTGGCGTCATCAGGATATATTCTCAGAGAGCTAGTACCAGGATTGTAATGAAGCATTGATGGAGATCAAGTTGGTGAGAAACATTTTTCCCGAGATACTTCCTCGGGATTAGTTAGGGCTCATGACTGACTTGTCTAGGGCTTCCACCCCGATCTACCACCGCCCACTCAGCTGCCCAACTCGCTCTTCCCGATGTTATCACAGAACTTGACTTTCTCATACCAGACCCTTCATCACTCTGCCCGCCAGACTATCATCACTCCTGGCCGGTCTTGGTGGCCTCAATCTAGATGGAGGGTCCCAAGCCATTTCACACCGACGAGACATCATGATTAACGATAGCACCTTCCTCCACGAGTCACAGATAGAGACTGGCAGGGCAGCTGATTCCCACCTTGACATGGAAGACAGTGTACTAACTTGAGGATGATCTTCGATTAGATATTGGGGAACTATTTCAAGTTGAGGGACCATCAAGGAGCAGCAATATGAAAGTACGGGACCTCCTAGAGGAGAATGGCGGCATCAGTATTGAAATGGGGGAGAGACCGGCTCCCATCTAGAGGTATGATATGAGTGCGGACTTTACTAGGGACGATTTTCAGCTTGACATCACAATGGGTGGGGCTACTCTGAAAGCCGGGTCGGGATAAGCCCGAGTAGCCACTTCAATTGGATGAAGAGCTTAAATCGTGGAGGTGATGAATGATTTTGGAGCCAACAAAATTTTGGACTGGCAAGCTGGCATAGGTGAAGAAATTTCGGCCATTTTGAGTCCTCAGCAGCAAGGTATATAACTGCTGCCTCCCTTGGACTTGGAAGTCTTGAAGGCCTCTGAATTCCTGATCATGGCGACTGCAAGGGGCAGAACCATGACTCAGTGTCCCCACTATCATCTGTTAGTTCCCCTGTAGAATGGCAGCTTGAAGCGGAGATTCGTCCTAAGAATACTGGTATGTTGGACATGACCTTTGTGGATGACGCCCGTGAAGGTAGCAAGGAGATAGCCATTGCCGCTAAACCTAGTGCACCACTCGTGGAGTATACTGTCACTAAGGTCAAGTCAAAAGCAGATGAAGGTACCGCAGGAAGATCACAGAGATTCAAGGAACTAAGCTTCCTCCCTGGGGACGCTGGGATGTTGGCTCTCGTTACAATGCAACGCATAGGATGTTTCACTTCCAAGTGTGTTTTATCTAAATAACATCCATGGTAGCTTTTGGGTCTGGAGTTTGTTAAGTGCATGGTAGCTACGAGGGGGAAGCGGGGAGAGGAGCCAGCGGTAGAGGGTGGGGATACACATGCAGTACATAGGCGTGGGAAGATGAAATAAGAAAACCTGATACTTATCATTTTATGGGGAGTGGGGTCAGGGAGTTCAGGGTAATGGAATGGTGTAGCATATATTCATCGTTGCAAGTACCACTCAGGCTCTTAGTCCCAGAGCCTCTATGCTTATCAGCCTCAGCATGCCATGGTACACCTTCCTATGACTATACATCCTATAGCCAACCAATATAATTAGCGGAACCTCACCTAGCCCTTGACCTTCATAACCAGCACTATGTGTATAGCCTGGTCTCGTGCATCCAAACGAAGAGACATGCTGTACTATACCACTTCATAGGTACACACCAGACCCATTTCCCAAGTACCAACGTACCAAACGGATCAGATCCCATTGCTGTATCACATCGGTCATATCGGTTTCTCCAAGATGGAGGCTGGGGAGATTACAGTATAAATAAGGACTGCTTTGGGAGCGCATCAATATGTTCTCTACTTCACCACCGACCCACTCAATGAGCCAACATCAACATCCCCGTGCTCCAGAAAGTGAAGGATTGGGGTGTAAAAATTTCGCCTTCAAATTGATGGATGCGGGAGGGATGACAACCCCGTGGCGGGGGAGCAGGAGGTGTGTAGCAGGCAGGTAGATCAATACCCAGTAGTCAATATACGACCAATATCTCCAGGCTGCCGCAACCCACACCACCATCGCTGATATTCCCACCGAATGTAGCGAATCCCGCAAAGCATCTAGAGATCTTTGCCACAACGATTCATTTCTGGTTGTGCTCAGCTACCACCACTGTTAGATTTACCTTTGTAAGATCGGGTTACTTCCCTACCAGTAATCATGCCAGCATGCGTTAAGCATTCGCCCAAACTCTTTCCGAGAGGTTCTTTTGTGAGCTATGGACATATGGAGATTGGTTGAGGACTCTATGGCTCAGCTTGCTGGAGGATTCAAGATGCTATGGGCAAAAACCATAGGTCACTTAGCATAATGCCTTCTCGCCAATAGAATACATTGAGGCTACTATACGGAGGTACGGCAAGAAATGTATACACTCGGCTATGCACCCACCACGGGTGTAAGCATTACATTCATTGACTAAGAAAAAATCCTGCTATAGAGTAGACCGCGGCCGGCTTGGGAAAGCTCTGTTGAGTCTTAATATATCAGAAGAATTCATTCATTAAGGTAGCCAAATATCTTCAGGAGGGATCGGGTATCTCACCGTATATATAACAAGGTCGGATCCCGTATATAGACTCTCGTGCCTACTAGATACTCCTGGTCTCTATTGGGGCACGAGCATCCGAGCCCTTGCCCACATGCTGGCTGAGTCGGGAAAGACCTTAACTTTACCCCGAGCACAATGGGATGTAGCACAAACAGTCAATCAGCCACCTCAAAACAAGGAGCAGCAAAAGGTCACTATTGGGGGGTATTTTGGCAGAAGCGGGGCTATGTGGGGGTGGGTTTTGGGGCCTGAGCAGGGGGGTGATCGGCGAAGAGTCAAATAGCGAGTAGGGTAGCAATGGCGAATCTGACGAAGACCCAAGTGACGATGATAGCAGTGACAATGGAGGCCACAAGGGCAACAATGGTGCAACGCCGCGACCCTACATATTCAGAGAACCCAACGGCAAACGGAAGCGCGCAGGGCAGAAGGAAAGCTGGTTCTGAAAAATACTGTGTGAGGTCAGTGTTTAATCATTATTTTTGGGCGGAAACTCAGGGTAATTATTTGTGCTTCAGTTGGCTGGTAGCTTTAGTCTACTCCGTGATTATGTGTCTGTCCACTCTTGGCTAGAGATAACTTAAGATTTGAATGCTCACTGGCAGGGCCACTTGCGATCATTTGATACTTTGCTTACTATCCATATCCCCTGCAGTCAGTCGGTATTACAGTCTATAGGCGCTTCCGCACTACTGCCCCCCAACCATGTTTATTACAACTTTGACCTTTAATTTGCAATATGCCCTCTTCTAAGCCACCTTGCTGAGATTGGTCGTTCCTCAATCGAAGGGGTATTGCGTCTGGTTGTTTGCATCCCGAGCACTAGTCTGACCCTGCCTCTCTTAAACTCCTACTAGACTGCTGAAAGGCTTTTTGTATGAGAGTCAACTCAGAGATTGGCCCAGGATAAACCACCATTGTATTAGCCCTGAGCTCGGCTTGTAGTGCCCGCTGTGGCGATAGAAATATATCAATCAATGGGCCTGGGACCCAGAATAATTATACACTGCTACATAGCTGCCTCTCTCCTTCCTCTATCAGCTAGAAAGCCAATGTGGCGCAGTGATTCTGCGAGTCGGAGGCTCCGCGCTCGAATCCAGGAGTGATTAGCTGGTGGCTGCCGAGCGAAATATACTCACTATTATATATAAGTCTATCTCAGATGCAGGGCTGGGAGTGGAGCTGGATAATTTGCTTCCAATGCTTTTGGTCTGGATATCTTATGTTTGGTTGGGTTTTTGTTGGGTTTATATGAATTTTCATATTTATGATCCATATAAACAGACTCCGTATTGGTCTTCTGACATTTCTAGTAGGCCCATAGTGCTAAATAGATGCAATGCTTGTGGGCTGGCGGTAATAAAGTGAAAACAGCCCCCCAACATAGAGTTCACTGCACGGGTCTGCATAAGAAGTTTCACCACTCAGCAGAATACACTTGCCTTGGGTTTATTCGAGAGAGTCCTGTAAAGCCTTATAAAGCATTGTTGAAAATTGAGAGGGGCTTTAAGTAAAATCGAAAGTCGTGCCCTGTCACAGAAGCTCCGTCTCCGTGATACACAGACTACAGCACCGTATACACCCTCCAGAGTGGTTAAAGATGACAGCAGGTACATCACTGGTATCAGTAATAGAAATGCTGTAAGGACCAAGCAAACGTACATGGTACTTTGTAAAGCTATCATAACAAACGACACACGCTGCCAATAGTATGGAGCAAGGTCCATATTACTACAATGGGTTAGTGCTGATAAAGGGGCAGCGCTCCAATTTTGGGATACAGACTTATTTTATTGCATAAGGGAAGAGCCTAAAAAGTTCAAGTCAATTTGAGAGGTCATCGATACAAAGATGATTGTTGAGGGTAACACCCTCATTGGTGATATGTGTTTGGTGATTGAAGTTAACTAATGCCATGATGGAGCTTTGCTTGTAAACATCCTGTGCCGAAAGATGCACATAATAGGGTATCTTGCCAATAAAAAAAAGCTCGGCGACGCATTTGACGCTCCAAGTAGGCCCGCCAGAAGGAAATAGGAAGATAGGTCAGTTTCCAATCACCACCACCACCATCACCACCACCACCATCACCACCACCACCATCACCACCACCACCACCACCACCACCACCATCACCACCACCACCAACACCACCACCACCAACACCACCACCACCAACACCACCATGGGTCCTTTGCGCTGTCAGTGTAGTGGAGAAAAAACCCCAACTGCTCCATACGCGTACTGTCCGGCTCATGAACCAGCACCCCTCGGAATGGCTCATCCCCGTCTTGCTCAGTTGACATTAGCCCTGAGAGTATTACAACCGTATGACGTGGGATTTCAACTTGGCAAGCAAGGTTCGCCATTCTTTGAGAGACGTAAATACCCTATCAACAGGGATACTCAAGATACGCCTGCATGGCCGCATCTACAGGCTTGCATGTGATTCGTATATATGGGGCATGTACATGTAAGGATTTGTATAAAAAGCTCCTGTTTGAACGCGTATATACAGCTTGGTGGCAAAAAAACTCATACCCCACCAAGCAAAAACTCATACAAAAACTCATACAAGGGGATGAGTTTTTTTGCCACCAAGCTGTACATTCCCAGCAAC
>Ga0307514_10002064_pt1 | contig 21692 bp, 33 predicted proteins | sample 16_EM_MG_FD_203088 | JGI IMG/M metagenome (GOLD analysis project Ga0307514, IMG submission 203088) | Populus trichocarpa ectomycorrhiza microbial communities from riparian zone in the Pacific Northwest, United States - 16_EM | ecosystem: Host-associated > Plants > Roots > Unclassified | place...
CGTGGTTATATGTATTATGTATCTCGTTTGACATATCCATATGTAGTTTTATCTTGATTTCTTGCTTTTTTTTTCCGAGTGTGCACGCCTTGATGGAACTAGCCTCGCCCCCGCCAATGTCTGGAAGAGGATGGAGATGATCCGGGGGGATCACCGGACATCGGAGGGGACATGCGGAAGTTGTCGGCATCCTCGGGAAAGATTGCACTGTATTCCGATTCAAACCCTTCGCACAACACGAGTGGTGAGTCAGTCTCGAAGGTTTCCTTACACAGGGCCGATCAGCTCCGAAGAGAAGAAGCGAGGCTGGTCAGCCGTCGAACTCGTAAGCGTCTGAACCGCGAATGATATCGGGGTGCGCTCTCTCCCCGTTGCCACACAACGTAGACATAGCAGCCGCGGGAAACCACAACATGAAGGCGCGGCGACAGGTGGAAGGGGGGGGGTAAAAATGAGGGACGATGAGTCAGCGCTCAACGGTGTGTGGGTCACTTGTAATGATGCACCTTACATTGGCCCGACCGCTGATAGCTACCATGGATCGTTTCGCAGTGACGTGACGACGGCGCTCGGTGCCCTTAGAGCCGCGGGGGCTATTAGGAAAGACCACACAGGAGTGCAGCAAGATAGAATCCTCCAAAAATGCCTATATAATCATAACCTCCTCTCCCGTTTATTGTTCAACCTTCCTTTCCTCCCTCCACTTCTCCCCCCCCCTGTCTGCTTCCGATACCGAGGATGCAGGGTCCCGCGATCCTTCCAAATCGCCTACTCTTGATCTTCTCTCTCGCCCTCACGGTTGCAGCCCAGCACGATCACGGTCACCCTCACCACGGAAAGGTCAAGTCCGAATGGGACGAGGAGGAATATCTTAAGTTGAACCCACCCACGCCGCCATCTTATTGGTCTGAGGATACGAGGATGCGGATGAGTCCCGATGAAGTGTTACCCGCTCGTTATCCCTGGTTGGTGGTTTTGCACGTTTTGTTCATGAGTGGGGCTTTCTTTGTCGCGCTCCCTGTAGGTGAGTAGCTCTTAGTCACGATGTTTTACTCTACGAGGCTCCGCGGCCTCCAGAACCCCCGGTTTGTACGGAAAGCTACCCGGCGGATCTCCATTCTCCCACAACCCACACCCGTTCCGAGCATCCCCACTTTGTGATTCTCGGGAGCCTGTTGATCACGCGATTACTCATCCTTATCTCGCTTTCTAATCAACCAGGTATTGCTTTGAGATCCGTCAAATCATCCTTCCATGCTCTCAGCGTCGTCGCGTTCTACGGTCTTGTCGCCCTTGGTCTCAGTTCTAGCGCACTTTATAAAAAACTGACCCCGGATTTGTGAGTGTATATGACTAACCTCTTTGGTTCCGTCTTCCTTCCGTTTCCTTTGATTTTCATTGCGGCTATCCCCCTTTCATTGGCGCCCTTCTAACCACCGATCATGCCAAGTCATTGGCATATGATCGGATGACCGGATAGCTGCAGGGCTTCTGGCTTTCTTTTTCTCACTAGTCGTCCAAGCCAGAACGTTTCGTTGACCAAACCTTACTGTGCATCCCCGAAACAGGTACGAAGGAAACGTTCATGGCACACATGGCTACTTCGTCCTCTTCCTCGCTGTGACCTTATCGGTACTTGATATCATCGCTCTCGGTTCCAGATTGATCGCATTCGTCCGAGCCATCAAATCAGGCGACCAGAGGTTTACCTGGTCGTCTGTATGGAACACTACCATCCTTGGCAAGGACGCATCTCCCCTGGGTTCAAGTGCCGAATACACTAATCTCGTGGTTGATGTTGATGAAGACGAGTACGAGGAAACAGAGTTGAAGGCTGCAATGGCCGACTCGGATCAGCTCGGTTCCTCCCGACAGCCTCATGGCTCACACTCCCCTCCAAAAGCTGTCAACTTCGATGAAGAGTACAGCGCCCAGACGATTGAATGGTTACCCCATACGCCTGTCTCAGATCGCACCGCGGTTTCGGGTCGATACCATGCACGTCACCATTCCGTTCATTCAGATGACACTCTGCAGGACGCCGTTTCTCAAATGAATGAACAGAAACCCTGGTACAAGTGGGTCGGATTCGCCATTTTCGCGACGTTGGAACGAGTTTTGGTCTTTGCTGGATTCATGCAGCTGCTCACCGGTGTCGTCGTTTATACCGGCGGATGCCGAGGGGATCACGTCAATGTCTGCCTTGCACATCTCATTAAAGGCGGCATCTTCTGGTGTTATGGACTCGTCACGTTCGCCCGCTTTCTGGGTTCCTTTTCTGAACTTGGCTGGGCGTGGAACAGGATCCCCGTCGCTCACAGAAAGAACGTCCCCACCGCCGAGTTTGTCGAAAGTTTCGTCGTGTTCCTGTATGGTATCAGCAACACTTGGATGGAGAGGTTTGGGGCTGAACCAGGTGACCCCTACACCGCTCGCCAAGTTCAGCACATTTCAATTGCTGTGAGTCCACCTTTTGGCGGCTCCTGTCATCAGTCACCTTTTTTGATGAACCTTCGGACGCTATCCCTATCAGGTCATGTTCTGGTTCGCCGGTTTGGTTGGTATGGGTCTCGAGTCCAAAAGGTTCAGACGATGGCTCGCCGCAGGTTCCCTCGCCTCCCAGTACAAATACAACAAAACTCGTTCCACTCGAGGTCAAGATTCCGTTGCCGAACCGCCTTCGTATATCGCCTCGTTCAACCCTTTCCCAGCTATCTGTATCGGTATCACTGGGGTTGCAATGGCCGCCCATTTCCAACCATACGTCTTTCAAGTTCAAATCCACGCTTTGTGGGGTAATCTGCTCGCCGCATTCGCTGTCATGCGATGTTTGACCTACTTTTTCCTGTGGTTGGGACCTCCCCGCTCGACCCTGCCGAGCCGGCCTCCCACTGAAGCCCTAGCTGGTTTCTTCCTGGCTTGTGGCGGTCTGGTGTTCATGTTCAGCACCTCCGACTTGACCGTTGCTGCGATGAGGCAAGGAAGAGATGATATCATGATGGTCGCGTGCCTTGCTGTCGCGATTACGTGTTTCGCCCTCACTTGGGTCATGGCCATCGTTTCCTTTAAGGGTTGGCTCAAGTCGAGGACGATCCCGTACGTCAAGTTCCATAGTTCTGCCTAGTTTGTAATCTCTCGTCCACTTTCTGTCACTTTTGTCCCCTTCTACCCCATTTACGATTGCTATGTCACTTGTATTGTCTTTCTTTGCCCCGGCATTTTTTTCTCCCGTTTCCTCCACTCGGTTAGAAATAGTACATACGCTTTCAGAACCACCTACCACATGTCATGTCTCACCTTCAACGCCTCCCCTGTATTGACTAGCCAAATCTTATTCCCCCCCTCCCCAAATTTATCCACTCTAATGCAACCCACCGCGTAGCTTTTCTGGCTATATTGCAGACCGCCACACTTCCGATTATTATACGATCCTTGAGACCTTCGCAACTTGTCGATGTTTTCTTCAATTCATCAGTACACATATTCTCTTATTAAGTCTGTTTTCATCGTTACAGTGCGTTTACAATGCGCATTGAAGGCTCTTGAAAAATCCTTTGTACTGAACGGAGAATGGGGGGGGAGGGCATCCGTCCATTAGATCTCCTCTTTCGCATTTTGATAACTATGCCCAACGGCTTCGTGAATTCACCCAATAGCTCAGTGAAAATCGTCCTAGGGATTTTCTCCAGGATTCCACGGCTCAGAGGTGAGGGTGACCCAGGCGAAATAGGTGAAACGAGCCATAGGGTATCGAGAGTCCAAGGGCCCGTGGACGGAATGATGAGGCAAGCTAGACCGAGGTGTAAAGGTCGGAGAGAGCATCAGATTCAAGTCGAGATAGAACAAGATGGGAGTCTCGGGATCTCACTCCCTAGGTGTGTAGCCATTCGTCTCCATTCTGGCGGCCTCGTCATGAGGGAGGGCCCCACACCAGAGGTAAAACGTCCACGCCAATTGAGAGGAGATCCAAAGAACTTTCCAGTTTTTGGGGGACAACAAGTACGGTGGCTTTCGTAGTCCCATACGTGCGTTGTGCACGTTGTGACAGAACACGCTGTCACAGCCGTCCCCCGTCTTGACTTGTGGATGTGGATGTCGACAGCGAAGGCACGAGTCCCTTGACTAAGGAATTTTGACCCAATCCGTTCCGGGGAGTCCCCGGCCCGCTCCCGCAGCGGACATCAATGTTTCGTTTAGTGATACGTGAGGTACGACTGGAAGGGTCAACAAACGATGGCGTATACGCCTTCCTACAACGGCGTTTCGGGTAGCACCTCCAACTTCCCCTCCTGCACAAGCGCTCGAGCGATATAACTTCTACCGGGGCTGACGCGCCTCTGGTATGTGTGAACCTTCCACCCCAAGAACTTGCGTTCTGTAGAGGGGCTGTCCCTGAGAATCCCGATCAGCCGATTCTTCCACAACTCGAGGTTCTTCTCTGTCTGGGCCCTGTGATATTCAGCTGCAGTGCCTAGCCTTTCATCAGGGCTAGACCATGGCGTGATAACTTCGAGATCCACAATAGTGAGACGCTTTAATGACCGCAGGTGCTCGAAAGCTCGAGTATCGTTCTGTGCAAAAGCCGTAAGCGTGCGAGTCCGTAATTCCTGACATGGGGACTTACAAGTTTTCCGCTGAAACCTTCCATCGTATCCACGATGCCGATCTCCTGGAGGTGTGGGTAGCCCTGTGCAACTTCCGTAGTGTCAACAAGTACCTCCGATTAGAACGTTACACTAAGCTCACCCCGGTAGATATCCGTCTTATACACTCCCGCAACGCGCTTCAACCTCTTGAGTCCCATTCCATACGAAATCAGGGACTCGACACCAGTCAAACGAGATCTTGTAACCGTTATGCTTTCCACATTCGGGCATTTCTCGATGAACAGTGTTAACGATTTGTCGACCAACAGTTCACGAACACTAGGAAACCGAGCGCGTTTTCGCTCGAGTCGTCCTCTCGTAATATGGTCGAACTCGTTGGTGTTAAAGATTTCCAATGTCCTTAGGTTGGGCAACAGAATTAGGCAGTCGACGAGCTTTGTCATCAAATCCTTCGGAGCGTCCATAAAGTGCAGGTCCACGGAAAGTGCCCTGCAAGAACAACACCCCATGAGTGTTGTTTGAGTGGACCCAATAGCATACGCACCGGACGTAAACACCGATGGTGGGGTTGAGTATCACGTATGTACACTGAGGGTAAAGACCACTTTCAAGCGAAACAAAGGGACGATTGTCTTCGGCGGGGTGGTTGGGGAGGATGCGGCATCCCTCCACGTAGTTCCAAAGAAGTGGAAAGAGTACGTTGCGTAGGTGCCAACAAGTCATGGTCAACTTTCGGATCACGGTTAACCGTTCCACGCGCTCCAAAACGAAAATGATTCCTTGCGCCCAGTCAGATAAAATATTGCGATGAGGATCCCCAAAGTAAGATAAGGTTTCGACGATGAGCTCGGCCGGAAGCCTGAAAACTGCGATCCACGTCGGTTAGGGGTCCAACGGAATAAACCCGAGTACTCACTTCCACTTGTTTGTATGCACCTAGGTTCCACTCCGTGTGTCCGAGGTGTCACTGGAACGTTCGCCTGCCTCGTTTTTGGTGACATCGTTGTCACCTGTGGTGCGTACAGGAAGCGTCTCTATCAAAGTTCGCTCGGACTTTCCCGAGCGCGAAACGCAACTCTCCTTCAGCCACCGTCTTCGATACACCACAAGTGAGGGCGATGCCACCGAAATCGAGAAGGGCGATTGCTCCAGCGGTGCCCCAGACACATGGTGCGAAACCTAGGTGTATGCAGACAAGCGGAAGTGAGCCCTCTGGTTTTCAACGGGCCCATATCTCGGACTCCGTTTGACGCGGGTTATACAGTTTTCAGACTTCCAGCTGAGCTCATCGTCGAAGTATTGGCCTACTTCAGAGATCCCCATCACAACATCCAATCCATAAAAAAATCTCAGGGACCACCTGCAGTCCTGGACCCGGATGATGTAGAACGGTTGACAGTCATCCGAATGTTGACCATGACTTGCTGGCATCTACGCAACATGCTGTTTCCACTCCTTTGGAAATATGTGGAGGGATGCAATGTCTCCTACCGTCACAGTCACCGGACACCCACGCGGGAGGACGGAAACGGCTTGTACGCTCAGTGCGTATATTTGATTCTCAATCCGACCATCTGTGCATATGTCCAGTGCGTGTGTTACTTAATCCGCAAACGAAAACTCAGGGGGTCCCACTCTGTAGGATTCTATCCGCAGATTTGCAGTTTAAGAATGCTCCGAAAGATTTGATGGCGAAGTTTGTCGACTGCCTGGTTCAATTGCCCAACCTCAGGGCTTTGGAAGTTTTTAGTACTAGCCGCATCAGACCCATTACCGCAGGACTCAAGCAGAAACGCGCCCGACTCCCTAGCGTTCGTCAACTGGGGGTCAGTGTGGCAACAGCTGAATTTGTTGGGAGCTGTCCGGATGTTGAGAGCGTGGTTGTCTTAGATGGACTCTCTTGGTATAATATCGAAATTCTGAGCTCCTTCTCTGGGGAGTTAGGGAGGTTAAAGCGTTTTATAGGGGTGGAATCTGGTATTGTTCCTCAGGGTGAGCTGAGAGCTTTTCGGAAACACCAGCTCATTGACGGCGCATCACGGAAGTTGTACAGGGCTGCCCAGACCTCCAGGAGATCGGCATTCATAGTGAAATTATACTGTTCAACAGACTTATCGTAAGTCCCCATGTCAAGAACTTCCAGGGTTCACATGTGTACTGATTTTGCAGAGCGAAGTAAGAGCTTCTGAAGTTGCGGGACACCTGCGATCATTGAAACGCCTCGCCGTCGTGGAATTGTATTTTCTTAACCTCCTGATTTCCCTGGAGCCAATTAGTAAGGTGGAACACGAACTTCACAGAGCCCAGATGAAGGCGGACTTGGAGGTACTGAAGGCACATCTAATTCAAGTTCTCAAAGAAAGCCCTTCCAACGAGCGCAAGTTCTTGAGATGGAAGGTCGCCGAGCACCAATACTACCGTGGTGCCACCAGGAATATTGTCGTTGTAGAGAACGGTGAATTGGAGGTGCTCCCCGAAACATAGGAATGGATGTCCCAGCATTTCTTTACCTTTCGAATTATAACCTGTATTCCACTGTATGAAACTTCGCTACTGGAAACGATCAGGAGAAATCTTGCTTGTCCACATCCCAGGCAGTACGGCCTTCAGCGAGAAAACAGCGTTGGCAGATTATGCCACCGAGGTCATCGTGACTCTCCAAACACTGGCCACCGTATATCTGCCCAGGCTGGCTCATCAAAACGTGTTCACAGTCAATACGAGAGTTATGCCGCCTTCTACATTTTTGTGAAGGACCTCTTCGTGCTCGTCGACATCCCGCTGAAACCGATCAGTACTAGCATAGCGTACGGTCCGGCGACGACTCACAGCTCGGGTTACCCCCCTGGCTTTCGCATTTCGGGCGCGATGCCAATGCATTGGCACCAACCCAGTTTAGTTTGGGTAAAGTATAGCATTTGGGTTCAAGTATCCTACATGACCAGCGAAGACATTTACGACCCACCCTCCGCGCGAGAAGTGAACCTTGATTGCGTCTGCAAGGATCCCGTTGTCTGAGAAGACCCTAAGTCGACACCTCCTGTTGTGCCTCCGAAATTACCCTTACGCCTTGTCAGTTCCGCCAGTTCCAAAACCGGTGCCCTGTGGGTTCTGGGATCCACACCGGCAGGTGGCTTGCTGGGGAGGAAATTATCTTCGTAGGTTTTCCGGTCCACAGAACTGACCAGGGCCTTACTTTGGACTTCGGGCTGCGGGCGGGAGTGAACCATAACTCGATCACATTCCGGATCCTTTCTATCACGCGGCGCCAACCACCTATCGCGTATCCAGCCCAGCCAGGTTGTCTCATCAGAACCACGGAGAATACCAGTCCACACGAAACGCACGAGGACGACTTTGACGCTGCTTTCATTCACGAAATTCGCGGAGCGCAGATAGTTCACACGTTGGTACCTTCGGAGTGGCCTTGACCAGAACCTCCATATCCTCGCCACCGCGACCACTTTCCTTTCCTCTCGGACGCTTTCGTACGCACATTCTCCATGACAGCAATACCACCGAAACCCGAACATGAACGAACGGGGGTGATCCTTGGGACGTACGCGGTGCAGCGGAGAAGCACGAGAATCCAGTCGAGTGGAAGTGGGTGCCATGTTTTTGGACTCACTCCCCTGACTCGACGTTTGTTATACAGTTTTCAGGTTTCCTCTTGAGCTATTCCTTGAGATCCTCTCCTACTTTACCGACCATCGACGCTTCATCCGCGAAAACTTCCATGGTAGAGAGTTGTACGCGGATGTCAAGAGGGAACATGCAGAACGGTCAATCATCATCCGAAAGCTGACAATGACCTGCTGGCCGCTGCGTAACCTGCTCCTTCCACTCCTTTGGACCGATCCTGAGGGTTGCATCTCACACACTTGTTACGACCACGAGACTAGGACTGGAGGCTCGGGCTATAGTTTGTACGCCCAATGCGTCTATCTGATCTCGAACCCGACAATCGCTGCCTACGTCCAGTTTGTACCGTCTCTTCTCCTGGTTGATCGTGGCTCAAACACAACGACCCTGCAGGACGTTTTCCGTTGAACTGGATTTCTCAGAAGCCCCTGGGGATTTGATGGCGAGATTTGTCGACTGTCTGGTCCGGCTACCAAACCTAGAGACGCTGGAGGTCCTGAAGGTTAGCTCCCAAGACCTCATTTCGAAAGCGCTCTGGAGTGGACGTTGCACATTCCCGAGTATCCGCGTACTGCGTATTACGCAAGGGTGCCATTGCTTCATAACGAACTGTCCGAATCTGGAGGATCTGACCTTCACGACTGGTCTGGACACCAGCGCGCTTGCTACTGTTCGTGCACATGGCGAAAGACTGAAGCGTATTGCGGGAGTGAATATCTATTATTTGCTAGAAATAGACGGTGAGTTTTCAAACAATCATCCGGCCTGAGCAATCTCTAATAGGTTTGTATCGCAGCGATTGCTAAGGGCTGCCCAAACCTTCGAGAGATCGGCATTATTGGTAACACCCAAGTGAGTATTCCACTGGAGGATGCCAAGGATAGCGTTTTTATCACCCTACTGCAGTTTACCATCGAGCCCATTAAACACCTGCGACAGTTGGAATATCTTGCTATCGTTGATGCCAATCTCTGTGAAATGAAGAATCTTGCCGGAGCGGTCCAGGAGAAGGCACGGGAAATTTGGAAGAGAGAACTCATTGGCCTCCTCAAGGATAGCCCCTCGACGGACCGCAAGGTCTTGAGGTGGAAGGTCGTCCAGATCTGCCTGTGCCCTAACGACGTTCGCCTAGTTTACGATATAGTAGAGAGCGAGGAATCGGAAGTGTTTCCGGAAACATCTCTCTAGGGCCTCCGTATCGCTACGTTGTATGTTTGCATACTGTAATCAATAATTCGGAGCGGTTTCCCCTTAGCATCTAGGTCCGAGCGAGCGTAACGTGGTTTGATCGTTGTTCTCAGAAAGCTGCGATGTAATGCGGCGGCGCCTTCTGTGTAGCGATCCTCCGTCAGGAAACGGATTGTGGAAACCCACTGCGGACAAGAGAGACTTTTTAAGCGTTGAAAGTTGACCTTTCCGGGTTTTCTGTCGCCACCACGATGTAGGCATGTCGACGGTTTGATATCTGAGTGTAATTCCCAGCCTATCCCTTGGATTGAGTCTCGCATTCTTTCCTCTGCCTCCTCTGTTACCCAGCTCAGTCTCTCGCTTATCGTGATGGACCCTCTCCTCTACCGTTGCTACGTGATCCTCTCTCTGGACTCGTATCTTCAAAGGAACCCACTGCTACCCTTGCCAGCTCCAGAATTCCCCGTTATCTTCTCATTGAACGATTCACAATGATCCATGGTGGGACTGTCACATACTCCAAGCGCTTCGGAGCGATTCCACCAGTCCTCAGTACATGGAAGCGCATCGATGCGCTCCCCTGAAGTTTTGTAGATGCACCATTAAATTAGTCTACACCCATTCCAATCACGAACGTTGCCCATACAGTCAAAGTACGGTGCGCGTACAATAGTTCAGATAAAGAAAAAAAATACTCAGCCCCGAATATATGCGCTTCAATGCGCTTGGAACTGACTGTCAATGATGAAAGCGCTTCGATGAAAGCCACCATCTTGCCAAGCGCTTCAACCTCGTCGAAGCTGACTCGGTAGTTTCCTGATGCCGCCTGCGGGCACCCCAAAACTGTCTTTCACCAGGACTTCCTCCCTGGAGGCAACCCTCCGACTGATATTTCCTCCGAGTTCCTCGCCATACCCCCCACGTTGCGATGTCTCCCAAACAGAGACGGACGGCGGCGGTCTCGCGACAGACGCACGCGACGATCCAACGGATTCCACAAGCTCAGACCGGCGAGAGTGAGCACCCGGGTTTCTGTCTCCGCTGTTTGGATCCTCGCCTGACTTAGGCACGGTCAGTTTTCAAGCTCCCGGTCGAAATCCTCTTCGAAATATTCTCCCACCTCGATGACCACCGACGCTTCATCCACCAAACCTGCCGCGGTCTACCGATTTTCGCGACCATGCAGAGGGAACACGTGGAGCGGTCAACGGCCATCCGGAAGTTGACGATGACATGTTGGGCGATGCGCGACGCCCTCCTTCCTGTCCTTTGGATGGATGTGGAGGGGTGTCTTGTGTTGCATCCTCGCGGTCAGTCGTACGGCCTCTACGATCAGTGCTGGTATCTTTTGTCAAACCCGAACATTGCCGCCTGCGTCCGGTGCGTGCGATCACACCCCATACTCAAAAATATTGCTCACTCGAACCATAGGACCCTTTCTGTGGATCTGGCGTTCAGAGATGCCCCCAAAGACCTGATGAAGAAATTCGTCGACACCCTGCTTCGATTACCAAACCTGAGGACATTGGAGCTATTGGGTATCAGTCACAGGAGTCCCGTAGCGGCGGGACTCAAACGAAAATGCGCAACGTTCCCAAATATCCGCGAAATGATCATCAGCCCCAAGTACCCTGATTTTGTCATGAGCTGCCCGAACCTCGAGAGCCTGACTTTCAGACATGGCTTCACCTCACGTTCCTCTGTAGCTATCAATCTTTGTGGCGCAGGGCTGACGCGTATCGCAGGGATAGATTTTTCTAGGGACCGCTGGGTATCCTGTGAGTTACCGTCCACATCATATCGCCTAATCTCAAGTAGCCGCTGAATCGGACTATGTCATAGATGTAGTACAACACTGTCCCAAACTCCAGGAGATAGGGTTGTTCGTCGAGTCTTATGTACGTCTTCCAAGCCAACAACTTCTGAAATTCGCCTGGTTGACGCTCCTCGATAGTGGGGAGGCGAAAAAACTCTAGAACACCTACGACACCTTAAGAACCTTGCTGTTATCGAGGTCAATTTCGTTGAGGACGATCTTTTCGATACATCACAGCACGTGCTGGAAGGACGAGAGGTGTGGAAGAGGAATTCTATCGACATCCTCAAGAATAGTTCTTACAAAGACCGCAAGTTCTTGAGGTGGGGGATCAATCGATTGGAGGACTGCGATGTTATGGAAAGCGGGGAATTGGAAGTGTTTTCGGAAACAAACCAATAGGGGCACTCTGCCAAGAACATGTACACTACGACATGAGGTAAAAATAATTCCCCACTGCACCCATCCAGATCCAAAACCCAGACCACCCACACCCAACGAACCCCTTCCAACAACTCACCCGATCATCGAAATCCGTCTGTCTCAAGACTCTCGCGAGTTGAAGGGCGCCGATCCCGAGGCCAGTGTAGAACGGTACTCCAACCACGCCAGTAAGTAGGGTATCGGCCATGTACCCCGCCGTACCGATAAGTCCAACAGAGGTGACAGAGAGGGCTGACAAGACCGTCCGCGTGTGTTCGCCAAACAAGAGAGCGGTGGATCGAATTCCCATCTTCACGTCGTCTGTCTTGTCCTTAAATCCGGTATTACGTTGCAGAACAGGACACGGGATTACGGGGGAGTTGGCCAGGAGCGGGAATACAAACAAAAACGTGTCAGCGATTGTAGGTGTCAGTGATAATGAGAAAGACAAAACAATAGCGCGATTTTACACGCCTTTGGATAGGCAGCGCAGAAAACCACAACTGAACCGCCAAACCGTACCCCTTGCTCTGGGGAGGTCATGTGCACGGTTTTAAAAAAGAAAAAATTCCAAGTGATTGAAACAAGATGTCACGACGCAAAGAAAGTGCTTACCTGGTGGGCATAAATCGTATCGTAAACCAAAGTCCACGCAACACCACCCGCATACAACGGGAGACAAACGGTCCAATTCACCGAACCCGCAACTGCGGACCACCCAAGCAGAGCCCCCCAATTAAACGCGAGACCTAAGTAAAGGCAAACAACGATAGGCATTAGCCATCAGCACAAAGGTCAAGAAGCACCAAATCACGGGAATCGTACCGAGAACGCTTTGAGGCCAGTATGTGATCCGTTTCATGAACGGGTAGATCGTGACTACTGAGAGCGAGGATGCGCCGAGCAGGATGCTGAGGGATGGTAATGAGTCTTCTAGTCGCGAAGACACAGCAACCGTCACACCTATACCAGTTCAACTGAGTCAAAACCGCCAACCCTGCGCTCAGCTGTAGCCCAAGGAACCCGACGGCTTGGGGAAGAGTCACGTCCCCGTTCGCGATAGGACGCGTTTTGGTCCTCTCTACAGCCAGAATTCAAATTTGTTCCCCAAATCAGAACCAGGTGTCGAATACAACCGTGTGGAAGGAGACTCACCGACGCCCTTGTCCAAATTCCGATCCCACATATCATTGATTGTGCATCCCGCTCCCCGCATGACGAGCGCACCGACTCCGAAGAGGCCCAGGTACGTCAACGGAGTGGTTATTGGGAGATTGAGCGCATACGAAGCCATCGTAATTGACCATGCTATCCGTTCCGTCATGATTCCGACCTTCCGATCTCGGGCGAAGAGTTAGACGCACTGCACGGGTAGTACAACAAGAGAGTTCCGATGGGTTTATCGACTCTCGCGAGGTAGAGATACGGTCTGATCTTTTTGGGCGCGCGTTCTACCCATGATTTCTGTGGGGGTTGAGACAGAGCGGATGGGGTGACGGGGTTTGCTGAGCTGGAGGCCGACGCGTGCCTACGTTCTACGCGTCCATAGCCGAGTGCCTGTGTTCTCAGCCACGGGCCCGACTGCCGTCGAAAGACTGTCGATGATAAAGGAGTGCGAAAGTGGAACAGAGTCCGTGGTGGGATGACATGAAGATTGAGCATCCTGGATTGAACAGGATCGTTGAAGCTTGAAGACCGGACCGATCGTCCCGCCAAGCGTTTTTTTCGTCGTGATCAATGGTCGTACACCCATCTTAACGGTTACTCGACGACAAAGAGACCAAGAGAGAAAGTACACGGAGCCTACAGCGATGTACGAGTAGGTACTTGTAATCCGACTACATTATAATTGTGGTTTGCAAAACCAGTTTGCTTATCGTGTTTTACCACTCCTTCGAGATCTTGAAAGACCAGTCCCACTCTAGTTAGGGTGACGGAATGCTCAGGTTTGGGCCATTGGAGATATGGAGTAGGTAGGGACATACCAGCAAACACCTCACCATCATCGTCAATGACACGGCTTGTTACGGAATATTCCCCGCGTGCCATAAAACCGGATGGAGACTCCTCCTGGTCAAAGTCCTTGGCGTAAGGCTCTGATTTGGGATGAGGTCCATACGATCCAAGCATTTGCTCAAGCTTGTCAACTTTGGATGCGTAAGCGCACGTCATCCGGGGAGCATATCATTCGGTACCTTTGATTCCGGCTCGTTTAACAACTTGGATGTACCGAACACCAGAGATAATCGAGTGGTTGACCTTGAAGGTAATCCGGACACTAAAATCACGCCAGCAGTCAGCGCGGATCACGCCAGGCTTCCCTCCACGTACTTGTACTCGATACCCTCCTTGATCGTAACTGGGTTCTTCTTCAAGCTAGCCAGCGTCGCCCTATCTCGGAGGTCGAAGGTAATCTTCTTCCCAGCTGGGAGGGTGGCAGACATAAGTTCCAAGGTTAAGACGGTCATCTGGTGACAGTAGCTGGTAAGTTTCTGTGGAACTCTAGCCCACAGGTTGTGCTCACTTTGGGACCGCTGACATTAGCAGGGGCACCAGGGGCGATTCCCAAGCTAGCCTTCCAGCGGGCCAAACTCTCATCCTCAGCATCCATTTTTGCGTACTCATCCGCGCTCCTAGCTGCACCAGGCTTGTACCCTGTCAAGTTTTTGTGAGACCTCGCCAAGCCCCCTTGCTAGCGACAACTACGGTACCTGGGGTGGTGGATGGAGCAAGATCATCTTCATGCGGGGCCTAAATCTCGGCATCTTAAGTCCGGTTTGCGTATGCTTTCGCATATGAAAGAACGTACGCTCATGTTTTGGGTGTGGCTATAGTCCCTGTGGAGAGAGATGCTACTGGACAGCGAAACGACACATGGATTCCGCCTTTTATCGATAACGGCAATTACCGAACAGGGAACGGTCACGTGGGCGCAACCCCTTCCTACGATATAAGCCCGGGACCGCGGCAGTTGAGCACGGCGACCATGGTGAACCCCCTCGATCTTCTACGCATGCTTATTCCATCTCCCTCTTATGCCCCAGTCCGGGTTACTACAGTTCAAATCATTCCCGGCCCCGAGACAAACGAGTTAAGGTCCGAACCACCACCAGGTTGGATCGAAAAACATAGGTATCGTGTTTCTCCCCCAGTAAACCACACGAGCTGTGACACACCTTAGGTTGAGACGCGATCTGACGTCAGAAGATTTCGCTGATAACGGAAATGGCCCAGAAGAAATGAATGACTTAGACAACTGTGGGTCGCCCACGTTAGATCTCGGAAACGACTCTCAATCTTCCGAGCATCCGGGTCCACCAGCATCGGCCAATTCAGAGCCCAAGGTACGCAAACACTTCTAGTTCGGATAGGGGTTGGGCTAATGGAGGTTTGGATACACCCACAGCAATACGTGTTCGCAAAGCGTAAGATATATAATACGCCATTCACGAAATACTGGATTGTCCGCCACGGGGAACGCTTACCAACGCCGCCTCCCGAGGTCGACGCAAGCGGTTGTTCTGGGCCGGCGGTCTTCGTAAACGTCCTGCCTGAGGGTGAAAGGCAAATTTGGTTGTGGAACGCTGACCGGCGGGCGTGGGATGCTGTACCAATCAAGCACCTTGTAGACATGGATGTCAAAAGGCAACTGAACTTGAATGCGAAGCACGTTCCGGTGTTCGTTGTTCCCCGTGCCGGTCGTGAGAGAGGAGAGGTAGAGGGTTCACGGTTCGTTCGATACCTAGCTCCTCCGTCGTAGCCATGGTTAATCCTGTGATTGCGTGACTTAGTGTACTATATGTAACCGATATCAATAGATATTTTTACTTCGGACCTGCGCTTCACTTGCCATGCTGTTGTTTCGCCTGCACTCAATCGAGGACCCCATTTCTAGATATCACAAAACTCAGGGGAGGGTGTCACCCTTCGAACGAATTTCTGGAGCAGTGAGAGATCCTGCGAGCGCCAATTACCACAGGCATATAAACTGGAGTTGAATCCCCAGCTCGCCCTGCGCGATGCCCATGCCCTGGAGCTCACATTCCTTCACCCGTGACGACCCATTGGGTCTTTCAAAATATCTTTACTGTACAACTTCCTCGCCTTACTGTGGGTTTCCTGTAGGATACCCAGTAAACAATCGTGGATGGCCTAGCCAGGAAAAACCTACCGAGCGACGTTTGGAAAAGCTCGCGGACGAGTGACTCGAGCTACTGCCTGTGGCGTCGAGTCTTTGTCACCCCGCCGCAAAAGTCCCAGTCTCAAATCCTTCAGTGACAAAACGAGTCGATCGATCAGCATCCCAATCCCTATAATTCAAGATTCTGAACGAGCACTCTGCAGGTGGATCACGAGGCGGACAGCAGAACAAAGAAGCTGGTGAGTCAAATCTTCCTCCATATCATCCAATGTTTGCGATCATCATACCCGCAGAAGGCGTTGACGAGACCCTCCGATCGACGTTCGCCCAGCCGCGGGAGCTCTAGCAACGTGACCCCCACGATCTGATGTTTCCAAGAGTGAGGCTTTCAGATGCCTAGGTCCCACGCTTCAATCGTCATGCGATGTGTTCCCGTTACCGTAGACCCCTTTGGCTTGCGCGAAACCGACGAAAGACAAGGCACATATCGGAGGGAGCCGTGCGTCCTCCAAATCACATCTCCTACTAATGAAGGAACCTGGATAATTTCACAAAAGGGTTTACTACGTAAGTAGGTCTTATTATCATTCACACATCAAATGAGAGAACAAACAGCCAGCGTGAGGAGGGTATGGAAGGAGGGGAGGGAGCGATTGACTACGCGCCAGCACCCCTGCAGCACTCGGACCATGCACCAGGCAGGGGTCGACAAAGGATTGTTTGAGTATCAACGAACGTGCTCCTGGTGCTGGGTTTGAGAAACAAAGTGGTTGCGGAAACCGATTGTTCGACCAAAGTCGCGCAATTGAATCAAAGAATGGGTATAGAGTGTGGATGGATTGGGAGATCACATGTTAGCAACCTGCGGGGTAGCAACTCGGTAATGCTGAACACGGATACCTCTGGGTCAACTCACCTGGAGCGTTCTCGGTCCGGGAGGAGATTCGGGTCCTAGGAAAGCGCCACCGTACGCGTCATCGTCAATACTGTTCCGCTGTCCGAAAGTGTTTGGTAGGGCACCAGGAGTAGGGAGTCTCGGAATGGCATCTTGGTCGGAAGCTGAAGGCTGCAGGGGAGTATGCGAGGGCCAGGTGGTCGATGAGATTGATGGTGAGCTATTCAGCGGAGGAGGGCTGGCCGATAAGTTGTGAGCAAAAGTTGGACCTTGAGCCGGGCGTAACCCGGGTTGGAGCTGACGTGGAACAAGGTGACCAGAATCTGTCGCCAAGGGGTGGTCACCACTTAAGCCAGAAGTGTAATATGAGTCATGCCGGCTCGGACCGCTTGAATATCTTCTATCGTTCCCAAGACTATGCATTTCGTAGGGATTGGGCGGTGGGGTGTGCCCGACTGAAATGTTGCTCAGGCTATGGTACTGTGGAGGGTAAGCGCCGTCGTGGCTTGCGTAATTTTGAGGAAGGTAGGTGGGCATGGGCGGAGGAAGAGAAAGTCCAGATCTCGAGACACCTACGCCGACCCCGTTGAAACTTCCAGCAGCCCCGTTGCCCGAAGCGTAGTCGTTGTGACCGTGCCCACTACTATGGTAACCGATAAGGCCGGAACTAGAATGATTCTCGTCGGCCATCCTGTCATCGACACCCTTAGGGTCGAAGGTGAATTTTGAGGCGTCGGCCAATAGTCGTTTTCGGTTATGCCTGCGGATAAAAGCAGCCAAGGCGATAACCACAATAACCAAACCGGCCAGTCCAGCGAGCCCAAAGACAAACCCAGCAAGGGGTTTATTTTGTAAGAAGGAAGTTCCTTTGGAGGTCCCAGTTGAGGAGGGGGCAGTGGTGGAGGTCGTTTCTGTGACCGTGATTTGTCCACCAGGTGTGGTCGAGAGCGGCGGGGTTGACCCTGGGGGGAGTGAAGGTACACTACAGGGTTCGAATCTCAGCGTTCTAGCACGAATGATTGTATGTTTCAGCGTACCTGGAAGTTGTCGACGGGGAGGAAGTGGATGTGGGCTGTAAGGAAGATGTTGACGGTGAGAGGCTTGATTCCGAAGGGCGTGGTGGATTCAAGATACTCGATATATCACTGAAGATGCTCGAGATTATGGGGATCCCGCCAAGACCACCAGATGTTGTACTGGTTGTGGTCGGTGGTGGGGTCTGGGACGAGGTAGTGGTCGGGGGCTGAGAGGGAGAGGGAGAGGGAGCTGTAGAGTGGTTAATGAAAGAGTTCTTTTTAGAGTGGGTTACCAGAGAGGACTCACGAGAGATCTGCCTTCGGAGGGGAGGACTTGCCATCGCGTCCGGACGAGGTGGCGGAAAGAAAGAAAGGACGGCGTGGGTGTCCGCCAGAAAACGAGAGGGATTGTTACCTGGGAGAGGGGGAAGAATAAATCAACCCGAAGGTTCGCACCAGCAGATGCATATGAGTGAGTTCTCGGTTGGAGACTTCGGTTGCGATGGAGCAACTCCACCCCCATTGATCTTATCTTTTCCCACGTGGATTTACTCCGACACCGCGTAAATCTTCCGAGCCCTGATCCGTCTCCTCTTTCTGTCCAGGCCGCTGTACAAGCAAGTCGTCTCAGTAAAACAAAAAAAGACAAGTTTTGAAACGCTAACTCGAGGGTCGGATTCGATGAAACGCATCTCATAATCCTCTCGCGACTACAAAAACAACCAACACGTGAATTTACTCCAAGGCTCAACACTGTAGCCGAAGACGCTGCGATTTTGTATTCGAAACTGATCGGTCCGACTCAGTGGCATCTGGGGACTTCGAACATTGGGTCTGTATCCATGCCATTCACGGATTTTGTCAGCCCCAAACTCTTCCCTGTCAGGACGGGGAGACTAGCCCTCGAAGCGCAGGAACCTGGCTACCCTCCCTGTCTACCGTGCTCCACACGCGTAGTCGGAGTACTTACCAATTGACCGAGGCAGCTTCCCCCGTGGTCGGGGCCCAGTGATGCGAATCCAAAGGAGCCGAGTATGGGAAGCCGAGTGATCGAGGCTGCGGTCGCAAACGACGCCCATAGTGTCGAATATTGCGCCCGGCCATGCTGCGCACTGCTCTCAACCACAACGTTGACCTCGTGGGTCACCCATCTCGAAGCGACTACGCAATCCTTTGACTTGCCCGAGGATCTCCCATCAGCGAGGCGGTGATGGTCTCCGCAAATTCATTATTCCCTGCTGTGCTCGGCACGGTGGTCGTCAACGCTATCTTAGGGGCATCTGCAACTCCGACTTCTGAACAAAAAGTAAGTGGGTCGCTATGCATCCCGCTCCCGTGCCTCGGCTAAATCATTCAACAGGACATCGTATGGCAAAGCTGTGATACTTTTGGGGTCGAGCGCCCTCTTCCAGGTCTCTACTGCACCCATGTTGAGGTTCCAATGGATTATCACAACAGTTCTGCCGGGACCGCAAACATCGCGGTGATCAAGTATACTGCTGTAGCGCCTGGTAAGAGCAAGGGCTCGGTTTTCATAAATCCAGGTGGGTGTCGGGCTAGCTCACGAGAATCGCAGCGCTGATCTATCATATCATCGGGAAGGTGGTCCTGGTGGAACCGGAACTTCTGCGATCCCTGCCATCGGTGAGCTCTTGAGCGCGATTTTCGACGGTCAATACGATATCGTGTCGTGGGATCCTCGAGGCAGCTTCAGCCAGTACACTTTGTACGGTTACTTCTCAAACCTCGCACGCATCATATTCACCCTTTCCACAGCCCCGGTTCTGTGACGTGTTTCGGATCTTTTGAGGAGGAAATTGCCTTTTGGCAGGGGACTCCGATAACCGGCATCAATGTCACCGTCGCTTCCAACTTCACTGAAAAGGAGGTGGAGGACTTCTATGCGACTCTGGAATACACCGATATGAAGGTATCCATGTATTCTCAACGATGCGGGTGGGGACCGGTTGGTCCATACTTGCAATATATCGGCACGAGCTCGACAGTTCGCGATTTAGCAGCGCTTGGAGATTTGATCGTGGGTCCTGGACAGCCGATAAACTACTGGGGATTTTCTTACGGAACGATCCTTGGGTTTCACTTCGCAAATAGTGAGTGCATCCATCCCATCACCGGGCTCTTGGAGTGACTCTTTTCCAGTGTTCCCCGATGTAAGCAGCTGATCGTGGATTGTAATCTTTGGCTAATCCTGACAACTCCAGCGCGTTGGACGAGTGATCCTCGACGGAGTCCTTGACCCATCCGTCTATGGGAAGGTCGAAGTATGTTGCTGCCTCGTCCATATGATTTGGAGATCTTGTCACTCATAATGTCTCAAAGCTCGCGTACACCACACTAATGGATGCCGAAGCTGTGTTTTTGGGTTTCAGCGATGCCTGTGCATCGACTGGAAGTTGCAGACTCCTCAAACTGCTCCATAACGGTGCGACCGGTGAAGAGGTCAAGCGCCTCATCGAGGATGCACATGATGTGAGTAGTCATCCGTACTTCTTTTTTTCTTGCCCTTTCTCTGAAACAAATATACAGCTGGCTCTCAAGGTTTTCCTGACGAAGCCAACTGAGGATATCGTGTATCCTGGACTAATAAGATGTAAGCTTACTTTCACTGCGTCCCCAAATCATATACGAGTTTTCACGAATTGGGTTTACAGTCCTGACACTTGCCAGCTTGTACGCGCCAGGGATTTGGAGCCGCGTCGCTAACGAGATTCTATACCCCCTGATCCTTGAAATCCACCGTTTGGCGAAGGCAGCAGATATAGCGACTGGCGTTGCCAACCTTCCGGATGAGGAAGTCCAGGTCAACGGGAAACTACTCCAGAAGATCTTGCAGCAACCGCCATTGGTTCATAGCTTAACGGCGATCTCTGCGGCGGATAGTTGGGAATCGGACAACTCCACCACGAAGGACGTTTACGATGTGATCGTGAAGACCACGAGGGAAGTTTCTCCTATGTGTACGTTTCTTAATCCACTTTCTCGTTTCAATGACGCGTGACTGGAGCATTTGTTCAAGTTGGTCCGATATGGGCCCCGGTAGGACATATGGGATACAAATGGCCAGCTCGCTCAGTCGAGCGGTTACCTCCTTTCCGTCGCCAGAAGCTCCGGAACCAGATCTTGGTGATTGGAAACACGGGGGACCCAGTCACCCCCATCGCGAGTGCAAGGTTTGTTGCTGGGCTGTTGGGCGATCAGGCGGTTCTGGTCGAACAGCTTGGGTTTGGACATACGACTTTGGCGGAGTTGTCGAATTGTACGGACAAGGTTGTGGCCGATCATGTCATGCGTGGGATTGTAAGTCTCTTCCATCTCGGTGTTTCAATTTCTTCACAAGTAGGCTCACTGGATCGCATGAATGTTCAGCTTCCGCGAGAGGAGGAGACCAAGTGCGAGGTTGACAGTCGACTTGGACGATTGTCTGCTTTATTCTCCTTGGAAGACGAGGACGTCGTTCCGCAATTCGTGGTTCAGCGCCCGTGAAGCGAGGCGAGGGAAACAGCCTGCCCCCACGATGATATTCGAAAAAAAACGCAACAAATTGAAACAAAGGCTACTCGCTACAACGTGACATATGTGTGAACATCTTTTCGACATTCTACATAAGGGAGTGCAAAATATAGGATAAAGAAAAAGGAGATGATGAGGATGTCATCGGCGGCTAAATAACGGTCAGTGAAGCGCCTGAGGGATAAAGCAACCTGCTCTACCTGGTCGAGTACCGGGGACCATATGCCTCACCGGCCTTGCGTTCCATGATCTCACGGAGTGGTCCGAGGAGTCGAGTGAACGCCTGGGCGTCCAATGCCGCAACCTTAAGTTTCGGCTTCGACGGATCAGTGCGAATGACGGCGCTGACTGTCGCAGCTCGGGGTGCGAGACGAAGAAGCGATAGTTCTGATACAAAAAGTGGTTAGTTATCGATGAGTAAAACGAGGGGGGG
>Ga0307514_10002065_pt1 | contig 21681 bp, 20 predicted proteins | sample 16_EM_MG_FD_203088 | JGI IMG/M metagenome (GOLD analysis project Ga0307514, IMG submission 203088) | Populus trichocarpa ectomycorrhiza microbial communities from riparian zone in the Pacific Northwest, United States - 16_EM | ecosystem: Host-associated > Plants > Roots > Unclassified | place...
CATACCACAATGCCTTCTCAACACAGTGGCGTATGGTCAAAATCTGAGTCGGAGCGCTTGGTAGCATGGATGGAAGAGAACCAAGAAGAGCTACGAGGGAAGCAAATAAAATGGCATAAGCTTGTTACAGAGCAGGTATTCTCAAGTGAAGAGCACATTACGGTCAGAAGAATTACAGATAAAGCAACAAATATGAAGCGCTCATGGAAGGAAGCACGAGCAATGCAACAGCGCTCAGGGTGGGGAGTTAAAGCTGAAGATAATGAGACCTCAATTAACGAGGCATTGGAGCGGAGATGTCCATTTTTTTGGCGGTTAGATGAAATATGGGGAATGTGACGCTTACCAGAGGCAGTGAATCTACAGAAATACGCCCCAAGATACCCTCCCAACAACTATCCGAGATATCCTCTCAAAGACCCTCCGAGACACCCTCCCAAGGAGATACGCTCCCAAATACCCTCAGAGATACCCTCTCAAATGCCATCTGAAATACTTTCTTCCAGCTCTTCCAGCTCCGAAAGTCCTCCACCAGTACCTCCAACATCAAGATCACAAGGAAATCTTCCAATCTCTCGTCCAAAACGATCTTGTAGAACTTGAGTTTTTCCCGACATTCGAGACATCGTGACAGTTGATGATGTAAATGTGGAGCCTACAGGAAATTCATTTTGGGGTGGTCAATATGTTTCACTTGTTTTGGCTAGTGTGTGGCTTGCACTAAAAACCACTTACATGATACAGGAAACTTATTGACTATATACCTGGTGACATTCAACCTTTGCACAGCAGCGAGATCTCATGTGTGTTTACTTTCTGCAACTTGTTGTGATAGAACAGAAAGTCAGGTGGCCAGGTGGTTTTCACAACCAATTAAAAGGCCCCGTGTACATTTGTCTACTGTAAAAATACCACTCTGTAGCTGCGATTGAGGACAGCAATTCTTAACAGCAGATCTAGACCGTTACCATGGCTCCTACAGTGCGACGGAAAGTGGATGCGAAAACTGCAGCACCGAAGGGCTCAGAGCGGTATATGCTAGACTCTCAAATCTACAGGACTTTACTTACTTACTGACTGGGCTCTGATATGTCTGCAGTCCTTCTTGGCTTCTACCGCTTATCTCTGCTGTGTTCACTCTCTCCCTGCTCTGGCGACAATTCTCCCAAAAGCCTCCTCTCTTCGGCGTCTCCACCCCACAACCCAACAGCAACCCCACCTGCTCCGTTCAGCACCGGGACATCCTCCACAACTGCGAGGACATTCGCTTCCTCCCTAACGAGTCACCGTGGGCGTTGTTATCCTGTGACAAAGGAAGAAGACAGTGGTCTCCGACATTCTCTGACTTTAATCTCCATGCTGCAGAGGGGGAGCTATTCCTTTGGAACTGGCGAGATGCCCCAAGCACACCACCTACCCTCCTCCCGTTCAAGGGAGCTGCAAACGAGAGTGGGAATACGGCTGGAGACTTCCACCCTCTTGGTGTGAGCATCATTCCCATTGAAGGAGCGAAACATAGGATTTTCGTCGCGAATCAGGCGCGCATAGGGGGCTTGATTGAGGTGCTAGACTTCGATATGGAGACGGCGAGTTTCATGCATATCCAGACAATCAGGAATCCCAGGATCCACTCTCCCAACGCAATAGTTGCGCTGGATAAAGATCATTTTTTCGTTACAACAGATATGTATTTTGCCCGTAGATGGGCTTCTGGTGTGGTGGTAGAAGTAGCACTAGGTCTCCCTCTGGGAGAAATCCTCTACGTCGCACTCACGGGGGACGACAACAGGAAGGGAGGCGTAAGAGTCCAGCTCGTCTCGAAGATTGCTGTAGGCACAGGCATCGAAATCGACCGAGAGAGCCAAACCCTCTGGGCATCCTCCCTCAGCAACGGGATTTACGAGTATCATTACGGTTTACAGCCTAAGAAGGCCGGAGTGGAAGATACCCACAATGACCCCTTGTTCCCGATTACAACCACCGCTAGTAAATTCATCCGCACCCCATTCTGGCCAGATAATATTATGTTTTCCCCCACGACGAAGAAGCTGACAGTCTCGGGTGTTGCTTCTATGAAAGGGTTCTTTACTAGTATCTTTAGTCCCGAGGCGAAGAAGCCTAGTAGCTGGACTATTGAGTTATTACCTAAACTCGGTAGGCAGCATTTGACTACGGAAGAGGGCCTGAGGGAGATGAGTCTGCGAATAGCAGACCCAGCAAATAATCCACTGAGAAGGGTGGAGATGAGGTGGAGGACAGTGTTTTGGGATGACGGAACTATGTTTGGAGGGGTGTCGACGGGGGGTATTGTTGGCTTTGGGAAAGGCAGGGGTGAAGGATATGTAGGTGTGAGCTTGCTGGATAGGGGAGTAATTTGTTGTGAGAAGATACCGGATATAAGGGGGTGGCTGTTGAAGGAGAAGGAGAGGGGGCATGAGGAGTTATAGGTGTTGCCGGATATATTGTGTCTGTAATCGGACTACTTTTGTGGGCTGTTTTTGTATCTGTTCAGCTTGTGTTTAATTTCGAGAGCCTAGACGCAACAGGATAATGTCTGTTGTAATCTAAATCACCTCTGCTTACATTTAGGAATAAGAGATAGTAGCCCACAGATGTGGGAAATGTCAGGATAATAGCAGCAGCCATTTGAAATTCTGGTCTTAAAGTCCTGCCATCTTTAGCTCTCTCTACATATATTTGATACAAGGTTGCACTGTCATCTTCTCCATATCACGTGCTCTGATTCGGATTTAGGTTTGTAGCTTTAGTTACCTATTTCAAATAAAACATGACTTGTCTAACTATCTGACAGGACCCCAGCTCCAAACTCTCTCGAGTTCCCAGAACAGGATGTAAGCTGGTGAAACGCCGCTCCGCTTTAAAGTGGTTACAGTATTGGTTTTTATTGGAATCATGCGAAATCTGATTCCTTCATGCATATCAGTGACTTTCAGGGCGTATGTTACCCTGAACTGTCCAATGAATTTGATTGGGGATGCTGGGTTGTCGTCCTTTTTACCCGCCTGATATGCAACTAACCAATTTTATGCTGGAAGGAAGGGCAAAATGCTATTCTCGTGACTAGGAGATATGAAATATGAACTAAACTCTTCTGACCTCTATAGCAAATTGCGAGTAGTCTCGGCACGTAGAGGATTGCGAGCAACTACCGCCTACCTAATCCTAACTGGAGTAACCCCCAAGGTCTGCAACTACATATTTCGCAACGCCAACCATCGTGCATTGTTTTAGATTTGTATCTGCATGCACGCCTTATACGGACGACTTCGTCATAGGCTTCTAGGGTTGTCAGAGCCTCAGACAGGGGTCACAGATACTTGAGACATTCCTCGATAGTTGGCCCCTACATCCTCTACCACGTACTGTGTGGACAACTAACTATCCATTCGTCAAGACTGTTCGACAGCTGTTCATGTGGAAGTTTATAGAATGGAGAAGGTGGGTAATCAATCCGTAACAGCACTTCGGCGGTTTGGGCGTCATGCCCCTATGCCCTTTCCTTTTTCCCATAGCTCGTGTCTGTTTGATTTAGATAGATTTCACTAGACCTAGGCTTAACGCGACAGCTCGATGTCCGGTAGATCCGAGTGGCCAATACCCGCACAACAGCTCAATACCATGTCTTTTGGTTATTTCATCATCTGGTTCATGGCCAGTTTGCTGGCAAAAGTTTAGATCTGATGACTTCATTTCTTTTTTTCATTTCCGGACGTCACAGTAGATGTACCTTTAGATCTGGCCATTTATACCTAAATACCCTGCCTCGAAGGTGCAATTGAGAAGGAATCCTTACCGGAACATTCTACCGTCAACTACGTCTATCAAAAACAACCATATCTTACCTAGTCCTGACTAGAGCCAATATCAACGGCAACGGCAGCAACGGGGGGGTGTTTACCACTGGAGACAGGTACGGAGGGTTTTTTTGCGATGGCAACTATGATACAGATCGGGCGAGGAACATATAGAGTGGAGCGACGACATTTGAGCGATCCTCTCAAGCCATACCTTGCTCCGATCCGTGTTGATTTACCAACCTTTCATATTCCCATCGAGTACTCGGTGGAGCAACTTCCTATACTTGCACCAGTTATTGTTCACTACCCGAATGGAACTGGAGACTTCAGCAGATACAATGGGGGCTGCGTAGGCCCGAAATCTCCCGCCATAAGTGAATGGAAATTGGAGGGATCCACGGAGGCAAGTCCCAAGGGACCTGCCTTGGACGATGTCAAAATCGTCAAGAAGAGAAGAAGAGTAAAGGCTGAGAAACCTGAGAAGAGAGTGATTGTGAGGGAACTACGGCGGTTCAGAACCAGCTCTGTTACAACGAAGCGTGTGAAGAGCTGCACCAACGATGTCAGCCCGAAGCCCTCTCCGACAGCAGAACTGTCCCTACAAGGTCAGCTAGGGCCTACAGTCAAATTAGAGCCTGTGGAATATGAACACCAATTCATCCATGCTCCAGTAAGAATCTTCCAGCATACGGCAGTTATCAAAAAGGTGCCATGAGCTATTACAATCGCCCAGCCGGAGGTTGATGTGTACCTTTTAGTCAGCTTGGTCTGGCATAAAAAGTTGGGGCGGTCTTTTTCAATCTTTTCCAGTTTTCTGTGTCTTGGAGGTGGTGTGATACTGAGGACGCGGAGTATGTTGGCGTTTAATAAGTAGCAAGATCACACTCTTTCTGTATTTATGAAACGTGAGCTAGGCTCCCGCGGAGCTTTAGCTTGTTGGTTGCGGCTTTTGTTGGTTTTGTCTTTTTGCAAAAGTCAGTCCTTACCTGGACAGAATATTGAATGTACCTATGCTTTGATTGAATTTAGGAGTACGTTAGGGGCGAGACTAGGGTTCCTAGTTGAGTACCCCCGCTTTCTTTCTATGAAATGGCTTTAATAGTGGCCTGGATACCAGTCTGGGGCGCCAGGGCCTTCGTGGTACGCGTGCAACTATACACAGCAACGAGGACAGTGCAATGCCACACCAACGGAATACTCGCAAAATACTATAACATTACTTAGCATCCATTGATCAGCTGTTATATAGAGCTAATAACCTAGTCTCGTTGCTAATAGCCGGGCCACCAAAAAGGGTAGTCTCAATCCCAAAAGGGAACACCATCTTTTACATTAATTATATAGCCAGACTACATTATATACCGCACGTACATTGTTATTTGTTCCTTTAAGTAGCTATGCAACTTAGCAGTACTTAATTCTGAAGACTTTTCCCTTCTTTCTACATCAAAGTGTCCTTTCAGCAAGTAGAGGAGAATCTGCAGCTACTTATACATAATTAAGCTGCCACTTGGCGATTGTGATCTGGCCCTGTACATCGGGGCCAGCCAGACCACATATTATTCAACACATTGCGCCAATCTCCCATCAGTAATCAACTGAATTTTCTGTCGTTGGAGCTTTCTTGATATGCTGATATCAGCCCTAAGTGATCAAGGTAAACCTGCTGGAGGGCCCGAGAATTGAATTAGTCAAGCCAATTTCACTAAGAATGTCTCCATACCTCGTTTCCTCCGCTGGGGCAGACCAGGCCGCATCAGATTCTGCTTCTGTGGGGCACCTTGTTTGACTCTCGCAGGAGGCCAGCCGCTATTGCAATCAGACTAGCATAACTGCCGTGTTGCTATGCTTCTTTCAGGACATAGTTATTCGAATTTGTGTTCACCGCTTCTCATATGGTGGGTGACTCCTGCATGACTTTTTGAGGGGCAAATCATGAAGCTAGCTAACATATGACGAAGGTACGCATTCCCAGGTGGAGACCCGGCTAGACTGTCCAACCTCTGAGCCGTACCGGCTCCTCTATATGAGTACATGTATGCACCTCGCGTCCCCTTCCCATCCCTATGGGCTCCGCTACCACCTCGCACCATTCCCGGTCCTCCCATATCTCTTCCTTCCTCTGTCTCCCACCAGTACACATTCAAGTAGGTGCGCTGCGTTCTGATATACCCCACATTGGCTCTCTGCCCTCCGATTTGGTGTAACCATGCCTCCATTGGGCCTTTGTCTGTATGGATGTACACCAAGCCTCGTAGCCCCACCTCCGCACTTGTGGTGTGCACCTCATATCCTTGTAATACTGTTTTAATGCCAGCCAGTGTTGCAATGCCAGGCATGTGCATCAAAGGGCTGTTTTTCTTGCTTGGTGGTCTGCCATCTCGTTTCCTTTTATCCCTATATGCCCCTTTACCCACACCAGGCTCTTCAGCTGTTCTTTGCTCGCCTCCCATACTTTCTCCTCCTCCCACGGTCTCGGGTGTCTCACGTCCATTGCTCTTGATATCACTGCTTGGCTGTCTAGGGCCACTGTTTCTGCTCTTTTGCTAACTTAACCATATGCACATTATTTCTGCATCCATGGCTGTTGCATACCTCCCCAGCCATATTGACGTACCGGCCGTCGCCGCTGCTGTCGCTTCCATGAGCCTACTTCCATCAGAATATTGCAGATTCTCGTTGTGCTCATATTCCCTTCTCCTTTCTTTCCTGCTCCTGTGTTCATCCGTTTTAGTTCCACCTCGTCTCCTAGTTCTTGCCTGAATATCTCCTCTGCCGTGGGCCTCAAGTTTGGTAGGGCCCTTCCGTATACGCTCGCTGCCCATCGCACTCTTTACCTCCTCACCAATCTTCGATGACTTTGTATACAGTATACCCAAAATCTTTAGCTTGTTTAGTTTAACCCTTTTTTTTTTTTTTTGAAAATCACTGCTCGTATTCGGCCTATCTAGACTATGACGAGAGACCGCATCCACTCTCGTGGATTATTATCCAACCACAGGGCTGGTCTCTACCCTCCTAGTTTAACCCTGCACCACATCTCATGTCATCGTTTTTTCTTCTGCCTCCTTTTCAGCGCCTCGTGCTCCAGCAACTAACTAAAGCCATGGTGTGTATGTTCCGATTCATAAAGAGGAGGGATAGCTAAGCAATACTTATGTAGTTACCCACATAACTTCTCTTATTGCATCATGATCAAAGACTTATGTATCTCCAACAGGGGTAGCCTCTCCATTTTGATGGAGCTCGAACACTATGGTGCCAGCCCTATGCAATAAATAAGGCAGGTTCAGCTATAGGTATGGGCAACCGACGCGTGGAAACCATTGGTGGCCCGAGCCTGTTAACCTCGTTCTCTCTCCCCACCCGCCCCACGGCCTTAGGCAGCGTTAGGCTGATTGGGCGTATAGACTTCCAAAAAAAAAAGATCTCCCTGTAGTCGAGCCGGTCCAGCGTACCTGGCAGGGCTTCCCGCGCTCGGCCTCTTCAAACCCCACACGCAGTGGTGACTTTAGACTTTACCTCAAGGCAGAAACCAAACTCGGGCAGGGTCTGGCCCGAGTGGAGGAAGAGAGGCCACCTGGCAGAACCTCGGGAGCTGCAGTCCTGAGTCCATCGCCATAGTCTAGATAGTCTGAATGCGATGAATGATTCCTTAAAAAAAAAGAAGAAACCAAACTCGAGTGGAAACTGTTAAGACTCAAACCTACAGACACAGAGAACGGGTTTGTCTTAATAGTTGCTTGACGGCGTGCAGTGTGTTCGCTGGCTTTGTGATGCTACCAGTAACTTTTCGGTGATTCCACTCGAGAGTCGAGATGATGACGTTAAGAGTTGGCCTGACTAAGCTAATGGCTAATCTACAAACTACTATAAACTTTCCAGATGGCTAGAGTACATCAGCTGCCACTAGCCACTAATCATTAGACCAGCTGTCTGTTTATCAAAGCCTGTGTGGAGCCTACATCGTGGCTCTAACGGCCACTATAGTTATTAATTACATCCTCTATACCTTCATAATTACTCTTATTGTCACGCGGGGAGGCCGAGCGGGGAGCGAGGTACGCCTGGTGATGGCATGTCCCTGGATTTGTAAATCTCAGGGGCCACGGGGCGGCTGTCTGCAAGCACCTATTTTTTTAAAAAAGTTTTTTAAAAGTTTTTTACGCCTGGGCACGAGACTCTGTCGCGGTGGTCTCGAGACTTTGTAGACCTTGAGCACAAAAATTGTTATGTAAATAACACGTTAAGGTCTCAGTAGGTATCGGACTGTCTCAATAGATATCTGCATAACACAACTAATGATAAAAAGTCTCGTCTCGTGCCCAGGCATACCCCTATACATACCTCACGGAGAAAGTGGCGCCAGATCCTCGGTAGCCACAACAAGCTCCCCGTTGGCCAGCCAACTCCTTTCCCACGTTTGCATAAGTATCGAGCCTTGGAGACTTTTTAGACAGGGTACTAAGTAGGTAGGTACGACCTTGTTACAGTAAACTCCCGTTCCAAGCATACTCGATATTCAATATTCGTTGTAAACATATGCATAAGCATTCTAGACTCAATAAAAGTAATAATAATTCGCTTAGTCACATATGTACACATACAGTACCGGGACAGTACATTAGTCGGGTAAGGACCTATTGCACTAAAGGTGAGTTATGCATAGATTCTCTTACATGCAACTGGCCTAGCTAACTGACCTGTGGTTTCTAGCTTTTTTGGGAGGAGTCTATACGGCTTTCCCCCGAAGGGAGCCTTAGGCTATGAGGCGGCCCCATTCCCACCCCTTTAAAGGACTGGGTTTACACACGGGACAACATCCATGCCTCCCGAATCTAAGAATGTGGTATCTAGTAATAGAGGGTAAGTGCAACCAGACTCGTAATAGGGTATGGCTGCCTCCGAAAATACTCTACACAGAAATACACAACGCCAGGCATGGTCCGAGAGTGAATTAGAGGCTATCCAGGAGCACACCCTGGCTGGGCATGGAGCCCTGACTTGAAGGGACTCATTCAAATAAAGGGAAATTACCTCCCCACTAGTCCAATGCAAATAACTACAAGCAATTAGAGAGATATTGCAAAGGGAAAGACGTCGGATTGAGGCCCAGGTAAGTACATACAAAAAGAGAAGGCCAAGCTGATGCAGAGAGAGATCTTACATACAGTATGTAACTTCTGATACCTATATAGTTCTGGTTTCATTCGCCCAACTCACCATGTATGTATGTAATTTGCCCCGATGGGAAGCATATAAGTATACCACTCCCAGTCCCGACAACATGTGTATATGATATCAGACATAAATGGTGTCCTGGGGGGGGTGAGAAGGGGCGTGGCAGTGATCCAGGGCTGAGGCCATTGGATGAAATATGGTTCCGCCAACAGCTTATTCATCGAATTCTGTGACATGTTCTGTACCACACCGTGATGCCAAACGCTCTAATGGCCACGTGAGAGCAATGCCGTAGGTACGTATACAGTAATACCTATGCACCCTCGGCACCGGGCCTATCACACTCCAGCCTCTCCACTCTATTTCTGGCACGGTGTACGTACATGTACATCGTATGGAGGGTAGACTGCTTGGTATTATCCCACGTTGCATGCATGATGGAGTTGTTGTTTTTACCGACAATCAATTGTTCACGAACTGGCCAATACAGCCCGACCTCGCTGTACTTACACCATGCATGCAGGCTAGTGGAGCGGTATGCAACTATGGCATGACTTCGCGAATAAGACGTAATTATTATTTACGCAAGGATACCTATTAGTAAGCCTAAGGCGTAGATATATTGATATAGAAACGGCCTGATTGACAGTCATGTCTTGTTTTCAATAGAATGGGCCAATATGTGATTCATTATAAGCGTGCCCAGTCATCACTGTTGTACATACATATACCTACTCCCATATATACAACCCGCCTAGAACTTGTCTGTGTGTCACTTCTGAGCTGCCATGAAACGAGTTCAGGCGAGGATACAGGCCAGGGCCCGCCTACGATACAGTGTAGGAAACCGGCCTGTATGCAGGCGGGTCTGAAACCGCCGGCCCCGGCATAGGCCTGGAAGACTCACGCCTGGCTGGCCTTGGGCTGCCGGATAGGCTGCCTGGACCGCCTGGGCCGCCGGATAGGCTGTCTGGACTGCCTGGGCTGCCGGATAGGCTGTCTGGGTCCGCCTGGACCGCCGGATAGGCTGCCTGGACCGTCTGGACCGCCTGGACCGCCGGATAACCTGTTTGCCATACAAGAGCCACACCGTATATGAATAATAAAATGTTAAATAAGGGATAAAAAGACAGGATTAGGAGTAAGTTCTTGGGCAGAGATCGAGAAGACAGAAGACAGACATGGTAACAATACCTCTTTCCGTATGAAATAGTTATAATTGCTAACTCAAGTGCAAATAGGAGTCAGAAGGCAGCGACCTCGGTATGATGAACTTCATGGCTAGCGACATGTATGGGGACATGTCAAGCGCAACGTCATCCCAACTCAGTCCAACAATCACAGACCCCACTGCCGACACTGCACCCAGCCCTAGCGACTACCCGATGGGCTCAGCCAGTGCAACGCCATCAGGTAGCACACCATCTATATTCCTCCCTAGAAGTCGGCAAAGAAGATCCTGGATCTGGCAACATGGGGTTTCCGTCTTTGTGCATGGCAAGCGCTATTGGCAGTGTAGTCTATGCATACGAGGTAATCCTAAGCGCTTTCGCCGTGCCGGCTTAGACCAAAGGTCTGCCAAGCCGCGAGACTGTTTAATGCCGATATTTTTCGTGACCTCTTGATTCGGCTTTTAATATCCTGCAACCTTCCATTTCAACAAGTTGAGCAACCTCCTTTTCGCATTTTGCTAGCCTATCTTACGTCAGTTTCTGCATCCTATACCGCAATTAGTCGAACCCTTCCTCGGTCCGGTACAACTGTACGCTCTTGGATTATTCAGGCATACGATAAATACAAAGTTGATTTAATTGAACTACTAGATTCTGTCTCTATAGTTCATATTAGCTTCGATCTTTGGACATCACCAAATAAGCTAGCGAGTTGTTGCACATTGGATCGATCTTGATACAGGTGATGTTCGGCGTGCTTTATTAGGAATTCGACAGCTGCATGGGTCACATGCAGTATTGTTTAAGCTCTTGGAAGAGTATGGGATATTACATAAGTTGGGATATTTTACGCTAGATAATGCAAGTAATAATGATGTTACTTTATGTCATTTAGCTGAGCATCTGAAAGAGCAAGGAATTACATTTGATCCGGTAGGGCAAAGAGTTAGATGTATGGGACATATCATTAATTTGGTAGTAAAAGAATTCTTATATGGGCAAGATTTTCAGAAGTATCTTGAGATCGAGGATAATGAGGAAGAAACAATGGGATTTTAGCGAAAGCGAGGAGCATATGGTCGCCTACGGAATGTGATTCGATATATCTGTTGGACACCACAACGAAGAGATGCATTTATTCATCTATGTCAACACTCACAACCAGACGAACCAACATTTCTTCCGATAGCAGCCAACCTAACTCGATGGAATAGTGATTTTCTAGCTATTCGCAGAGCATTACAGCTTCGAAACCCTTTGGAGCTGTTTATTTCTCGTCATCAATGGGAAGGGTTAAGTAAGGATCAGCTCGATCCAGAGGATTGGAAAGAGCTACAGGATATTCTTGCGATCTTACAACCATTCCACAAAGCTACTTTGGGCTTGGAAGGTCATCGTGGAAATGGAGTATTGTACGAAATATTCCCGGTAATGGATACCTTGTTGGAGCATTTAGAAAATGCGAAACAGTTATATACTGCCAGTGAATCCACACCATATCTCCTACAATCTATTGACCTAAGTTGGAAGAAGCTGAATAAGTATTATGCTTTGACTGAATTTAACCCTGTTCTGTATGCTGCAGTGGCACTCCACCCGTCTATGAAGTATGAGTACTTTGAGATTGCATGGGAGGCCTGGATAGTTCAAGCACGTACAATTACAACCCAACTCTGGAGAACATTTGCAAGTTCACAAGCTTCAGTCACCTCCTCAACTACCTCCATGCAAAATACATCACGATCTTCCTCTGCTACTACTGTTATGGTAGATCAACCAACTCCAGACTCTGCCTTAACGTCATGGAAAAACAAGCGACGCCCTCGCCAAAGTCAGAATCGGGATGAGTTAGATGAGTTCACCACTACTGATACCATTGATTCTCTAGTTAATCCTCGTATTTGGTGGATACAACATAAGAATGACTATCCGAAACTTGCTCTTCTAGCATTAGGCATTTTGGCAATTCCAGCGATGAGTGCAGAGGTTGAAAGAGTTTTTAGTAGTACTGGGCTACTAATTACAGATCGCCGCAATCGTCTTAAAGAAGATATCATCGAAGCAGTCGAATGCTTGAAGTCATGGCAAAAGGAAGGTGCGGGCATAGTCATGTTTAAGGAACTCGATCAGTTGCAAGACATGTTAACTCAACTTGAGCAGAAGGCAAATTTGGATGGGGTTTCCGAGTCTACTTAGCACATGTGTTTATTTTGTTTATATTTACTGAGTTTATTTCTTTGGATGGGGTTTCCGGTTTATATTTACTGAGTTGATTTCTTTGGATATAGTGTGTTCTCGGTCCCAGTCTCTTATCTACCTACGCGCGCTAAAATAATTATGCAGCGGGTAAATTTTAGCGCGCGTAGGTAGATAAGAGACTGGGACCGAGAACAGATATAGTGTGGTTTCCGGTTTATGTTTACTGTGTTTATTTCTTTGGATGGGGTTTCCGGTTTATGTTTACTGAGTATATTTCTATTGTTGTATGCATTCCTATATCGCCGGTTGGCAAGTACGCTCGGGGGTCTACTTAGCACATGTGTTTATTTTTACTGAGTTTATTTCTATTGTTGTATGCATTCCTAATTCATTCTTATATTATCGCTCGTTGGAAAGTACACCAGGGGTTTCCGAGTCTATGTGTTTATGTAGTTTATGTTTATTTAGTTTATTTCTATTGTTGTATGCATTCCTAATTCATCCTTATATTATTGCCAGTCAGCAAGTACACCAGTGGCCATCCGACACCCCAGTAGTATCCTGTGTGATGGTGATGTCTTATTAGGTAGTCCAGGCGGTCCAGGCAGTCCAGGCGGTCCAGGCAGTCCAGGCGGTCCAGGCAGTCCAGGCGGTCCAGGCAGTCCAGGCGGTCCAGGCAGTCCAGGCGGTCAAGGCAGTCCAGGCAGTCCAGGCAGTCCAGGCGGTCCAGGCAGTCCAGGCGGTCCAGGCAGTCCAGGCGGCCTATCCGGCAGCCCAGACGGTCCCAAGCCGCCCACACTGCCTATCCGGCGGTCCAGATGGTCCAGACGGTCCAGGCGGCCTATCCGGCGGCCTATTCGGCAGCCCAGACGGTCCAGACAGCCTATCCGGCAGCCTAGGCGGTCCAGGCAGCCTATCCGGCGGCCCAGGCGGATCCAGGCCGCCCACACTGCCTATCCGGCGGTCCAGGCGGTCCAGACGGCCTGTCCGGCAGCCCAGGCGGTCCAGTCGGTCCCAGGCAGTCCAGGCAGTCCAGGCAAGGGCTTCGCCGGCCTGTTGTTTCAGGCCAGGCCCCGGCAGACTTCCATGTGGTCCAGTCCGCCCCAGGCCGTAGGTGCCGCCGGCCTGGCCCGCCCGATTCTAACACTGGGCCGCCGCCGCCACTATGAGGGCCTGGGCAAGCCGCGCTGGAGAAGAGAAGAAGGGGGACGAGAGGAATGGGCAGCATAAAGGAGTACTTTCACTACCTCTACCGGGAGCTAGCCTAGTAGGAAGGCAACTTAACGAATGTGAGGGTATTTGTACCTAACTTTCCCGTTGCTGCGTGCGGGTTTGCAGATTCACTTAGCCTCGTGCCTTAATTTGCTCTCCCTTGAATCCACCCGAGATTCCAGGTTCTTGCCATACCACTTAGCAGGGGTGCACACGAGTACCTAATGGGAGGGAAGTTTTTAAAGCGTACACTACAGTCCGATTACACACCCATTAGCGGGGTGTTGTGCCAACTAGGCTACGGCTACACACCAAGAGTCTGAGACACGCTGGCAGAGGTGTTGTCAATAAGACTAGCGTTGCCATAGCTAAACTGCTGGAATGCCTAGTCCTACGATTGAATTCGGAGTTGTGGAAGTGGAGGACTAGAGAGTATAAGGGCACAACATCACGACAACCACGGCCTGAGGTTCAGTACTCACCTATGAACTTCAAGCCAGATACTGTAGATATGTAGACACCGTCACTGGGGAGAGAATAGGAGGTTTCCCACACACAACTTGTAGCTTTTTTTTTTTTTTTTTAAGGAATCATTAATCGCATTCACCCTATCTAGAGTATGGCGATAGACTGCAACTCCTGGCTAGCCAGGTGGTCTCTCTCCTCCACGCGGGCCAGTCTCTGCCCTCCCCGAGCTATCTACATGAATAGTGACCTATACAATGAAATCAAACACCGCCTCACACCACTCCGCATCCTCCCATATCTTCTCCCGCGTACGCCCTTTCCCATCTCCCACCCAGGTGCATCCCATCAGGTGTGCAGCGTTTTGTGGTGTCCATCCGTCACACACGCACCATTGTGTGTCCGCTTTCCCAATTTCCCACAGCCATTGCTGCTGTGGACCCTTGCCCGTCACCATATATACTAGCCCCCTCAATGCCGCGGCAGACCAGGAGATATGAGCTGGTGCCCTGGGGTATATCGGGTAATCTTGTTTAATACCCCCGGACACAACTTAGCTCGGGCATAGTGTAGGTCGGGTCTTTGAAATTCCGAGACAAGAGCTGATACACCTCGCTGCTAGGTAGTCTCGTGCCCGACTGGTTGCCCAGGAGGTAATCAGACTAGGTCCGGTCAAACTTTGGTATGTGCCCCACTATACAACCGCTGAACTGCCTGGCCCTAGTCTGGTTGCTTTCCAAGCCCTTCCTCGTCCGGTCCCTCGCCTAGCTCCTCCCACCTCGGCCCCACACTTCTCACATTAGACAAACTCCGTACCACCTTTTGACTACTTGACAACACCATCGCTCATTATTTAACCAGACCCTGCAGGGCCTGCACAAAGACCAGTCCTTTCAATTCTGTTAGATTAAGCGCAATATCTCGGTGTGGGTTGGATGTTTGACCCTTGTCAGGTATCTGAAGCAGTGAAGATGCCTCCCACAGACCATCCTGAGGCCTCCGGCCAGCCCGGCACCTCAACCCAATTCGAAACAGACTTGCCTCAGTTGGAGGCTCCAACTATTTCGACCCCTCATCTTGACACTGCTTCCCAGTTAGGGCTCGAGACTGTCCCGCCCGACAGCAAATCGGAAACCTCAGCCCTACCCAAACCGCAACCGTCGTCCCAGCTCTTTGACACTTCGTCCCAATATGAACATGTGTCTAAGGGGGTGAGACAGCAGAGAGCAGTTGATGCAGTGACCCACCTGCATCTGTTAAGATTTGATGTGAGTTTCAGAGAGGCTGTTTCTTCTCCTCTGAGCTGCATGGCATAAGAATCCAATTAGATTTCCTCTCCTTAGGGCTGCCTTCTAAAGTCTGGGATTTGCTAATTCAGGTACCTTATAGGATAAGGATTCAGCCACCAGCTGGCCCAGCATCACTAATAGTCAAACCCCGATTGCTCAAGTAGCTCCCGGCTTAGAGTCAGAAGGGACATTGGCTCCATCTGGAGGCGAGCTCGACAGCACGCCTGGCCAGAGGCACGACCCTGATGCTAGTTTCCTTAGTACCTATGTGCCCGAGGGAAAGCCTGCTACCAAATACTTCTATCTCAATGAAGAAAAACAGGTTGCACAAGATCTTGAGCGCGTCGTTGGGTCACCTCCCCAGAGCTATATTCTTGGACTGAGGCCGAAGAATTTTTATGTCATTTTGGTTATCGCCGTCGTTGCCCTTACTGCAACTATCGTGGGAGCTATATTCGGCGCCCAAAAGAGCCAAAAGAATCAAGCAGACCACGTAGTCCTCGATCCTATGGAGTAGGTCATTTATCTCTGCGCTTTAGAATCCGGATCTCTCGTTTCCTAACGTAGTTCGATTAAACAGAATACAATCATCTACCAAAGTTCACGTATTTCCAACGCCAACTTTCACTTCTTATCCGTTGGAAACTGGCCCATGGGAGATAAAGGAACCCATTGATGTCGAAGAGGGTATCTGTGCACCTCATCCTCAAGCTATCGATAGATGCGAGAATCCCTATGAATACAAATTCAATATCTTTAAGGATTCAGTTGGATTCAAGATTCAAACTGACCTTGGAGTGCTCAACAACAAATATTTGTACCCTCCCAAGACCCCTGATGGCATGTACAGCTTTAACGTCACCGACTGGGAGATGGAATCCTCCGGGGAGCTTGCCCCCGCCACGTGCAAGACGATTGTCGACGCTTACTTCATGTTAGCCCAGAATTATAGGTTCCATCTGATATTGTAAGTCAAATATAAACTCCCATGAAAAATATAGCACATAACTAATGTCCTGTTTGGAATAGCCATTACAGCATTAAAAAGAGATGCGAGCTATGGAGTGGATATGTAGCCGAGCCTGGTCAATTCTGCCACTGCGAATGGATGGGGTATGTCTATGACGACTTCAAGGCTCCAGATCAAACCACAGCACCTAAAGAAACCCCATCTGAGAAACCCATAAAGTCTTTGCCCATCATTAGGAGCTCCACAAAGCTGAAGCCCTTGAGCATTGTAATGGACTCTACAGTTGTGGAGGCGCTAACTTCCACCGCTAGCAAAACATCCATCGTTGGTGCAACTGGCACTCCCACGATTACCATAGTTAAAGTACAACCCACTGTAAATACAAAAGGCTCGACTCTTACTTTGGCCTCTCCTCCCCCAGCTATTACTGCTTCATCGCAGTAGACGTTCTGATGCCGTTTGTGCTATTATCAAGGTCTAGCAAAACTGATGACAATGGAGAAACGCTCTGATGATTTGTTTACCCTGTCAATAGTTTCCAAAATCTGTTTTGATCTCTTTTGTTATTTTTGATGTGAACATGAAGATGTGGAAAACTAAAACTTTAGGGGGACTATGTAATTGACTTACCTCATTTTTACGTCTAGTTACATGTATTGTTAGCTTCTGGCATACTGTACATACCGGTAGTTGCTATAATTCTTACATGATTACTGTGCTCGTGCCAAGTGCGATTTTAAAAATAAAAAAAAAAAGAGCTTCATACCCATGTCAGCTCGCTTCTCGTACCCAACCAACTCACGCACTCGCTTCATCATAGGACGCCAGACTACATAGGGCGATACACATATCTATTGTCTGGATCCACCCTGGTCTGGTTGCACAACCCCTCGTAGTCCGCAATTGTACCAATATCGAATCTTCGACTAGCTATGGTGAAAATAACGTATCTTGAGTTCAAATGCCAAGGGTTCTGGTATTGACCCCAACTTCACAGCTCAGTACGAGGGGCTTGTGCCAACCAGACTACGTTCGTCATATTCTAGATAGGCTGAATGCGATTAATGAGTACTTAAAAAAAAAGGGCATATCGGTACGTATACTGGCCGGAACCTGTTACAGCTTGGGACATACCGGTACCTACAGTGAAAGTAACTTGTTCCACCGCCGGTCAACGCCAACTGAAACATAGATGCATATACACATGCCTGTACCTAGCACAATTCTCTACCGTAGCAGCTACCGACACAAACTTTTCGTTTGCACATATAGTACATGCATTTCTCCAGTCTCATATCAGTTTTCCAGCAACACCAGCCAAGCACCACAAGCCTATCATTAGCATCCGGTGTCACTTCTGTCTACTTTGAAATCTGTTGGATACAATGTAATCGTGGCTTAAGGGATGACGCTGATAATTCCACAAGGAGTTCTTGGTGCATATATGATATCCATGATATGAAGCAATTGAGAAGCCAGAGCTAAGCGACGGGGGGGCTGCCATACACGAGACTACCATGCACCCCATGGATCTTGAACCTAGCCAGGTTACCGATACCCTGTCTCCCAATGGCGGGATTACCCCACATTCTTGTTGATATACCCCGCTACGAGAATGATCCCTTGGCCATTGGTTAAGCTTAAGTAGGGCTGCTTTTCGCCCTGTTTGACGAATTGCAAGGTTATTTGAACCTTGTCTGCCAAAAGTATAATTGCATTGTTATACTCCTCAGCCATTACTTTATATACTTGATTAATTGACTACAGTACTACTCGGGTTTATATAACTCATACCGGCCCACCAAAATGTTTCTGAGGGGTCTCTTCCTCCTCTCATCCCTCTGTATACTTGGCTCGAGCGTCAATGCACAATGCCCCTCAAACCCACTTCAGCATAATTATACCGCAGATTTAGTCCTCGCAGCAGGATGGAGTTCAAGCCTGGTTTCTAACGATCTCAACTTTCCGAGGGGGATGTTATTTGACCTTGAGGGTAACCTGTTAGTCGTGGACAAGGGTATTGGAGTAGTGGGATGGAAGGTTGTGGAGAGGGAGGATGGGGGAGCGTGTTTAGTGGAGAAGAAGGTGATTGTCGAAAATGATCAGGTGCGTCTAGAGTTTTCACATGAAATGGAAATGAACGTACAAGTACTCCTTGAAGCAATAAGCTAAAAAAAAAGGTTTTTGGATAGTTTAACCACGGAATTGCTCTCTCTGAGGATGGGAAGACTCTGTATGTCCCCTTTGCCCCCCTCAATGCCCTCCATGTAGATATTGAGACCTAACTATTACCCTTATAGCTATGCCTCAACCAAAAACGACGTCTTCTTCTACTCCTACGATGCCAAAACCCGAACCACTACTTCGTCCAGCAAGTCTCTCATCACGAACATGTCCAATAACGGACACGTAACCCGCACTCTATACATTCATTCTGGTACTATCCTTATCTCTGCTGGCTCGGAAGGCAACCTCGATCCCCTAGCTACAAACCCAAACTCTGGGCACTCCATGATCAAATTTTTCCCTCTCAAAGAAGCTCACGCCCTCACAAACCCATTTGATTTCAAAAAGGAAGGCAGGGTACTAGGCTGGGGTCTAAGAAACTCTGTTGGTCTCACTGTTGACCCAACTACTGGCGGTGTGTGGGCTGTAGAGAATAGCGTTGATGCGTTTACTCGAGGAGGCAAAAGCGTATCTGAAGTATCTGAAGATAACCCTGGCGAAGAGCTAAACTTCCTAGGATGGTGGAACAAAACCGTCGATAACTCCGAATATATGGGCCCCAATTATGGGTATCCCAGCTGCGTGACGGTTTGGGATGTGCCTAGTTTACCCGACAACGGAGGTATTATTACGGGCCAGCAGATTCCTGTTGATCAGCTGAACACCACAGCAACGGATGCAGACTGTAAGGATGAGAAGAAGTTTGTTCCGCCGAGGCTTGCGTTCCAAGCACATATGGCCCCACTAGACTTGCGTTTCGACTATTTCCCGTCCGGCGGCGATGGTGGTTTATGGGTTAGTTTTCATGGATCCTGGAATAGAACCATTCCAACGGGGTATAAGCTGTCGAAAATTCCCTTCAACAAGGCCTCTGGACAACCAGTAGCAAAGGCGACGGATAAGCAAAATTATGAGGATGTATTCTGGAATAGGGATACTATGAAGTGTAAGAGAGGGGAATGCTTCAGGCCTGTTGGGGTGGCGATTGATGGAAAGGGGAGGGTATGGATTGGAAGTGATACTACAAAGGAGGTTATGGTATTGTGGACCAAGGGAGATAGGAAGGGTGGGCCAGAGGGGACGACTAATGTAAATAATGAGAAGGATGGAAAGACTGGAAAGAGTAGTGCGGTGGTGGGGAGGAGCTTGAGTAGGAAGGTTGGGGTGGCAGGTTTGGTGGCGGTGGTGATGGGAATGATGCTGTTGTAGGGTGGAAATATGGCAAGGTTGTAGGGTTACCCTCAGCTGTACCCCCCCACAAGGGGCTAGTGATCTGGGGTTTGAGGGAGGCTTGTGAGATAAGATGAGGTCGGGCAGAGTTGAATTTTATTGACAATTGCTGAAATGGTCTGGGGGAGGGGTGATTGGAAGTTTTTGGAAAGATTACTTGCATTCCAGTCGGTGGTCATGCATTTGGGAGGGCAGTGGGAATTTTGCCTACGCCTTGCTGGATTCTCATGAATTGTTTTCCTATGTTCAATGACCCGTTGAGAAACTCTTGGACCTACACTCACTTTTTTTGTTTTTTTCGGTCGGTTATTCCATAGTTGTTCGGCGGCCTTTGTGCAGTCATTGAAAAGGATCATGATTTTGTTTCCCGAAAAGTGCCTAAACCCAATCCGGCCCACAAAATTTGTCATGACGTAGCCGGCAAGTATTTCTCCTTCTGGACAATAATCCAACTGCAATGACCTGAACTCCGAAGCTGCAATGCATCGCGCGCTACCATTTTTCTAGACCGAGGGAGGCCGCCCGCTCCACGCAAAGTCTTCGAAGTCCCGGTAAGCTATGCTAGTGGATTGCTCGGGGAATCGAGGATGTTGATTGGGCTCGGAGTAATGTGAAGCCCGCTGGCAGACTGCTGCGATTTTTGCCGGAAACGCTGGGCTGGAGGGAGCTGAGTGGACGGAATTCTAACTGCCACTAGGAATTGTGTTCTTGTTCATTGATTGTGCTGACAGGACAGTCGGAAACTGCGGGAGGGAGGGGAGGGAAGGTTAGAGTCAGATCATTCCAAATTGTCGCTAACAGGTTGGAGAGGTAGGCCACTCGAACGGGGATATAGACGCTTGGAAGGAGAGCACCGCTTATTGCGACAGCATAACTCAGTGGGGTCTGGGGAAGTTCAAGAATAGAAAAACAGCGAGAGAAGGATATACACGCAATCCCCCAGTACATAGGACAAGCCTACAACTACCCCTCACCATGCCAGAGGGGACACCCCACCACCCCACCCTCCCTGCTACCATCTCCGGCCCCTCAACCGCCACAGAATCCGGCCGCATCTCACACCTCTCCCACTTCGCCTCTGGCCTCTCCTCTGGCGCCCTCGCCGCTTTCCTCTTCCAACCCGCCGACCTCCTCAAAACCCGCCTCCAGCAATCCCACCTCCGCACCACTCTCCCCCAAACCTTCCTAACCATCACCCGCGGGCCCTCCCCCATCCTGACCCTCTGGCGTGGAACCGTCCCCTCAGTCCTCCGCACCTCTGTGGGCTCCGCGCTCTACTTCTCCACTCTCGCGTCTATCCGCGATCTCCTCGCCACCGACTACCAACGACACCTCGCCACCTACTCCCGGCAGACAGGCCACTCCTCCGCCATGGTTCAACTCTCCCCCTCCGCCAACCTCCTCAGCGGTGCAATCGCCCGCGCAAGCGTAGGCTTCGTAATGATGCCCATCACCATCCTCAAAGTCCGCTTCGAGTCTGACCTCTACCCCCAATACCGCTCCCTCCTCTCCGCCTCCTCCTCAATTCTCAAAACCGAAGGCTTAGCAGGTTTCTTCCGCGGGTGGGGAGCGACCGCTGTCCGAGACGCCCCCAATGCAGGCCTCTACCTCTTCTTCTACGAAGCTGGAAAGAAGAATCTCTCGAGGCTCGTTAATAGAGATTCTCAAGGCAGCGCGGGGATAAGTAGCTCGACGGCTACATGGGTCAATATGACAAGCTCGGCACTAGCGGGGGCGGCGTCGACAGCGGTCACGAATCCATTTGATACGCTCAAGACGAGGTTGCAGGTGCTGCCGGGGGTGTATACGAATATGTGGAGTGCGTTGGTGAGGATATTGAGAGAGGAGGGGGTGAGGAGGTTGTTTGATGGGTTGGGATTGAGGATGGGGAGAAAAGCTGTTAGTAGTAGTGTTGTTTG
>Ga0307514_10002066_pt1 | contig 21680 bp, 18 predicted proteins | sample 16_EM_MG_FD_203088 | JGI IMG/M metagenome (GOLD analysis project Ga0307514, IMG submission 203088) | Populus trichocarpa ectomycorrhiza microbial communities from riparian zone in the Pacific Northwest, United States - 16_EM | ecosystem: Host-associated > Plants > Roots > Unclassified | place...
GCCCCTTGCCGGGTGCCCACCCTAGTGGAAGACTTGAGCTTGCGGACGACTAAGGTAGTTGTCGACAGGGGGTTTTGGAAAAGGGGGGGAGGGGGGGTTATGGGGACGAAATATCAATCTACACTTGATCTGAGACTGGGTGTTTATCGTGTTTGGGTGATGAGTGGAATGAAGATGAAGATGTGGTTGTGGGGTTGAAAAGCTAACGGTGCTTTGGAGGGCAGATATGGGGGGGGTTTACGAGTATTTGGGAGTGGGAAAGGGGGGATTGGATTGGATTGGATTGGGGTGGAGGTAGAGAATGAATGGATGGTGTCAATTATATAAACACATTTTGTCAACACACCTTAATCCCGGGTTAATCAGGGGAAAGTTTATTGTCTTAAATTTATCGTACACATCTCGTATCAAAAACGAAAAATGTTATGCAATTTTCTTCATGGTAACCCGGGATTATTGGTCGAATAACATCCCTTGAACTTGTTCTGATGTACCCTGTATTGAGCATTAAAAAAGGAGCAGAGCAATGAAAACGAAAACGAAAAGATGTGACACCAGACACACACAAAACAGAAACCAAACAACCAAACCAAATTTTCCCATGTTCCCAATTTCCATCCCACTCGAAGTAACCGAACGCAGCCCAAACCCGATATCGATCTACCCAACCGACCATAAAGCAGTTTACAACTTGTCGTAGTACTGTATCGATTATGTTAGCGCTAGAACCACTAATTACATTGGAAATTGGGAGGAGAGTACTAACGTTCTCGACACCTGGAACCTCGGTCTTGACACCCTTGCGTTTCCTCATGTCCTGCACAATCTGACCTGGCTTGGTAGATGGGTCGAGAGGAGATCCACCTGGCAAAATCTGCCAGTGGTCAAAGACGGATTGAGGGAAAGCCTGACCGGCAGTGTTGGATCGGAGATCGGCCGTAAAACCAAAGGACTCGTTGACAGGGAGGTAGGCCTTGATGTTGAACAGGGGAGTACCTGGACGCTGCTCCTCGGAGAAGACATGACCACGGCGGCGGGTCAAGACACCATAGATACCACCCATAGCCTGCTCTGGAACTGTAATCTCGACCAGGTAGACTGGCTCCAAGAGGCCAGGCTGAGCAAGAAGAGCAGCGGCGTACAAGACACGACGAGCAGTTGGGATAATCTGTCCACCACCACGATGGATAGCATCAGCGTGGAGGGTAACATCGAGGATGTTGAAGCGGATGCTCCTCATTGGCTCCTCAGCAACGGGGCCCTCACGGGTAGCCCATTGGAAACCAGAGACAACAGAATCCTTGATTTCGTTGAGGTACTGGACGGCTTTGGTCTGATCAACCAACAGGTTGGCACCAGAGGTATCAGGACCGAAACACCAAATCTTGCGAGCATCGGTGACATCCCAGCCGTGCTCGTCGGCCAAGACACGGGCACGAGCCTTGAAATCATCACGGGGGCTGATCTTGCCGGCCTCGATGGCCTTGGAGACCTCCTCGTCAAGTGGCTCAGCAACAACGTAGAGACGGTTGTGCTTGTTCGGGGACTTGGACAAGGCAGTGATGCTGGACTTGTCACCGACAGTCTCACGATAAGAGACGACGGGGTCGGAGATCCTGAGAGGAACACCGGCATGGTCCTCCTCAAGATCCTTCAAGCAAATCTCCAAGTGTAACTCACCGGCACCAGCAACAATGTGCTCACCAGACTCAGAGATGAAAGTCAAGACACAGGGGTCAGACTTAGAAAGACGCTTGAGACCTTCGACTAATTTGGGCAAGTCGTTGGCGTTCTTGACCTCGACGGCGACTTGGACGACAGGAGAGACGGAGAACTTCATGACCTTCAGGTTGTGGGCAGTCTCAGAGGTAGTAAGGGTACCAGACTTGAGCAAGAACTGATCAACACCGACCAAGCCACAAATGTTACCAGCTGGAACATCGGTAATGGGCTCGATGTAACGACCCATCATGAGAATGGTACGCTGAATTGCCTTGACGAACAAGTCCTCCTTCTTTCCTGGGACGTAGTTTGGACCTTGGATGCGGACCTTGAGACCGGACTTGACGGTACCGGCGAAAACACGCCCGAAAGCGTAGAAACGGCCCTTATCAGAAGTGGGTACCATCTTGGAGACGTACAGCATGAGGGGGGCGTTGGGGTCACAGTTCTTGATGCCCATGCAGCACTCATCATCCTGGGGGCCCTCGTAGAGAGTCTCAGCACGATAAGCCTGGGCAGTGACAGGAGATGGCAAGTGGATAACCATCATCTCCAAGAGGGCATCAGCAGCGGGAAGGAATTTCCTCATGACAACTTTGAGGAGAGCCTTGCCCTCCAAGTCCTTCTCGTCACCCTTGAGAACGATTTCGAGCTTGCTAAGGAGAGTTGGGATCTCGTCCTTCTTGAAGTTCATGATAGCCGAGAAGATCTTGAAGATGGGGTCCAAGATGAACTGGCTAAAAGCACGCTCAAGGGGCTTTCCGTCAGCATCGGTTGGGTTCTTAGTCCACTTCTTGGTTTTAGGGTTGAAGAAGTTGTCGCCCTGAAAGTTTTTTGTTAGTAAAACCAATATATATATAATTCTTAAGGAAATAACATACCCAGAGGCGCTCCATCATCTTGCTCCTGTCAACACCAAACTTCTTGGCATAACGACCAGCGAATTGCCTGATAGTGAAAGCCCAACCGTGGAGACCAGACCCGAAGGCAATTGTACCTTTCTCAGGGTAAACCTGAACATCACCGAGGGCCTTATCGAAATAAGTAGCGATAATAACGTTAATAGACTCGACGGTACGGGAGAAAGATTGGTACAGGTCCTCTTTGGTCACTTGGAGCTCGAGAAGAGCACGGTCGACCTTGTTGATGATACAAACGGGCTTAATACGCTCACCAAGAGCCTGTCGAAGCACTGTCTCGGTCTGGACACACACACCTTCGACACAGTCGACGACAACGAGCGCACCATCGGTGACACGGAGAGCAGCAGTGACCTCGGATGAGAAGTCAACGTGACCAGGGGAGTCGATCAAGTTGATCAAAAAGTCTGTACCCTCAGTCTTCTGCTTGATGTCTTTAAGATCCTCCTCGGCCATTGGGGCGTAAAGGGAGATGGCTGTCGACTTGATTGTGACTCCCCGCTCCTGCTCGTCCGCACGAGTATCTGTAAATCGCTGTTCACCGGCCTTTGCAGCTGAAATGATACCGGCACGCTGCACCAAGGAGTCGGTCAAGGTGGATTTTCCGTGATCGACATGGGCAATGACGGACATGTTTCGAACCTAAACGGCTCTCGTCAGTATCGTTTCATATTTCGAAGTTAGAAATGGGTTTCTTACGTTCGTCGCCTTGTCCATAAGGCCACGGATCTATAATGAGAAATTCATCAGCATCCCGGCACCTCGATCCACCGACGATTGAAATTGAGTTATACCTGGTCAACCGTGAAGCTGTATTCCCATACACGTTAGCACACCCTGTTCATCCCGTTCCCATCATGTTCATGGTACGGCCCAGAGATATTCAAAGCGTAAGCAATGAGGCAGGTATCGACCACTTACTTCACCATCTTGCCTGATTTCCTTCAAGGAACTTTGTCAAACAAAAAAATAGTTAAAATATTCAAATCACGAATGTCTGCCTTGGGCCTCTCGACAGGCAATTCAAACGTGACCGTTAACAGAACAAGAGAAGAGAATATAGGTGGGTACTAAGAAGCTTTTGAGGGTGGGAAAGCGGGGGTCTGCGGATGAAGAGAATTAATTTCTCATTGGTATAGCTCTTACTTGCCCCTCCTTTGCCTCCATGAACAGGCGGCAGATTTTGGCGCTAGTGAACCCTAACCCGGGGAATGCGGCTCTGACGCCCAGTGACTGCGAAAATGTCCTGACTAAGTCGTCACGGGACTCATCTAGATAACGAGATAATGAGCCTTTGTGGCTCACAATGGCATGCGCTACTACGTAAGTACTCACTATGAGTCGATGTCAAACCGCAGTGCGGCATCTTAAATTCGCACTTGACGCGACATGACGAATGTATGGTACAGCTTTACTCCACAGTACACCTAGTCTGGCTTTGCATGCACTCGGTAGCCGGTAGCTTCAAGCAGGAAGAGACATTCCAATGCACATAAGAGTCCTTCTCCCTCATATCCTCGCACACGATGCCCATGCCACATACAATATATCCAAAGAATACTCATAACTACTCATAACAAAACTGACTGGAAAAGACCCATTCACAAGGAAAAACTGAAATGCCCACAATATGAAAGTAATAATGTCCAAAACGTAACTAAAAGGGTAAAGTTAAACAGCAGGATATTATTCAAACTCCATCCGTCCACCCAGACCATAGACATAAATCAATCCAATTAAATAGTGTATCGGAAGAAACTGGCATAGTCACCCTTCTCGCGCTCGGCTTCCTTCTCGGCGTCAGTGAAATCAGCCAGTGTCCTACCCTGCTCAGCCAATAGCTTATCACGCCTAGCGTTCTCGTGTCGAAGGTAAAATGTCATGAAGGTGCAGAGGCACATAGACATAGTAATAGTGGCGAGTAAAGTTCCATGTCCGGAATGGTAATGTGGCTTCTCCTTAACACGGTAGGTGAAAGCAGCAATGGCTCCTCCCAAGTTACCGAAGCCAACATGCATAGCAATACCGACACCTCGTTTGGTAGATCCACCAATATTGTTTCCGTTCCAAGCAACTCCCATTGGCACGTTAGGATAGATACCCATGGCGGCAAGGAAAGTACCAAGGTATTGAACTCCTGGTTTCTGAGTGCTGATCAACATAATGAAGCCAACGATACTAAGTGCGCAGAAGAAGATCATATAGATGCCACGCTGCTTGCTTCTATCAGCCAACCAGCCACCCAGGATAGTGGCACCGCAAGCAGCGACATATGGCGGAACTGTCATCAGCTGTGCTGTGTTATTGGTGTGACCCATAGCAAGTACAATCGTTGGAAGGAAAAGAGAAAATGAGTAGAGTGGAGTGTAGATGCCGATCGTGATCAACATATGGATGTAGATCTTCCAGTCCTGAATAGCCTGGAAAAAGTATTTCATGTCGAACTCATCTGCCAAACTAGTCCTATCAGACTTCAAACGGCGTTGAACTTCATCTTTCTCCTCTTCAGTAAGAAATTTGGCTGTTTCTGGGTAGTCGTTGATGACCCAATAAGCAGTGAAAGCTGTCACAGGGTGTTAGAGACGTAAGATGCTGGGCGGTTGGTTGCGGAAATTGCTCACCGACGATAAGAGTAGCGAGACCCTCAAGGATAAAGATCCAGGCCCAGCCAGCCTTTCCTCCAATGCCATCCATCTCAGAGATACCACGAGCCAGGAGACCACCGAAAGCACCAGCAAGAGTAGCAGCAGAGAAGAACAAAGCCATCCTGTAACCGCATTCATGACGCCGATACCACATGGTGATGTAGAACGTCACACCGGGAAACAAACCGCCTTCAGCAACACCGAGGGCCATACGAGCAACGAGCAAGCCAGGGTAATTGTGGACCAAACCCATGAGAGTCATAACAACACCCCATGCCACCATAATGACTGTCAACCACAGGGATGGGCGGGTTCTCTTCATCATCATGTTACTGGGAACCTCCGCGGCGACATACCATGGGAAGAAGACGGCCAGCGCAACCTAGAGGAGCAGCATATATCAGTTGTGATTACGGATCAATGTCGGCAATCAGGTACCAACATTATAGTCCAAACCTTCCATCCCAAGATCTTTTTCTAAACCAGCAAGACGTGCATTTCCAATGTTTGTTCGGTCAAGGAAACTCAACCTAGATGCTTCCAGTGTTAAGAACCATCCTATAATGAAAGTGACGGGAAGCCCACAAGTAGAGTAAAGCAAGAAATGGAACTAAATTGACATCGAGCTTCCGTAGTAATGCCTTAGTCCTCGTCTCGTCGAACCGGGGTTGGTCAAGGCTGGTAGTAGATGAGTCCTTCACATGCTTCTCGCTCAAAGCTGGATCATAGGAAGGTGTTGAAGCACCTGTCATTTTGTCGGTCAGGTTGTTGCTTGCGACCCAAAATGAATGTAGGTTTCCCTGATGTGTTGATAGGTTCTGATATTTTGTATCAACGGAGTTCTAAAGGCACTTAGATCCGAAGGGCAGCACTGTAGGCTGAAAACTTGGGATGGAGGGGCGAGCCCAATTGATATATAATACGCTGTCGGGAAGTAGAGGATACTGGTCGGCAAGTCCCTGTAGAACTAATTCCTCAAGGCCTAAAAGCTTGATTCTGGCAGTCACACACGGCTGGATTAGAGGAACGTGGGTGGTACAGCTGGAGAGATATAGGCTACGTGTGGATGGCTTGAATGAGTCTCAGTGGATGTGCCCTCGGGATAAATTGGGGGGCAAGATGACAGGGCACTGAGGTTAATGCGATGTTGATCCAAAAACTGGTCAGCTTGTATTTCTCAGTGAGGTGGGGGGTTGGAAGATACTGAGCTCTAGAAAGCAGGAGCATAATAAAGGACGCGACTAATATAATTATATTATGGACTCACCTATTCCTCTCATGGGGGTGTATGTAATGAATGATACACACTCCCGCTGCTATATCAAGCCCAGGATGACCGCATGGATTCATTAATGCAACATTCATGTGGTCTTGCTGGGGGGCCACCCGGAAGCTCCAATTCAGGCACATCGCTGAAGTTGAAACATAACTGCGCGCACATGCAGCAGATTCGATGGGATGTGGAGCGCTAGACAGCAAGGCATGTAACCAGCCTCGTGGTGTTCTCTTCCGATATTTGACCTCCGAATGCAGACGTCGGATTTAGCATCATCCTGTATCGAGACTAAGTCCTAGCCACCGCCCTGCACCCTCGTTACTTTATCAATCCATAGTCTAGCGGGCATCAGCCTCCCGTCCAATCCATAAAATTGTAGGCCAAGTCCATACAAGAGACCTGGAGAGAAGGTAAGAAAGATACTGGTACCTCCACCACCAATTGAAGGCTCTGGTATCTCCAGTACTCTACTAGTGCACTATATATCATCAGACACTGTGCTTACCACCCAAAGCTTTGGGAGGGGGGGGCACAGTACCTAGTACTGGGGCTAGATATACCCTTTCTGCTGAGGGATGTCCCTTTGGATTTGTAAACGCGAACTCAATTCCAGTTCTCCTCCGCACACGGTGCAAACCAAGCAGTGGCGAACAGTTGGGGGTGGGTCAACTTATTCGCAAAAAGAAAATTAAGGTTTCGCTGGACGTTACACGTTGCAGCAACAGTGCAACCAGACTAGGGATGGTTCCCCAGCCGGCAATAAGCCCAACCCTGGCCTAGCGCTGGCACAATACGATCCGCAGTGGCTGCGGGTCGCCGCTTTCAAGTGACGCGTACTAGTACATACGTATCTTATCTTGAAATGTACCTACCCAGATCCAAGAATATTTTATACCAATCATAAAAGAGCTTCCTTGTGTGCATCTGTTTGCCAAAGTCCAGCTGTTGGAAAAGGTAGCCCGCATGCCCGGGTACACCACTGGCATGTGGTCAGTATCGAGTCCAAATTTATTAGTCCCAAATGAGGGTCTGGTTCGAGACTAGGATAGGATATAGGTCTTTGTAGATATAGATAGTGAATAAGGGCAGTCCCATTTCACCTAGGAGCATCCTACCCATTTGTCCTTATGCTTCGAAAAATCAACTGTACACCATTGTATTGTGATATTATGATAGGTATTCTCCCAGACCAAGCTCATGTTTGTTCCGTGCGCAAACCAAAACCTTCAAAGGGGCGGGAACGGGGCCCTATCTTAGCCTAAGGGGGGAAAGACGAAAAAAAAAAAAAAACCCTGGCCTATGGCATGCATATGCTTCTTAAGCTACATGATATAGGTACTCCCTGGTTGCATACCGGTACGTACTCAGTGACTCCATCTTAGTAAGTAAGTAAGCGCCTCGCAACCTGATTAGGCAGTTACATGGCTAAAATCACCAATACCTACCCCCTCGGTGATAAACCTCCCAACACGGTGGATGCCCTACCTACACTGTGGAAAAACCCTGCAACAAATATCTCCGCAGCTGGAAGCATGCAGATGCCCCATAGCCAACAAGGATGGATAAGTACGACAACCTCATTAAAATCACCGAGCTGAATGATTTTACTGGACAAGTTTTCCTGAAACTGAGCTTGAAATACGGATACCTTCACAAAAGTCTATACAACTTGTTAGATAGAGCAGCCGGTGAAATCGAGGAGCTCATTAACATGAATATACCACAATGTACGGATAAGTTCCCCCTACCACAAACCGTAGCTCAAGGAATTAATAAGCCTAAGGGCGCCCGAAAATAGAGTTTTGAAATCATCTCATATACAACTTGGTTGTTGAACAAAAAAAACAAGGTCAATTCCCTGGGATGTGGACACAAATACTGCAGTGCTGGACATGCTCAGTGAGCTGGTTTGCAAAAAATACCTGGAGTATCAGGATAGTATCTTTCTATTTACCTTTCAACCAGACAAAAGCACCACCCACAGCCCAGAGACAAATGAGCAGCTTCGGGAGTTGCTTTCCTCCTTGGTTGGAGAGGATAATATGACAGTCAAATTATCTGTGGAAACTCCCACAAAATCTTTCGGCGACTGGACCTTCAGCAAGATATATATTGCAGAATGGGAAAATGAAACACAGTCCCTCTTATTATTCATAATACAACAGGAAGCCTAAGTTCAAGCTATCTCGCCCATATGATATCATATGGGGAGCAATGCATTCAGGAAGATATGGGAGCCATTGATTGAGGGTACTATGGCACGAAAAAAGATGAAAATTAATCTTGAGTGTTGGTTTTCGAAGTTCAAGCGCTACCTAAATACGTTACCGCAAAGGCAAGTCCCCCAGCCAGATCAAGTGTGTGGGGGGGGTTTGAAATTATTCCTTTAATCCCACGAGTGATACGAGTAATTATACCTTAGATACTTCCCAAAGTCGGTCACGTGCCCACGTACGGAGCTCACGAGACCAAACTATGGACCGTTTCCAAGAAAACGTACCATATTCCCTGTGCTGTGCCACCTATGGTCATGTACCGAGTACTGCCTACCACAAGCAATCTGTGGAGTTATAATCTCACATCTCAATTGCAGAGCCCCAGGCCAGCAGGGAACTGTCCCCCGGTTGACGAGGATGCAATTGCGATATAATTGATGTGTGCTTGACCGAGAATTCAAGAGGACGATAAGCTCTTATCCCACACACAACCTTGTACGGGAGTTGCAACACCCGGGATATGCCGTAGTAAGCGACACTAATGGTATATATGTACGGAAGGTGCGTATGTATGTACCTAGGTAATAGGGGTACCCAAACCTGGATTTGCCTGTGTAGTGACAATGATTCCTACAGTTTAGGAAAGTTACATTGGAATCTTACGAGGTTCTTAGATATGTGCGTAAGTACAGTATGTATCCTTTGTACATTTAAAGCAGGTATTCACACCCCCAGACGATCACATATTCAACTATTACGCCTTCTCCCCTGTAGTTGATCTACTGGTGGGCTGGTATCTTGATACCATATCGATACAAAATACTGGACTAGTACATATTCAGACTGATAGCTGACGTGAAGAATTAGTTGCCTCAATTCAGCTCCGCGTCGCGGTGATAAAACATTTGATTGTTGCCGCAATAGCGACTAATAATAACTCGGCTAACTCGGAGTGCAATGTATGGGTGTTTATATCATCATCGGCTAAGTAGGCAGGTATCTGAAAGCTGGTACCTACAGTATGGCACGTGCGCGGAGCAAGGGGTCCGTCCTTTCGGAGATAGGTAGCCATGCTGCCTAACGGGGGTTTCGGAGGGCATGTCATACAAGACGGATGTGTACGGATGTTTCAAATCCCATTTCAGGCGTATTAGGCTGGTTAGGCTGTATGCAGGTTGTTTATTTATGGCCATGGTATCAAAGGAATGTTGCGGAGAAGTCGACACTAGCATTACTCTAGACCCTACAATTGCATTACCATACAATAAGCACTTACTGTATAGTACTTAGCTGACCAATTAATCTATCAATCTGCCATTCAATGGACCTGTAGAGTAAACGCCTAGGGTGTGGGCAAGCGTGTCCGAGGCACAACAAAACGTACCTGCCATGTACAGTATAGCCAGTTTTTTTGATTCGAAAAAGGGGCGTTAATTCAGTTGCTGCGGTGTGCCATATGGCGGCTATATTGCCGCAAAATCAGGGAAATAAAGACTACATACAGTGCGTAGGTGAAAGTTATGGCGCGCCCCCCTGCATATAAACGCACTGTAGCTGTACTCACATACTAGATACGACGATGGAGAGACGGGGTCTTATTTGCAGTATATATAGTTTCAACACAGCCTAAATATGGTACCAATGCATGATCTGAATCATGAACCGTTGCGCCACCTTTATGGACTAAACTAGGTTCCGTTGAGCTTGAAACTGGTGTGCCATGCTTTGGGGGTAGTCTCTTGGCAGTCTGGTAGGTAATCGGAGATTAGTCGGGAGCAACACCCGCTGCCAGACCAAAATATTTAAACCTCAACGGCCACGAACTAGTAATCACTGAACCAGAGTTTATTTCTGCTACAGTTGTAGCAGCTAGTCTCGTGCTCAGAGCTCCACTACCAAGGCCCATTTGGGCTAGCATGGGAAAACCTCCTGTCTGTATATACAGACTTGACTCGCATTTGGTTACCCTGTTGGAGAGTATTACCGCTTGCTAGGTTTGCCTAGACACTGATGGTATACTGTGCACCAACACTCCCCCCAAAGCGCACACAAGGATCAAATCAACAATTATGCTCCTGGTAAACTCTTCAGGGCCAATAAACTAAACATCAAACTGCGGCGGCTGAGGCTCATATCATTGTAAGTAACCATTTAATACCCTTCCTTTTGTCCCAGCGCTCTCTCAGGGAATCGAACTTGTGCTCCATGCGCACCGGGCTCATAACCTGTTGGAGAGTATTACCGCTAGGACAAAACGTGATCACTGGGTGCCAGACACCGAGGGTATACTGTGCACCAACAATACGGAGTACTGCAACGAGATTTATGTTCTCATTCCCGCCACTCTAGCCTGATCTTGGCATTCGTTCGACTTTGGGTGTTCTCGGTCCCAGACTCTATTTATTTTGGCTATGCACAAGCAGTCTGGCTAGGCACGAGAATGTCGATTTAAGCTACCACACAAAAATAAATCGGTCTAGGCACGAGAACACACAAGAACAACTTTTGGGCAGAGATCACAACTCGCTAAATGAATATCTAAAGCCAGTACCAATTACCATTTTCGGGAATCTTTCTAGGTGCCTGCCAGGCTGGGTATTGTGCCAACCAGACTAATACAGATACAGAACAGTTTGACCATCTACCCAATAAAAAATAAACCACGATTAAGAAATAATTGCTTTTCCTGCCCATAATAATAACCTGTGCCACCCCTGCCTTCTAAGTATGTACCTGCAAGGTAAGGGAATAATATAAAAGGGAATTTGAAATACTGGTGTCGATGTCGATGCCTCAAGAGCCAATGCAATCAACGATTTCTTGGTGCAATCTTGTTATCGTCCATTGGCACAGCTCTGGGCATGTGAATTGAATTAAAAGCGCCGATGTCCCTAGGTTGGAATTGGGGCATAAAATATAATCCATTATTTTTGAGGTAAGGCGTGTCGTCGATTCCCATGTGGGACAAAGCATGTCTGTGTAGGATAAAGTACTTAAGTAGGCTGTCTTCTCTGTACGCCCGAGATGACACTAGTTCACATAAAGTACGTACTCCCCAATCCCTCACCCAGCTGCAAGACTGGAGGGCCCGTCAATGGCCTATGGATAACTCTACTTTGCCTCATGACTTACGCCAGTTCCATTCCCCAGATTGCCTCCCCATGGGGTATAGTTGGTGGTACCCATGGCGTGTGGGTTAAATGGACCCTATCTATCAAAGCCTGAGTTTGGATAGACCTCTTGATAGACTGGTACTAGGGTATCATCATAACATGGACAATTCCCATCATGAAGCATACGTGGTCTTTGTGCACGGGAATCGTAGCTTTCTTCATGCCCATACACACTCCTACCATCTCCACATATTGAGGATCTACCACCAAATGTGCAACTTCCGGACACACGTTTGGGTGGTTTCCGTATTGGATATACAGATGTATATGGAACCAGAAACTCAGACGGATGAGCAGGTATTTCTTGGTATTGTTGCTGCTGGCCTGTTACCCAATGCTGCACTCTGGAGACATCAGATGCCACAGGACCCCCAGCCATTCTAACTTCTGGGCCCCTTGAAGGACATTGGCATCCTAGGCTTTGTGCAGGAGGCTGGTCTCGTAGTGGTGTGTAGAGTGGAGAGCCCCGATTTCCAGTGGCTTGGGGCTCCAGTAGTTTACGCCGCACAGCCCTTATCGAAACTGTTCGCCGCGGGATTTGTGCAGATGGCATTGGCGGATCAGGGGTTCCGGCTATTACTGTATTGCCCAGCATTACAATTTGTTCCCATATAGCATCAAATCTTACTTGTTTGGCAGGAGGCTTGACTCACCCGAAAACAATGAATTTCGGTCGCTACGCCTACTTCCGAACCGTGATCGAAAAGTACTTGAACTATGCATCCTTCGCAGCACAATTCGCGGCTCCTCATATTCGCTATTTTGCCCTGCAGCAAATGCTAACTCTGTGCTGATTTCACTCACCCCGGTTCGACTGTAAATACTACTAGAATTTCCTCGGCCCCCAGAGCTACTCTGAGAATCATAAAACCCTTCTGGTTGGTTGGCCTTCGGCGCTGGTTGTAATGGCCTAAAAACCCATGAAGCACTGTCCGTATATTCACTTGCCATGCTCGAGCAATCAACACTCTGTCTCGCCTGCATCGCCGCTAGGAAATTCTGAATCGCTTCATGAGAGCTAGTATAGGTGTCATCCACAAAAATATATGATGTCTGGCCAGTAGCGTTGGTATAAGACGTGTGAGGGCGAGCGTAAGCATTGCTCTCCTGGTCCTCACCAGACATGTCCGAGGTCCCTTGCACAATTAATTCAAATTCATCTACACCTGTTGACGGGCAATGAGATGTAGTTGCTGGACTGCTGGTTGATAAAAGATATGCCCTCGGCCTTGGTCCACGGCCATCCTCAGAGTCGAATCTCCCATCCTCAGGAATTGACCTTAGACTTTCGCCTAACCACCTTTCCAATTTCTCCTCTCCAAGGATCGGTGATCGTGGCATGCTCCCGCCAGGCCCACTATATGCATAAGTGGGTTCGGATTGCCATGTAGGGTACTTCATCCTATGTTCGGTCGCCCCACGCTCGGATATGGTTGGCATTGGTCGTGGCATCGGCCTCGGGATCGGCTCTGTAAAGAGCGGCTGAACCCCATAGAATCTGACTGTCTTCGGCTGAACCGGGGAATTAATATCTCGCACTGTATGTGTGATTATTGATTCGTTAGCCTTCAACTTTCTTGCTTCCATGCGGCCTCATTTATTCCAAATGTGTATAGTATACTACATGGGCATTCGAACACCAAACCCCAAGAGGTCAATTGCAAGGATAGACGGGTATATTCAATGAGACAAGTGGTAGCCAACCCGGTACTGGCCTACATGATGTGGTTTATGTACTGAAATACCAGTCCAGCAACCAAAATCTTTGGGGGGGAATGGGGCCGTCTCATAGGCTTAGGCTCCACAGACGTATAGACTCAAAAAAAAAAAAAGCAAAAAATCTTTGCAGAATTAAAGATTTTTTGGAGTGAATTTAATTTTTTATCTTGAAGTGCTTGATGCATACCAGGTGTTTTCTGCAATCGCTGACGCCGCCTCTTAGCACCACAGAGGCCTGCAAACCAGGAGAGGCCATTCCTGTCCCTGAAAACCATGAATGTGCTGAAGGTATGAACAATCGAGTGCTGACTCCTGTGCAACTACGCGCAACAGAATTTGGTATATATCAGATGTATCCCTTGATTGTCGTTCGTATATGGTCGTGTGGTCTCGAGGTTGATCTGGAGGTCGACCTGGAGGCGACACGTTTAGTGAAGAAGTCGATCTGTACTAGTGACCGCCCAAATGGAATTGGACAAGGTTTTATTGCCAACGCTCAGTACAGTGAGTGGTCTTGCAATTGTCACGCTAGGTCGTACAGCTGGGATCCACACATTAGCACTCTCCAAATCACCATCTCGACTTCAATTGCTCGTTCAGGATCTCCACCAGGGCCAGGTGTTATGCATGCACGACGGATGAGTAGTTTAATCACCTACCTTGTATAAACGTATTTTTAGTGGCTCTCCCGTTAGTGTATATTTAATTAAAATGTGCCCCCCCGTGAAATGTGCCGAAGTGTAACTTGCGGAACGGAACATATAAACAACAAAAGCCGAACGAACTATATAGACTGACACCAGATTTGAAATCTATAGCCCGAAATATAGATGTATAGTAGGGAGATACGCAAGGACGTATATAAGTCTAGTACAAGTAACTGAGACACCATTGGAGCCATCACAGGTCAGCGACCCTTGGAGTCAAATAAATTTACCGTGCTGTCTTGACAGACAACTTGACACCAAATGTCTCTCTTTTTGAGGGTCGACCACTCCTATTGACGAGGCACCGCCATGACCCTACATATGTTATATGCTTAAAGAAGGCTCCTTTCTTTCCTGATGTGCCTTTTTATATTCCTTGAATCATTTTGTCACATGTGATGAGGTGAGACGATGCACATTCAGTCCTAATGGTGATATATCTCACATCCCATATCAATGGGCCAGACCCAAAAAGCTAATCAGATGTCGCAAAGTCTCCTGTGACAGATAAATTGCTTGACAGCCCCATAGCATAGCATCGTTACACAGCAATCTTTGTTTAGTTAAATGAAGGAGAGGGTCGTACAGTATCTAGACCCTACATGGTCAAGTGCGAAGTATTAAGTATTTAAGCCACTTCTTAAGTAGGGTCATTATATGACATTTCTATTAGCAGAGATTAAGTAACGGGGAAGTAATACTAATTCAACTTAAATCAGACGGTGCTTGTGGCATTCCTTCTATCTGCCATGACCGTAGGCATAGAAGTCCTGTTCAAAATAAACACGAGAACATAGAAGTCCATGTTTCAGATTGCTAAGAGATCTAGACCTGGCTTGGGGGGACCCGAGGCCGGCAACCAACTGAAGCCACCATACTACCGGTAGTATGCAGGCTCTATCAAGAGCTTGATTATTAACTACATAGGCATGAATTGTACGTTTCAGTAACGACCTGAGAAAATGACCTCTTGTTCTGTTGTTTGGATACCCCTTGTAGAGTACATACATACTTGCGATTGAGGTATTACAGTATGGGTAGGTCAGACAGGGAGGATATACAACATGCTGAACTCTACACTTCGCATTTTCAGCAAATTTGCAATGATTTTACCACTACAGGAAAGTTGAGCCAATAACACACAATACTGTGTTAAGGCCATTTTTTGGAGGTCATTCTGGGGTCAGAGATTGCCCTGCCATATGACATGAGTCTCTGCGGAGCATCGCTAGCATAGATCGTTGCCCAGTAACTCGAGAGAAGTTTCTACGGTATTGGGATCAGGCCATGATGTATTTTATATATGCACACGGCAGATTAGTATCCCCTGAGTCGCATGTGCCAGGGCGGATCCCCATATATACAAATCCAAAGTGGCTTTAAGGTGAGAAGAGTGGCTACACAACATAGCGGTTCCGAGACTAAGAAGAGTGAGGCTTTCAGGGGGTCCGCATATTTCGCAACTCACATAACTTAGTACCACCCTACGTATACCTGCGAGCCTGACTGTCAGCCGTCTCATAGCCTTTGACTCCACAGACGTAGAGACTCAAAAAAAAAAGCCAGGCTGTCTTGATACAGCCCCCCGCAAAGAAATAGTTAGCCATGAATGGGCTAGAGATGCCTGGACTTCACCTGCTGTTTGTCTCTGAGCTCGGGGATCTGATGACCCTTATGTGATACAAATTGATACAATGAGTTTGAACTACCTAATGGTAGATCAATCCCCATAAGAAAAAGTGTACATGGATCTATCTATATCCCCACCCCCCGAACACCCGCAAGGTAATCCTGCAGTCTCTCACATAATCCCGGTAACAATACGGTTGGCGAGGCTCGAGAATACCTACTGGTATGATCTGACGACCTCATGACTAAATATTGTTTCGGGTAATGCATTGGCTTGGCTTTCCATAATTAGGCTAGCTCACCTTGCAACTTTTCAAGGCTTCAAGACTACCTATGCAGATTTATCTTATTAAGACCCTAGGCCACGTATACAAGCCCAGTTTATTACCGTATCTACTCGAGTTATATGCTAGCGTGCCGTTAGCTGCCAGGTCAGAATGAGGATAAGGATCAAGCTGAAGGAACATAGTAGGTACTACTCTATGTCAAGCCATGCTGCATGCTGTCAAGCGGCAGTTCCTCCAAACTTGTTCCGGACGTGCAGACAGCTTCAGCCCAGGCTCCACGAGCGGCTTGTGCCATCAGTCCAGGGTGCCTGTTGGAGCACCTTTTTTTTCTTTTCTGAGTCTATACGCCTTTCCCCCGAAGGGAGACTTATCTAGTGGAGTGGGTCACCGCGATTATGTAGTGCGATTATGATGGCCATTTGCAATTTTGCACTCTCCTCACAACTCTGAGGTGGGCAGAAAAACAAATCAATCCTACAGGTGACAAACACTAACCACATACACCACAAATACACTCGTGTTTATGGGTGCACGGGAAAGGGGTTCTAGGGGGTAGGCAAAGCTGCATATTCACTTTGTACTGATGACTTTAAACAACCTCCATACGATTCATAGAAATCTAAGTAGTTGACTACCGCATCTACTAGCGAACAACGGTTCATATCACTTTTTTAAGACATAGGCAGAGCTAACGCAGAAAGGTTGATATCTGTGCGCAAAATAGGTGGATATATAACAACGCACTCCTGAGGGGTAATGATACAAGTACATCCTATGTCTTAAAAAGCGACATGGACCATTGTTCGCCAGTAGGTGCAGTACCATTCAAGGACGATAAGGCGGCACTATATGTCATATAGCTATAGGTGATAGGTGGATATCATACTTGCTGGGGCTGTATACGAGGGGCTGACTCAGTAGGGCTGTACTAGTACTCCGTACAGATGTATCGGCGTGACTAGCCATAATGTATGTAGGTATTCGTCCCGCTCCAACGGTGGTGCTGCATGGTGTAACTAGTGGTGAGACATAGGAGGGCGAGACCGATTGGTGGTATATGTAAAGAAAGCTCGAGTCATACGGAGGGTGTTGTTCCAACCAGACTAAGCTCCAGTGCAGGTATCGTGTTCTATTCTAGGAAACACAACTGGGGGCCACTATTTCTAAAAAGGGAACAGAAAGGTGAAAGCCAATTGAAACTGGCGTGTGATCAGCAACGGTATCATCAGCCCTGTTGAAATACCACACCGAACCTCCTTAAGCCTAATCCGTTGGGTTGTTTCTATCCTAGTTACAATCCTACCGTTTTACACATTCTTTATCTATACATTCTTTACTCCGTACCTACACATTCTTTACTGCAAATTCCTTTGTAGCATATTCAGTTCTTCATGTAAAAGCTACGTATTCACTGTACCAGTTCATGTATAAATACTGCTCATAATACCTGCTAGATAATTATGCTTAATACATACGCTCATCGCATACGCTCAAACGCACACGCTCATATTCTCGTTACCTCTATCATTGAAGCTCTACCTCTACCAGTGAAGCGCTACCTCTATCATTGGAGCTCTACCTCTACTATTGAAGCTCTCCTTCATTGGACGTTCAACTGCAACGCTGCCTCTATCGCATAACCAAATCTCAATAAGCCCTACACTAAGATCTTGGCTACATACAATGACATCACCGGGAAGCCTGTGGGCTATGGACCCAGAACCTGGGCCTCGGTACTACCAATATAGCAATATCATGATATTACTCCGTACCTTGTCAGCTTTTCATAGTTTATATACCCCTACTTACTCTCCACTGTCTTTTGAGCTTCACGACGTCTTGGCGCCTTCCCGAACCATGCCAGGGTTCGCTTATATCCTTTATCAACGGTAATGAATCGAAGCATTGATTATAGTATAGTTTAAGGTATATATACATATACATAGTATATGCAGAGCCATGTTCAGGGTCTTGGTATGAGACTAGGATTTAAGTTGCATAAATAGAAGTGGATCCAGGTATATGTCAACCGGCTAAGGCGTAAGACATGGTATATTAGGTCTCGAGTATATATACCGGTATACCTTCGTTTGCGGCGTAATAGGAGTGAAGTCGGTATATATGTACATATTATGACTGTGATAATTTTTCCGAGGCATTTTTTTTTTTTTTTTGAGTCTATACGCCTTTTCCCCGAAGGGAGCCTGAGGCTATGAGGCGGCCCCGTTCCCGCACCTTTAAAGGATTGGGTTCACACACGAAACAACATGCTGCTTAAACGCCCAGCCTCCCGAACCTAAGAAACCAAAACCCCGCAAGATAGAAGTGTCCGTCTGCCCGTCTCACACCCGGGTACGGCTCCCACCGCCACGCCCCCAAATTTTCCGAGGCTATTGATATTGATATTAGTAAAGATGTGATATAATTCTACTGACACTAGTGGACTGGCTTACCAGATAGGTATCACTAACCCCAGAGATCCACTCTCCGAGGGGCTTTTATCCCCTATGCAGGCCCTTCATGGCTCTGATTTCCATACTAGCGATCAGTGCTTGGGTCGTTTTGTCACCGGTATTGATTTTATCGGTAAGATACTCTCTGCAGACATTGATTTTTTCTGTGGCATCCTTTTTTGTTGTTGTAACTGTTGATGTGGGTATCTATGATGATGAAACGCACGGCGAGGGTTGCCGATGCTTCTGGGTGTTTACAAATTGTTAATCTCCACACATTTCCTCCGTAAAACTTGCTCAAGGTTGAAGGCACCTTGGAGGTTTGACTGTGGAGAACTCTAGACCCGGAGTTCAAGTATTTGACTTATGCAAAACCCTGCTGTTGATAACGAAACTAGCTTTAGTAAAACCCGCTTTCGCTTTGCAATAACTCCATACCCTCTGTGGCTAATACCTTTTCACCTGTAATATGTTCTTGCTCGTCTCGCGACTGCGTAACTGCATGTGTTTATTAGGGCTATAGCATACTTTTCGTTTTTTTTCGAAATGTATCGCTTGATAAGTATATTGTTATTTTCTTTGCTGTTGTACCTGCAAATCCTATTGTATATGTAAATATATAGTAGGTTCAGATGGGGTCTGTGTTTGAATGTAGTACGATTTGAAGGTACATAAACTAGGGTACTAACCTACTTTGTTCCGCTAACACTGCAAGCAGTAGTCGCTATAGTACTATTTTGTCCGTGTTCCACGTTTTTTTATTTATTTAAAATAATCATTACTCGCATTCAGCCTATGGAGAGGGACCCGAGTGGAAACCCGGGAATCAAATCTCTTCAACTACTGGGCCGATCCAGTCCCTACCTACTTACAGGAACCCCCCGGTAACGATAAGGAAATTACATAAGGAAATTACAGAACTTGGCGGCGCAGCTGGGACTCGAGCTCTGGGCTCCACGTTCCAGGGGCATATGCTTTTAAGACTGGAAAAGGTCAGCCATGCCAGTTACGTTTCCTACTCCAAAATTCTCAATGTTGAGGGGAAGGGCTAGAATCCTACTAAGAGTGGTACTGGCGTTGAAATAGCAATAGTATGGAATACTAATATCCTCTTATAGAGTACGTTAATCATGCAACCGCACATGTACATATCTCCCCCAGTTGAAAGAATCCACGACAGGGTAGAAAACACCCACTGTGTGTACTTTATTCTTACAATCACGGTGTTAGCATTGAGGCTGTAGTTACCGAAAGTTGCGTTGAAATATCGGCACATGTTTCCATATTATATAACGTTCGGTTCGCCTTATCACGATAGCTAACAAGATCTGGTAGGTAGTAAAATTATTCATTACCCTCAGCCGAGAAACTTCTTCTCACAATGCGAAATTAAGTTGCATACTTAGTATGTACCACACCCCCAAAAAGAGTCTGCTACTTAGACTGGTGGGAATCGTACGGAGATTGTTCCATTTAGAATAACATGGATAATTTTTTCTCCAACATTAAATTACTAGCTTTATTATCTCAACTTCATTTTGCAAACCCGGCCTATTATGATATCATCCCATCAGTGATGCAAGCCCATACCAACGCCAAACACTTCATATTAATTAGCACCTTCCTTCCCAGGGTATAAAACCCTGTTGTATATATGCATAAATGAATACCTAAGGTGTCCTCATCCCAACCATCTTCTTCTCAAACTAAATCGTCCCCATAATCAGCACTCTTACTCGAGATCTACCAAGGTCACTGGATTGAGTAATGCCTTGACTTACATCAAACACTCCCACAACACCACTCCAGAACGGCCCCCCCAGGATCCAAACCCTCTGCTCATCACCATCACTCTCATCCTGCTCCTGCTCCTCCCGACTGCGCTTCCCTGATTTATGTCTCGGCCACCCTACAATGCTGCCCACACAATAGCCACTCCCCTTCCTAACCTTCCCCAAGCCCACCCTCTCCACTGGAAACCCCCACCCCGCAAACTCCAATTGAACCAGCGGCTCATTCAAGCACGGATACACCCACCACTCACCCATCACCCCATCTCTCTCTCCCCACCACACCCCACCATTCCCACTATCACTATCACTATCACTACTACCCAACCCTACCCCTTCCCACTCCACCTCTAATTCCCACAACCTCCTCACCCCCTCTACAAACCCCCACACAACCTCCACCATCTCCCCAGGCCCCATAATCATCGCACTAGACACATCAATCACCATCTTCGGCACTGCTCTAAGCACCCTGACTCCCTCCACAAGCACACTCTGCATATTAACCTCCCAGTACCCTTCAACTTGGCCCTTCAGACTCGTCCACTTCCATTCTTTCTCTGGTGCAAACTCAGTCACCGTTCCGCCTAGGGTGAGGATTGCTTCTGTTGGTGAGACTGTTGCAAAAGACCATATTGGGCGTGGGAGGGCTGTTTCATTGCTACTCTCTTTAAACAGGGGCGGGGTGGTGTGGAGGTGGGTGAGGAGTGAAGGCTGTGTGCTTTGCGATAGGTTTGGATAGGCGAGGCCCCAGACGGCACCAGAGGGGAGCAGGGTGGAGTGAGTGGCAGGGTGGGCGAGGCAGTGGGCGAACGGTATGCGGAGGGTGGTAAAGTCACTTCCCGGCGTGCTTGCTATGGAGAATGGGAAGGAGAGAGAGGAGGGGTGATGTGGGAGGGCGAGGTGGTCAGAAGAGAGAAGGCAGGTGTCGGTGATGTGTGTATTTGTAGAGACTAGGTAGTAAGCGGGGGAATTGTTAGCATTTTATATACCACCTAGCCACTGAAGGGTAAGGGTCATTGTGAGGGCATACGATAACTCGCAGACGCCCCCTTTTCAAACCCCCCCCCCCCCGCCGTCGTCGAATGCACTACAAAATCTGAACTCAACATATCCAGGGCCTGGGAAAATTAGCATTTAACT
>Ga0307514_10002068_pt1 | contig 21669 bp, 35 predicted proteins | sample 16_EM_MG_FD_203088 | JGI IMG/M metagenome (GOLD analysis project Ga0307514, IMG submission 203088) | Populus trichocarpa ectomycorrhiza microbial communities from riparian zone in the Pacific Northwest, United States - 16_EM | ecosystem: Host-associated > Plants > Roots > Unclassified | place...
ATCTCCGATCACCACTTCTTTGAGAGCTAGCCGAGAGTGTTTGGTCACTAGGCTAGCCTACAACCCGAACGGCCGCCATCTCCCTCGCGGCTTATTGCACTACAAACCCGAGGTCAATCCCACGCAGTTCACGAGATAAAATTCGGACTCTGCTCCAGACTGAACCAACTTTAGACAGATGGTCTTTTGCCACTTGTCTGAGGAATCGGCTTGCAATTCTTGTCTCTATTTGTCCTGATCGGTGGGTGGAAACCGACACCGGGGAGAATGACCACACGAAATCCTATATATTTCAGAAGCCCGTCTTTCGTAGGTACGTGCAAGGTAGATAGGTATTTTACATGTAGTATGAATGCTTGGCTTGGTCAAACGCAACGATTGAGATGCTGGTGTCTACGAATAGGATACAGATATAGTGGGATAATAAAACAGCACGTGAGACAGCATTGATATCGAAGGCATCGCAGAACGAATGGGTGTTCATGACCATCATGTGGGCAAGAAGTGAGCTGCAGGATATGACAAGATCAGTCAACGTGCATGAGGGAGAGAAAGGTGTTTCGTGACGTACAAGCCTCATAGCGCATCTGGTCGGGCGTCCGTTTGAATACGGCGACTCCAAGCAAGACGAAGCCGATCAAGACACCAATCTCGAACAGTATCCAGAATATAGCCCACACTGAATGAGAATTGAGTTGGAGGGAGGGGAAGGTTAAGTGATGAGTTTCTCCGAGTAGACACGATGCTCCACCTCACCATGGGCGGGTATTGAAGGGAAAAGGATCCCAAACTGCGTAGCGTCAGAGTCATTGGCTTTCCGGAAGTACTTGTCATCCGCGATATCCCCTTGCAACGACCGAGTGAGGAGGGTCTGCGACTTTGTTTGTCCTAAACTTACAGACGCAGTAGAAGACACTTCGGGGTCGGGTCAGCGAACCGTCGGATAATCAGCGATAACAAGGCGAACTCACTGCATCACCCCGACGAACAGACAATACCACCGCAGCGCCTGACTGATAAAATCGGCGGAGCTCAACCCATGGACGCGAGAAAGGAGATTGGAAAGGAGGTCTTACGCGTGGTCGACGAACCAGAATCCGATCAACAGACCCTCATAAATAATCGTTAGCAGAATCGTGCTGTGTGGGAAAGTTGAGAACCTCCAAGCTAAGAATACGGAAGGGCTTACAGCTTGTCTCTTACAAGAGCTAATGGGATAATCATGCCAAAGCCGAGGACCCAGCTCATTATTTTTGATATGAGCGTGTCGAAGCCTGCCAAGACGAAGGTTCCGCCAAGGAAGGCGGACCCAATGTAACCTGCAGCAAGGATGAGGGGTGGGTAGCCGCCTTCAACTTTCGTGCACCCGCCAGCGTTCGGATCGATAGAGACATGGAGTATCGTTCCACCAGTCAGTACAGCCTGCAAGGGCCATGATCATGTTGAGGAATGGGGTGTTACTGGAAGTAGACGCCGGAATGGAGGAGGACTGACCACGATGATGTGACACAACTCGTGCCACCCTATTGTGAATAGCTTAAGTGGGTTAATCAGGTTCCTGACCGCTGGTATGTTCCAGACAGCGAAGATGACGACGGCATAAACGACGATCTGTTTGGAGAAGAATGTTGCAGGGTCGATCAGAGGTGTGGGTGACATCGATTGGCAAAAGTGATGAACGAACGACGTATAGCACAGGGAGCTGTAGAACGGGGAAATCGGTCGTAAGTGCGGCATTCACGTTTGGTGGTCGAAAAACGCACTTGATACTGAGTTGGGGCGAAGGGCGACGTATGCACCCTGGGTGCAACCTCCGGTTGATAGTCTGCCAAGATTGGCATGACGGCGTAAAGGACGGGTCAATAATACTGGAGGCCTCGGAAAAGAGAGAAGATGGAAGTCTGCGGGCAAGCGTGGAAGGAGGACAAAGAGTGGATGAGTGGCCTCGCACATAAGCGTAGCAAAGGCCGCACCTTTTTAGTCCGACAATGGTGCAAGGTGTGCGTCAATACTGGTGCTGGTGCTGCAGCCTGTATGCTGTCGTATGAGCTGGATGCGTCGCACGAGGCAGCAGAGAATCGCTGTACAGAAAACTTTCCAGGTTTCGTTTCGGTTTCCCTGACTCTTCGACTCAGCCGAGGTTGTGTGAGGAAAACGCGTGTTCGGCTGTTCGTCACGTCAATCACGTGATCACTCACAGAATTCAAGCCCCCACGTGGATGCCGCACAAGACCGCAACGTTGAAGCAGGACCTAGCAGGACCCTCGAATATGGATGGGAAGGTTTGTTGAATCGGCCCGGCCAAAACTTGGACCAAGACAGACCTTCCCGATACCTGCGGCAGGGCAAGGTCGAACGGGGGGTCAATTTTTCCTAACAAACTTCGTCGCATCTTTTCGGGCCACCAGGCATCATGATTCTACCTGAGGAATCACCCAGCTCGCAAGGACGTCCAAGGACACTCGACACAACATCAGCTTACGTTTGTACAAGGCGCTCCCTCTGCCCTCCCGCCACCTGGACTACTTTTTCAGAAAAAAAAACAGTGCTAAACTACTTCCCCCTGGAATTTCATGTGCTCAATTTTGTTTGCTCAGGATCAGACCGACCGAGTTCTGTCTCTGGAATTTCATACTCAACAACTCTCCGATGTTCTTGTATCCGAGCCGTTAAAAATGGTTCACTGGGAATTTGCTGTGTTGACGATACAGCCCATCGTTGACTCAACACAGGATATTCAACGCCTGGTGGCCCTCGGGATTCCTCCTGCAACCTCTTCGGTTTACCCCTTTTACACCTTGACTACCCCGGTAGTGTCAATTGTGTTCTCTAGCAGCGCTTGCGATTCTTTCTGCTGGGAGAAGGGGTGAGTTCCTCCATTAAAGTAATGGTGAATATCGCGCTGAAGCTATAAGGTGTTGGTATTGCCGCTGCACTGGTGACCGGGAATAAACGGCATCTATCAACTCGGTTGATCTCCTTATCGAACCTGCGCTCAAACATGTCACAGTACAAAGAAATACAATCGCGTTTTACGTCGCTTCGCAACGGGCTGGAATACAAGGGGATGAAACAGGCGGGGTAGACCGAACGGCGGCAGCGCTCGTTGACCGACGAAGTAATGCTTCTTCCCTCGCTTTCAACTCATGAGACTCGATCAGCTAAAATTTCATCAGCGATGTTCCCGTGATGATCCTATAGGAACTACAGGTAGTTCCACCGGCCGCCATCCTTGAGGCACCCCGATTGTTTTGCTCTGTGCAACAAAATATCCTAGCCGGGGAAAACCCTAACCCCCTTGTTCATAAAAAGGCGTGGAGGCGAGCTTTCGTCCCCCTCAGCTCCATCACCACCCACAGATGTGTTCGTTTCTCAGCGTTGCTCGCGTTCTGCTTATCTGCCTTCTCGCATCCGTCGTTATTGCCAAGAACGCGTGCCGAAACCCTAGAGTCCGGCGTGAATGGAGGAAACTCACAACCGATGAACGAGCAGAATGGATCGATGCTGTGAAAGTACCCATCTCACGATTTTCTCACTGATACTCAAAACGCTGATCAGGCGATATTTAGTGTCTCGCCGCTCTTCCTCACGATCCGAAACTGGCACCGTCCGTTCCAGCCGACGTATCACTAATCCCGCCTGTCAACGAAACCAGCTCTTTCTACGACGGTATGCAGAAGTTGAACGTCGGTCTCTTGTGGACATTTACGCGTTTGGTTTAGACATTGTATATTTGCATATGGCCCTGAACGACAAGGTACCTTTGGTGTTCTCTATTCCCCCGCCCTTTTAATCCAATGGATAGATCCACCACACGGGATTGTTCTTCCAATGGCACAGATACTACGTTCAATATTTCGAAGATGCGCTCGTGAAAAGGTGCGGCTTCAAGGGGACGACCCCCTATTGGGATTGGACACAAGGTACTGCCAGCGCTGCTGCACATTCAGGGTTCATTTTGATAATTTTTCATCTAGACGCGCACGACTTTTACAACTCCAACTTCTGGGACAACTCGTCATCCTCCGGCATCGGTGGCTGGGGTGACCCCGCCAACGATTATCAAATTCATACCGGTGGATTCAAAGACATGATCGTGGCTTATCCAAACCCTCACCGCATCAGGAGAAAATTCACGCTTTTTCCATATGGCGTCCTTCCCTTCAACCCGTTCGAGGGTGACCCAACGGTCCCTCCGCCTCCAGCGGGCTTGATGGCCAACACGTCTTTTACTAAGCAGAACGTGGATTATACGGTGAACAACTTCGAGGGTGATTTCATCGGACTCCAGGCGTACACCGAGTCGCTGGCTGTGAGTTCAATTCTACTACCCCTGGGTTTCTGCCGTCCCTGACCCGTTTATTTAGGGCACTCATCCCGGCGTCCATTCCATCGTTGCTGGGTGAGCGCGTTATAGCTTCAAAGTCTTTGTCTTACCCGGCTTCTGTGACTAACGAACTTCTGGAAAGGGATCTGGATGGCTTCTGTCCCGATGGCGCTGTCCCCCCAGCCTGTTATCCAGGGCCAAAATGGACCCCAAACGATCCCGTGTTCTTCATGCACCACGCAGTGCGTGTCATCTCTGTTGCTCATACCACATCATCCACATCATCTCACTGTGATATGGCTGCGCAGATGATCGACAAGATCTGGTACGACTGGCAAAATAAAAGTCCCAAGAACAAGTATTCGTACGGAGGAGGCTCCGTCACAGCACTTCCCAGCTTTGCGAACTACACGGAATTCCCGACCGGCCTTCCTCCATATCTGAACGTGAGCGCTTCATCCGATCTCAAACGACTGTGTGTGCGTGTGATTGTGGTGTCTCATATGTTTCTGTTTGCCCTCTCAGTTTGATAGCGAGGTCCCTGGTGATGGCTTATGGTCCAATATCACAGTCTGGGATGTGATGGACACGAAAGGAGGCACGTTATACTACATCTATGTTTAGATGTATACGGAGATCTCGGACAGTTGGTCAGCAGTATTCAGTTTCTCGATCGAGAACCGGAGCAATTGCCCCAAATTCACTGAAATAATACACAAACCACTCAATCACGGTCCGCGTCTTCTCAAATGCCATTACGACCGTGGATGAGATGGGATCAGGTTTCAACTCTTGACCGGCCAGGACGTTCGGACCGCAAACCCATGGAAGGCGGGACATGATTTTCGTAGCCCATTTCTTGCAAATGCCTATCGATACATAGTATCAGGAGATAGGGCTCGCGGTTTGTTCACAGCACAATAGAGAATCACATAAAACAAGAACACATAAAACTTCACCTGGTTTTACCCCTCTGAAACACCAGCCCTACACACGAGACGCGTAAACCGAGTCGCAACCGGTACAACACAGCACACATCTATCAACACAATATTGCGACACACACACACACACACACAGAGGGTTCTTTCATCATATTTACAAGATATCGTCCTACAATTCAGAGGGGGGGGGGTGGCGGAAGGGAGGGGAGAAACGTCAATCAGCGTTCTCAGTGTACCCTAACTTCGAGGGTAGGGACATGCATCAATTTACCTCGGCGTCAGAAGCCATTGTCCTCCTAGCAAACGAAGAGCCGCTTCCGCTCCTCCTGTGTGCCGCCGGTATGTACGGTCCCGTCGAAGTGGGTCTGGATCCCCTAAGGTTGTCGTCGTTTGACGAAGGTGGGGTCTGGGGCCTGTATTGTTGACCATAAGATTCCCTCCTTCCGGGAGCGGGCACAGAGGTCCTTGAACTCCTGGTGAGGCCACCAGTACGAGGACCCCTCAGCACTGGCGTGGTTCTCTGTGGTGCACCTGGCCGGTTGGTTCCGCCAATAGCAGGAGACGAGCTCCTAGAGGGCGGGTCAGAAGAGAATGTAGGGGAGACCCTCGGCAAGCCATCGGACGGATCCCTGAAAGTGGGCATCGGAGGAGGAACGTAACCGTCAGGGGCGGGGAAGTTATTCGAGTACGACGGCTGAGGCGCAGGGAAGGAAACCTCCTCTTCGGGTTCAATCGTTAGTGGTGGAGGGGGCGGTGGTGCAACGAATCCGGGAGGTGGAGGGGGTGACAAAAATTCAGCATGTGCCTCGAAGGGAGGTGGTGGGGGCGTAACGAACGCCGGAGTAGGGTTCGGAGCGGCGATCTGCGGAGGAGGAGGAGGAGGGACAGGAGATGTGTTGATCGCTCCGCCGCCAGTTCTCATGGTGGACGGGACGTTGGCCCTGCTATCGAGTGGGGGACTCAGAGCTTTTACAGACTCCGGAGGTCCCGTAGTAGAAATACTGGAGCGAGAACCTGGCCCTGTTCGGCGAGTGGTCTGTTGAATGATGGCTTCCTTGAGGTCACTGACTTCGGAAATGTTGCTACGCCTCATCCGCATGTCGACCATGGCAGTTCGCTTGCGCTGAGGAATCTTGCGCTCTGATTCACGTTTCTTCTTCGCAAGTGTGGACGGTAACAAGCGATCGTAATGCTGAATAAGGTCCACGAACAACGCTGGGGTGAACGAGTGGATAAGCTGCCTGACCCAAGTAGACATGAGGCTTACCGGTCGCGTGTCGATCTTGGATCGACCTCTCACTCTCGAACTTCGGTCTCAAGATGCCTCGTCCAATGGCCAGAGCGAGCTTAGAGATGTATACCTCATCGTTCTCTTCTGTTTCGGTGTTGCTGATGAGACTGCTCGGAGATGAGTAGAATTCACTGGGTAGTAAGGTCTTGGGCACGTACTACTTGAAGTGTTGAAGGACGGCATTCAACACCAACAGGTGAATCTTGGGGAATTTCAGTAACGCAGAAGCTACGGCCTCAAAACGTTCTTCCTGTGATTGTTCGGTCTTTGTCGAAGAACCAACTGGAGGCAGAGGCAAAAGGGGTCAACATTTTGTAAAATAATCCGGCCAGCCGACCCACTAGATGGATAGATCTTCCTAAATTCGTCCCAAGCTTCGTAGAGTCCCAACGGTGGTTCAAGTTCAAGCAACCATAACTTCACCGCAGCAGCCAACACCGGCGCGTCGTACTTCTCTAAGGCATCTTGCGGGATGTCCTGTCCATCCGGTACGGAGTTCAACGTCTCTCGGAGGTGGTGAACTGCATTCAGGGGCACTTCGTAGATCCACGCCTTCCGCTTGGCTGAAATGTAGGAGCATTTAATCGGTTAGCCAAACTCAGACAAGATCAGACAAGAAACCGGCCACTGACCAGAGTCATCAGGTATATTGCCGTATTGAGCATTGAGAGCGTTCAAAAGCGTTGTGAGAACGGGAGGCAAGCTGTCCCTCCTAACCTCATCGCTGCTCCAGCCACCCTCGGCCCACTTCTTCAGGTCGATACCGAAGGCGGAGTCTCCTTCCTCGTGCGTGACCGATTCGAACACGTACGCCTTTGGACGGAATGGTCCGGTCCGATACCTCTCAATGAGCGCCTTGAGGTCGGAATCTGGGTTATATGCACTGATAAGAGTCGAAGATCTGTCTGTAGACGCTTCGTAACTCTTGCGGAGGTTTGAAATTGAACCCTGATACTGGAGGAGGACTTGATAATGGGTCAGGGGGGGGGAACTCAAGATGACAAATCGATCGTTGATTGGCGTACCACTCTTCACGGCGTGCAATCTGTCGGACTCCCAGGTTTGCAAAGCCTTCAAAGTTTCTTCGATTCTCTCCTCCAGCTTCAGCCTATGACGATCAAGAGACCGAACAGCGGTACGGTAATCGCTTTCGGCGTTCGTTGCTTCCCTCCTACGCCGAATGAAGGGGGGTTCCGTGTTTGAAGTCCATGCCTTGCTCACGATGTCTACAAGTGTACCGGAGGTTTTCGCGAGCTCCGGAGCAATGCGCTGCAATGGTGAAGGAGCAAGAGGGGACTTTGTTCCGGTCTGGGCAGACAGTGACTGACCGAGTGTAAAGGTCTAACATGTACGGTGTTAGCTTATATCCATAGCCTGGGAAAGGGCGAAAAGTACCTTTGGTCTGAACTGGTAGTAGACATCATCGGCGTTTTCGAACTTGTTGCCAAACTCTCCAAGCCTTCTCAACAAGTCCTCGCGCTCTGTAAGTTCTCTTGCAGCCACAAGAACAATATCGAGGTCCTTTTGAAATTCGGGGACATTTTCCAACAACCAACCGACAAATTCCTCTCCAGTAAAACAGTCTTGGTACTCTCCCAAGATCGGGAACCTCACCGGGCGTAGTTGCATCTCAGCCTTCGCACGTGTCAAGAGCGCCGAAATCTGCCGGTACGTGAATGGCAAGGCGGCAAGGAGCACTTTCTGGTCTTCCTTCTCGGACTCTGCTTCAGAGATGGTCACGCTCAACTTTGGCGGTAGGGGAGGAGATAAGGGAGGTGGAGATGCGATGATGCCGGCTTCGGTTGCCTTACCCTTTCCTTTGTCCAGGTGTGGCTCAGGTTTTGGCGACTCCCCGCCCTCGGCATCGAAGACTTGGAGAGGAGGGACTGGCGGCTTGTTGTCCGCAATCGCTGAGGCTGCACTCCTTCCTAAACCACGTAAGCGCTGAGTCATACGCTCAGAAAGCGTAGGCTGACGAGCGGGTGCCTTGTGGATATTGTGAGTTGCAATGCGGGGACTGGAGCTTGGGGAGATGTATCTGTCTGTGACCTCGTTGGATACGAAGCGGGCGCTGGGAAAGGTGTGTTAGGAAAACGGTGATGTGATGGGGAGCATCACACACTCATCCTCAGCCTCATCGGCTAGACGGGACTTGTCGAAATAATCGTGTCTTAGATTTTCGACCTAGCGTGTGTTAGCCAAACCGCGAATGTGTCCGACGAGCACCATGTACCTGGATGCGATTCTCTTCAAAATCACCAATCCAACCTTGCAGCACCTGTTCTTTCGCTTGCACAAGTCTCGCCTGAGGACCAAGATCAACCGCAGCACCGAGTAAGGATGGTACTAGGACGAACCGTGTACCTCTCCGTCCAAGCTTTGAATGGTTCGGCGACAAGAATGTGTAGTTCGTTTGACACCGCCTCGTGTAACTGTCCATGTTCGGCGGTCTCCACTTGCAATCCACGGAAGGCCATCAGAAGGGAAGCACCATCGTCTGCGTCGAAGCCTGTGCCTGCACAGCGGGAGGAGAGGCGTCATTCAGTTGTTACGATTATTGAGAAGGGCGACCGGAAAATGGGTTTTACCATTTCTCGATGTCGGTTGGTTCTTGAGCGAGGCTGCAAAATCTCCTTCGGCGACTGCCCTTGCCTGTACAGGAACACGGGGTGAGATGGGCGACTTTGAATAAGAGAGATTGCGATTAACGGACCCGAACGAACGCGAGTATTTCATCGTTTTCTGCGATGCCCTGCACACGTGAATGAAGATCGTCGGTCAAAAGAAAAGCCTATCTCCTGCGCGCGTAGAATGGACGTGCCTGTTCTAGTTTCTTGAAGATGACCTCGAGGCCGTTGCGATAATCCTGGGTCCAGAAGGAATTGTTGAAGGTTAGTGGAAGAGAGATAACAGCCATGGTGGCTCTGGAGTTGGTTTGGCTCAGTAAAGACCAGCCGGTATATGTCAGGGGATCGACTGCGTTGTGTGTGTTGGGACACCTTGGACAATGGTGGATGGAGAGAGAAAGGGGTGCGAAGGGAACGAGGGTTGTACTTGTGGCCTGTCTTCACTGCCACAGGGAGATCGCTCACCACAAAGCGCCAACCTGACGAGTCGTAACCCGATCAGTCCGAGGCTGCGCCTGACGGTCTCCCGCTTTCCACGTATGCTATCTACTTGTATATGGGACAACTGAAGCACTACAGCAGTAACGTATCTGGCTGTGTATATGGAATCCCCCTCCAGACAACGACTTTTATTTTTCTGATGCGAATCGCTGGAGACGGTCATCTCGGCCCCGGGAGCCAGTGAGTGGGAGCACGGCGTACATGTCTTCAAAAGCGCGTAAATGTCGTGAGAGAAGCGTGCATAATCCACTAAACTCACGCGGATGCATGGAGCTGAGAGTGTGAATCACGAGTTGGCCTTCTGCAACAGCGCCAAAGGTGAAAATTGGGAAGGCATCAGGGCGATGCGTTGTCGTAATGGGAGAATCAGTGTTTGTGACACCCCCATGGCAATCGCAAGCGGTCGGACATCTGAGAATCCAGAGTTCCAGCTAAGGGAGGCCCTCTGAGGTCCTTGGAAAGTCCAAGCAGTGTCTTCCTCTAAACTCAGTTAGAGCGAAGCACTGACCTCGAGGAAAGGTGGGATCCCATAGAATTCAAACTATTGGTGAATCAACCAAAACACCAATTTCGAGAATCCTAATATAATGGATATTGTAGACGTGCGACCGCAAACCTCGTCAGTCATCGTGACCTTCAAGACCTCCACCGTCCCTTGGAAAGACAGTGGATGCGCTAGACCCAGATTGACGTCGGCCGGAGTTTGCCGATCCAATTCCAGACCACGACTAAAGTAACGGAAGAAACTCCCGCGACTCCCGCCCTCTCCCCCGACGTCCGTGACTGACAACGATGCAAAATGCTCAACGGCGTCTGGCATCGACCGCGACCGCGACGGTACGGAAGCTGAAGCCAACAATCCCACTATCCTCCGTTCGCACTTTTCCACCACCTCAGGCACTCACGCCAAAGGATTCAAAATCCCCCGTCCTCTTCGACCCAGACACCTGGGCTGTTTCCCAGCCACCACCCCCAGCCGCTCTCACCGCCTTCGCTCACCGAGTGGGCCTTGGAAAACTCAGCACGAACCCGAGGCTGATACAGCAAGTATGCACCCACGAGTCGATCACACTACCTTACTCTACACTCCATCCGAATAAACCCCTACCTCTCACAAACACTAATCTCGCCGTTCTCGGAAACTCCTTGCTTGGTCTATTTGCTACGGAATTTGTGCACGCGTCATATCCGCATTTACCGACACGCGTCGTGAAGGCCGCTGTCAGCGCTTATGTTGGTCCTACGACTTGCGCGGATGTGGCGAGGGATATGGGTGTAGCTCCGCTTTTGCGGTGGCATAGAGCGGTAAGTCGAAATCACAAATTAAAAATATTGGTCTCACGGTTTACAGCCAAAAACTTCTCTCCGACCCGCTATCTTGCACCACGAAGCCCTCTCCTCGGTTGCTCGCGCCTTGATAGCTCTCGTTTACCAGGAACGATCCGTGGAAGCCGCAAAGAAGTTTGCGCATGACTATTTCTTAAGTCGTGATATTGACCTCCGCGCAATGATCAAACTCGCGAACCCAAAAAAAGCACTCGCCCTAACGGTGGAGAAGTTTGGTCGAGAGAAACCGGTCTCAAGGTATGATTCGAGGTGGCTTGGTGATCACCTTGTCCTGACGGATTCATTAGATTATTGAAGGAGACTGGTCGTTTTTCGGCTGCCCCAGTCTTTGTGGTCGGAATTTATTCTGCTCAGGAAAAACTGGGTGAAGGGTTTGGTAGCTCCCTGAGTATGGCAGAATTCAGGGTGCGCACTCTGTCTCCTGCATCATATAATCAACTTCTAACACGACCCTAGGCGGCCGAGGACGCTCTGCAGCGACTGTATCTAACGCGGACACCGCCGGATCAGCTGCAACTACCATCACAAACCTTCGCTGGTGATGTTTTTGCTGGTCTTAGCTCACTGAAGAGCTCGCCCTACGCCGCTGGTGAATTGGGTCACACAGAAGTGAATTATGGGAGCGCGGGCAGGAGTTCTATCATCAACCCATCGAACAGGACATTGTCGGAGGGGGAGTTGGAGGAAGATTAAAGTAACTACTAATGCTCACTAATTCCACACATTGATGCTCTCGTTTCCATCGAGCCGCCTTTTGTTTTGATCCTCTCCGACTCTTTCTTCGCCCGATCATCTTACCCCGGGCAGCCGGATCACTTCCACGTCCGAACCACCCCGAGCCGAGGGAAAGAGTTTGAGTTCCGACTCACTCAAAAACGATGAGGTCCTCTACAACTGTTCGAGCAGAGGTAATCATACTCTCAGTCTAATCTTCTGCACGACGGCAGTACTCTGGATATGCGGTTTGGTTCTGTGGACAACATACCAGACTTGGGTTATCTCCGACCATGTGGGATCGTCCCTTCGTGTAATCGAATCGCTCTGCAAGCAGGAGCGAGCTGTCATCCCTACCAAGTACTCTGTCGTTTGGAACTACTTACTGAACGAGTCAAAGACCAGGAGACACCGATTTAAAGTGGTCCAATGGCTTAGGGGTGCAGTGAGGATCCCGTACGTGCGTTCACAATGACTTCTAAGGCAGGCCTATTGCATGAACCTACAACCTCCAGGACGGAATATTATGATGACATGAAACCCGTCGGGGTGGATCCACGTTGGGAAACGTCCAAGCCATTCCGCGAATACCTCTTGAGGGCGTTTCCCCTCGTGTCTGTTTACCATCGACCCCTGACGCATGTACTTTTTCGACCAATTCGGTCCTTTACGCAGACGCTCCACGCTCACATCGACGTCAATTCCTGGGGCTTAGTTTACGTTTGGTTAGGGTCAGACAACCACCTCTGCTGACAGCCCACCAATGCACGCTCTGGCCACGGTGCGACTTGCTGTCCAACGAGGCCTGGGTGAACTGAGTTGGCTTCCATCACTTCCGTTAGATGAGTGGGAGAAGCCTGACGACAAGAGCGGCTTGGTTGGGCTCATCTACCTTTCCGATAATTTCGATATTTCGCCACCTGTCTTATCGTTACTCGTCCTTATCTTAGACCGAGTTGGTGAACGCCAAACTTTCACACTCACGGTAGTTGTGTATCTCGGCGATGCTTATTTTACCACCCATTGGCATGACCACTCGGGTGTGGTAGAAGCATGATGACCGCGAACGTCACGGTTCCCCGGTGGTTGATACAATCGACGGCAGGCCTGACCTCCGTGGTGTGATGGCAGTCAGATATCTGTGTCCTCGCATATTCATTTCAACATGACACATGAGACCAGTATCTTCTGCGGTGGTCACTGGTTGGTGTCTGCCTTATATGCTTTCCATTTCTCGACACGGTTATCCGAGATTTCTCTTCCTTGAATTATCTTATTAGTGCTTTCATCTTTCGTGGCCTGTTTCGATCCTACTTCTAGAGCGTCTTGACTATTGAAGATATCTTATTTCCTATGCAAAAGTTTATATGCAGGCTTGTCCATCCTGGATGTTTAGTATGCTACGGTGCTAAGTATTTTCTTACGCCCACCCCACGTCAGGGTGGTTTTTCCGCGGGGACAAACAGTTGTAAACAGACGCAGTTTGAGCCAAGTCTCCCCACCCACAAGTTCCTCCCCGTAATACCCCGCTCGAGCGTGTTCTTCATGTCGTCGCCCAGTTCCTTGGCATTACAACGGCTCCATCGCCTTGACAGGTCTTCATCGGACTTCCACGACCAACTTTGTGATGCGCTTTACGGGCGGGAGTACGTGCAATGCGAACAAACGCTTCAAGACGACGACCTAGTATGGCTCATTGACTATCTAGACGAGGTACGTCGCCATATTGCCTTTCCTCACTCTCCGTTCAAGCGGCCATAGGCTCTTGATAGTCTCGATCCTTCCAGCCCAGCTTCCAGGAAGTGCCTGCGCGAACTCAGAAGCATATGTGGCACCAGGACGACACTCCCAACATCCTACTTTCTTCCACGTCACCTTCTACAAATTGACCCCGACCCGTTCACTTTTGGAGGCTTCGGCGACGTGTACCGAGGGACCCTCCGTGGTTCAAAGGTTTGTGTCAAGCGTGTGCGGGTCTATACACAAAATGGGACACAAAACCCCGTTAAAGTGGGAAATTTATGTCATTGCTTTCGCCGTTCGTCATCACTTACGGAGTTCAGACCTTCTGCCAAGAGGCCGTGATATGGAAACGCTTGACACACCCCAACGTCTTGCCCCTTTTGGGTGTCACTATCACTCCCCTCCAATTAATTTCGAATTGGATATCTGGGGGAAACCTACCGGAGTACATCCAGAAACACCCCGATGCAGATCTACTTGGACTCGTAGGTGTCTCTTCTGTTGTGGCTGTCTAATGCGTAACTCCGTTACCAGCTATCTGGTGTTGCCGAAGGCCTCCGTTACCTCCACCTCTGCAATGTGATACATGGGGACCTCAAAGGGGTACATGAATCTTCTGGGTCTTGTTTCATACACTACTGACGTCCAACCAGGCCAACATCCTTGTGGAAACCTCCGGTCGTGTGTGCATTGCGGATTTTGGCCTCGCCAAGATCACTCAAAACCCGGATTCCATTCGGAATGCTTCAAGTCAGAATGGCTACACCATGCGATGGGCCCCGCCAGAAGTTTTGAACAAGGGGGAGTATAGCAAGGAAACAGACATTTTCTCTTTTGCGATGGTCATGATTGAGGTACGTCACAGGTGTTCTATCCTGTGCAGAGCCTTGACTCACTGTCACTTCATACCAATGCAGGTGTTCACCGGCAGGGCTCCGTTTAGCGATCGTACACCTGTTATGGCAATGCTTCTAATGACACAAGGTGAACGTCCGCCGCGACCGACGCACCCAACTTTCACAGAAGAATTGTGGACATTGACACAACGCTGCTGGTATCATGACCCTCACTTGCGTCCTGAAGTTTCAGAAGTCTTGCAAGTCCTCCTCACTGTGTTGGTTTCTTGTTTGTCTAAAAATCATCCATCTGACTATATCCTTCCATGTAGTAACCCTCCTGCCTGGAAACGGTTGATCAGTGATCCACTTTCCATGGATGAGTACACTGTTCTGATAACATCCATTTTCTCAAACCGTGATGAGGTTGAGGTGGTGGGATATCTCTCTGGGGATGATGCCCAGACCTTCGTCAATATAATAGATGAGGTATGTGCTTACACGATTTCATGTCCAAAAATCAAATCATTCATGTTCTGTTGATTAGGTGTTTGATGGCCTCACCCCTGAGATCCAAAGGAGGTGTTTGCACTGTTTATCCAGAATTTTTAGCCGCCAGATCCTGGTTCCAAGGTCACCCCTAATTCCACTTTGTCACAACCCAATGCAGACCCCACTATATGCTGGTGAGTTTGCAGGTGTATGGAAGGGTCAACATAATGGGTGGGAAGTTGCAACAAAGGCCCCAATGGTCCCAGCAAGTGACTTGGAGAAGGCCAGAAAAGTGGGCTGTCCCCAACATGTTGTGTATGTTAATGAACTGATTGTGTCCTGTGCAGTGGTTCTGCAAGGAGATTGTAATATGGAGGACCCTGCATCATCCAAATGTGCTACCATTGCTGGGTGTCACAATAACTGAAAACCAGTTGGCTGCAGTATCAGAGTGGATGGGGAATGGGGACATCAATGAATTTTTGAAGGCTCATCCTGATGCTAATCGGCTGGAGCTTGTATGTTTCTTGTTCAGTTTCTCAATTTTACTTGGTGTTGATATTTCAATGACTTTTATAGCTTACAGACATTACTGAAGGGCTGATCTACATGCATAACCAGGGAATAGCCCATGGAAATCTCAATGGGGTATGTCTCTGTACCCTTCAGTTACTTCCTGTGTAATACTAACCTTGCCCCTCAGTCAAATATCCTGATTGACCACAATGGTCGTGCTTGCTTAGCAGGCTTTAGTTTGCTCACAATAATCCCAGATGGGCTAGTCATCACATCCTCAGACTTGCCTGGTGGCAGAGCCCATTGGATGGGTGGTGTGCGGTGGTCTGCACCAGAGGTCTTGAATGGTGGGACACCAAGCAGGAAAACAGACATTTTCTCCCTTGCAATGATCATGGTTGAGGTATTTTATTGATAATCTATCATGTCAAATTTCATTCACCCACTGTTTATTATTGATACTTACAGATATTTACTGGGACCATTCCATTTAGTGATTGTCCATCTTCTGGGGCCATCTTAACTATCACACAAGGCAGACGTCCACCACGGCCAAAACACCCAAGTGTCACAGGGGGATTGTGGAGATTGATGCAATGCTGTTGGGATGAAAACCCTTGCTCACGTCCAGAAGCCTCAGACATCCTGCCAATTCTCCTCAACTTGTCAGTTCCTCATTCATTCTGGAGATCACCCATCAGTACACTCAATCATTTTCTCATATCAGTAACCCTCCTGCCTGGAAACGCTTGATCAGCCCTGCTCTTTTCATGGATGAGCGCATTGATCTGATACAATCCATCTTCTCTGACCATGATGAAGCTGAAGCATTTAAATATCTTTCTGGAAATGATGCCCAGATGTTTGTTGATGTGGTAGCTGAAGTGGGTATTTGTGTTCTATTGCTACTAGGAGGTGTGATCCCACTAAAACTTCCATCCCCTTTGGTCAGGCTTTGGAAAGCTTGGATAGCCTTCCACCAGAGACCCACAAGTGTTTTCTGCATACCTTATATGGGATCTGTGGGGATGAAGCCTTGCTTCCAAGATCACTTTTAATTCCACTTCATAATGATCCAATGGGGGTCCCACATTATTCTGGTGGATTTGCAGATGTGTGGAAGGCAAAACATAATGGCCAGAATGTTGCAGTCAAGGTTTTTAAGGCATATACAATGGGTGATCCTGAAAGGGTCAGAAAAGTGGGTTGTCCCAGACTCACTGTGTTTATTAAAAACTGACTATTGTCATATGCAGCGGTTCTGTAAGGAGGCCATGACATGGAAGACACTTCATCATCCAAATGTACTGCCACTCTTAGGGGTGGCGGTGACCTGGAATCAGTTTGCACTGGTATCAGAATGGATGGAGAATGGGAACATTAATGTGTTTGTGAAGGCACATCCTGGTGTGAACCAGTTGGAGCTTGTATGCTTCTCATTCAGGGCCCTCCTCTATTTGATATTTATATTTGCGTGATTACTATAGCTTGCAGATGTCACCAAGGGCTTGATCTACATGCATGACCAGGAAATAGCCCATGGGTACCTTAAGGGGGTATGTGTTTGACCCTGAATCTACCTGGGATGCTATCTTACAGGCCTCAAGTCCAACATCCTGATTGACAGAACTGGCCATGCTGTGTTGGCAGATTTCACCCTAACCACATTGGCATCAGATCAACCAGTCTTCCCCTCAGACATAGGTGGAGGCACAGTTCAATGGACAAGTCCAGAGCTCCTGGATCCAAAAAGTTTTGGCTTGTTGGAAGGACGACCAACAAGGCAATCAGATTATTATGCACTGGGGATGGTGATATATGAAGTTCTTAGTGGGCAAAGGCCATTTGGTAACACCACTCCCATTGCTCTTGTTGGTGAGATCATGCAAGGCAAACGTCCTAAGAGACCCCAAGGAGAAGAAGGGAAACCATTCACAGATGACATATGGGACATGATGCAACTTTGTTGGAAGGCTGAACCAAGTGGACGGGCAAGTGCCAAAGATGTGCTTCTTTGCTTTGAAGCTATGGAGGGAGAGGGTGATCAGTCAGATGCTGTGTCCACTGATTCTGAGTATTTTTCTGATGAGTTAGATTCTACAGAGGGCAACCTTGGTAGGTTTCCTCCATGTTATCCCAAGTTACTGTGAATCATCCTTGTGATATTGCAGGTTCACCAGTTGCACCCAAAAAAAGTGGACTTCTGATCCCATCACTTGATTCTCCTCCCAGTGTGCCATCAAGTCCAGTCATCCCACAGGATGGTGACCAATTTCTGGATCCCCCACAAGCAAACAATCCAGATGAGGGGTGGATTGATGGTTGGCTGGCACCCATTTTCTGGAACATTTTTAATGCTGTCATCAGTCAGATCCATGTCATTCAACAAGTCAGACAGTAGCTAGGGACACATCTCATTGTTTGGTTGTATACTGTGTGGGATTTATAGATTTCCAGGTGTGGGGGTGTTGAAATATGTACATTTCACGATTCTTCGCTTCATGTGTACTCTTGTTTACACTTGTTAGTTCTTCTCAATTGGACTATATATTTCAAGCAATCTCATATTAGTCTCCTCAGCTCTTTCTTATACTGAAGAGTACATTATCTTCTTCATTTCCTTTCTACCTAACACTAACCTGTGTTGTAGTCTTATACTCACCCTGATGGTGTAAATTTTCTTTATTTTCAATTGCTTGGACCTATTAGCTCACTTTATTGTAGTGCCTGTACTGATAGTGATCTTTAAACTGCCCTGTTCTGTTGTTATTTCATCACTTCAATCATGGTGTCATACTGACTTTTGTATTACATATTCTACTCCTTCAATGGCAATACTCCAGCATTTTCCTGTCCCCCCCCCACCAAACACCACCCTTTGTCCTGTCTATCGTTGCTCTCGCCACTCCCAAGTGTTGGCTGGCCGCCTGTGGCACATGGTCTTCTGGCATCTGTACACCCTCCTTGTCGTGTATTTTCAGACCAGGAACAATTGCTCTCGTGATGTGCTGATGGCTACAATCAAGAGCTAACACCATACGTTCAAATTACAATAATCCTGTCACATGTCAATTGGTACCGGTGATATCACCCGTTCGAGAGCGACACGTCGAAGCGTGTGTTCTCCGACACCACCGATTAAGCAGAAGAGATTTACAGCACACGTAGAGACAGGGATTCGTCAATAGATCCTTAACGTAGAACTTCGGAAACAGTCCAGTCCTACGATAGAGCCGCCCCCTCTTCTAAAAAGGCTAGGGAAGATTGAAATCAAGAGGGCGATCTAAACTGGACTTCGACGAACAGCTAGGTAAAAACGTCTTGATTCGCCAGCATGGGCCACCTCCGATATCATCAGCGATGAGACAGAGCCGTGCGGAAAATATCGCCGTCAACATGATACTTTGAGGGAAAGTCCCCGTAGACTCACAGGTCCCTCGTGGTATTATTGTATTATTCGTCATCTTCATCGGAGCCGTTGTCGTCCTCCTGTTCGTGAGCGAGGAGAAAGCTGAGACGAGGAGCATACCGCCTCGATCAGCTCATGGCATTCGTTCAAATGTGCCATCACGATACCCTGCCCTTCCGGTGTCGTACCATCCGCACTGGGGATTTTTTCATCCACTCGTAGCGAATCAATTTGATACAGGGCTCATTGGTACTGTCGAGAGGGAGGAATAAAAATAAACTTGGCCTTAACACCAATAGCAGGACTGGAACGGAAAAAGTGAGGGACTCACGGTATAGAGGTCCTTCACGCTGAACGATCCATCATGTTTCAGCACCTCATTGGGGCACTTCTTGAACGTTGAAAGCTTGATTGCTGTGGAGAACCATCAAGAAAATACCAAAAGTCCGAAGATCGCCCACAGGAAGTCGGAAAGTACCCACATACTGGGTCTGTGGAACATTCTTCTCTAGGTCCATGAAAATCTCGTCTTATTTATCTCCTACAAACTCCATTTGTGGGTCAGCCCGAGGTTCTCTAACTCCCTTCTGATCTCCGTCAACCGATCGAAGATTGGTTTCAGTGAGTCGACAACATGCCCCAATTCATCCTGGGCCTCTATCTCTGCGTTATGTCGAAAAATGCTTGGAGAAGGAAACAACAAACAATTCGCGGGGACGGTGCCGTTTGGGCTGAGGAACTTACCATCAACTCGCTTTCTATGTGGAGTGATCTATGTGCCGAAAACCGATAACCGCAGAAATGTGGTGCGCAGGACGAGGATGGGAATTGTCCGAGGATATTAGACGTGGAACCGTAGGATTTGCATGAGGGAGGGGTGAATCATTGAGTCGAACGTTTCTAATGATATTACGGTGAAAAGACTCAACGAATCGATTTTCCGTAACTTCCCAACAGTGGTTTGAATCCCGTCTGCTTGAGTTTGTCCTTTGCCGCGAGAGTAATCCAGATGTTGATTAGTTGCTCGTGTACTGGGGCGAGATGACCGAGAGGGACCCTAGCAACTCCCGTAGGATTGCATCCATGAATGAACGTCGTCAACGGTCGGTATTTGCGACCATCCGATGGGTTAGCGATGGGTTCGATTTGACATGGGAGGACATACCGCAATCCTGGAGCTGTCTTTCGAGCAGCTCAACCATGGCCTTCGGACGACGTCTACTCTCTTCATCACTTTTGATTATTTGACGGAGCTCGGCAATCAGTTTGTGGAATGGGTCAAGGTCGCTCTCGTTATATACCGCAGATTCGTTCACGTGGTCCAGGATTTGCTACACGATATGCCACAGATCTCAACATCAGACTCGTATTACCAAGGGATGAGACACGAAGGAACGAAGCGGAACCCATCGGAGGACCGACTCACTCGCGTAGATTGGATCTGGGAATAAGTCGCTGGAAATTCCTTGGTCTTCCCGATGGCCATGAAAAACAGAGAAATAAGGTTGAACACATCCGGCACTGTTGTGTCCAGTCTGTTGTCGCACTTGTGACTGCAATCCCATCAGAGGTTAGACACATATGGGATTGTCAGCCTAACAAGTCCGGAGAGACGAGGCTAGATATAAATCTGGGGCAGAGAGGTGGTCGGGCCAGGTTGTCTGGAATGTGCAACAGGATGAGAGATACCGGAACACGGACGGCCTCGCACCTTCCTGACATTCTCAGAGCTCAGCGAGTCCTCGGCCTTGGCGGGGACAAATAAAGGTAAACACGGACACTTTAGTGGCGTCACATATCCGAATAACTGCAGTTTTCCTCTTTACGCTGACAATGGTGACGAATCGCCTCCTACAAAAAACGTACAAGAAATCTTCCGAACCTTCCCCACAAGGGGTCCTTCCGGGTGTCACCACTCACATCGGCGACACGGAGGCCACTGAAGGATTCGGTCCTCTCAAAATCCTCCTAGGGTCCATCCCTGCAGTTCATGCCGTTTCCCAAGTTTGGTTGTGATTCCCAACCCAAAATACTTCTTTGACAAACACATCTACAGGGAACCGTCGCCATTGGGAACAAGATCGAAGACCTCCTCTCACGCATAGCTGCACTGGAAGCACGTTTTGCAGCGTATCCAGAGGACGTGGCGGGACAGAGACGCCGGAGTAACTTGACAAGGTTTGTCGTTATTTCCCCTTTAGACACGATGCTGAGATCTTTCCAGGAAGCTCAAGGACATCGAAGGACAATTGTGGTCCTGGACTAACAAGCCGAGGCCGCAACAACCTGCTGACTGCGCTCAGGACGACGAAGTGGTGTCTGAGCTCCTCGAAGACTTACGAGATAGTATTTCGGATTATCAGGTTTGTTCACAACCTCGGTGCCCTTGGTGGTGTTAATGATTGCAACAGATGGAATACCTAATGGCGATGGATGACCAAGGATGTCGGCCAATAGTGAGTTTTCCCCTCCTGCGTCCAGGCGAACGAATAACCCTCTTCACAGAACCCAGGTCAGAACATCTTCCGTTTTCGATCTCGGATGCCTGACACGATCCTTCGACAGCCGATGCAGCCGTCCTCAACAACTTCCGCTGTGCACAACAGGCCGAGTATCGCCATAGCGATCGCAAAGGTTGCCTCAAGGGGACGCGCAGAGCCGTCTTAGACGAGGTTGAGCACTGGTCAAGGGACTTTGACAAGCCACCCGTCTACTGGCTCAACGGGTTGGCAGGAACGGGAAAGAGCACGATCGCCCAGACGATCGCGGAGAGGTTATTCGCAGAAGGGCAGCTCGGTGCCTCCTTCTTCTGTTCGCGAGACTTCGAGGACCGGAGCAACCTCCACTTCATTTTCCCCACCCTCGCCGTCCAGCTCGCACGGAGATACACCGAATTCCGATCGATCTTCGTTCCGCTTGTGC
>Ga0307514_10002069_pt1 | contig 21669 bp, 19 predicted proteins | sample 16_EM_MG_FD_203088 | JGI IMG/M metagenome (GOLD analysis project Ga0307514, IMG submission 203088) | Populus trichocarpa ectomycorrhiza microbial communities from riparian zone in the Pacific Northwest, United States - 16_EM | ecosystem: Host-associated > Plants > Roots > Unclassified | place...
TCTTGCTCGAACTCGCTGCGCTCAAACAGTCGCAAGCCCTGATCCCGCCGCCCCCTCCCATCGCAGGCGCAGCCACAAGGGGTAAGGCGGGGACAGCCGTCGCTGCGCTCGGCGGGAGCCGAATACCGTCACGGCTCGCTGCGCATCGCGGATGTTGGATGTCTGCCGAGCGCAGCGAAGGCTGCACCAACCCCCTCTGGATGCGCCTGCGCTGGGCGTTTTTGGCGGGATCAGGCCCGCGACTGTCTGAGCGCAGCGAGTTCGAGCGGGACCCCGCCAAAAACGTCCAGCGCAGGTTGCCCGCAGCGCAAGCGGAGGGTCGCAGGCAGTGGGGGCGCCTTTCTTTTGGTGACTTTTCTTTTGCGCAAAAGAAAAGTTACTCGCCCGCCGGTGCGACTACCGGCCAGCAGCCTTCATAAACGCCATCAGCGAGCATCAAGTGCCCCCAACCCAACTCTTTGCCGCAACAGCCCTACTCCCCACAGGCTGGACCACCAACGTCCTCCTCACCTGGAACAAGGCCGGCACCCTCACGCAAGTCCAAGCCGACGCACAGCCCCCCAAAGGCACAGCCCAAGCCAAGGGCCCGCTCATCCCCGCCCTCCCCAACCTCCACTCCCACGCCTTCCAACGCGCCTTCGCCGGCCTCACCGAATACCGCGGAGCCACGCAAGACAGCTTCTGGAGCTGGCGCAGCCTCATGTACCGCTTCGCCGCCAAACTCAGCCCCGAGCAGGTCGAAGCCATCGCCACCTGGCTCTACATCGAAATGCTCGAAGCCGGCTACACCTCGGTCTGCGAGTTCCACTACGTGCACCACGACACCGATGGCCGGCCGTACGCGGATGACGCCGAACTCGCGCTCGGCCTGCTGCGTGCCGCCAAGGCCGCGGGCATCGGCCTCACGCTGCTGCCGGTGCTCTACCAGGCCAGCGGCTTCGGCGGCCTGCCTCCGAATGTGGGCCAGCGCCGCTTCATCCGCAGCACCGACGCGATGCTGAAGCTGCTGCAACGCCTGAAGCCCCTGTGCGACGCCCAGGGCGCACAGGGATCGCGAAGCGGCCCTTCGGTTCGTTTGGGCCTCGCGCCGCATTCGCTGCGCGCCGTGCCGCCCGAGGGCCTGCGCGAAGCCCTGGCCGGGCTCGATGCCATCGACCCGGCCGCGCCGGTGCACATCCACATTGCCGAGCAGACCGGCGAGGTCGATGCCTGCCTGGCCTGGAGCGGCCAGCGGCCGGTGGAATGGCTGCTGGACCATGCGGCCGTCGACCAGCGCTGGTGCCTGGTGCATGCCACCCACATGAACGATGCCGAATACCGGCGCGCGGCCGCCAGCGGCGCGGTGGCCGGCATCTGCCCCAGCACCGAGGCCAACCTGGGTGACGGTCTGTTCGACATGCCGCGCTGGCGCGCCGCCGGCGGCACCTGGGGCATCGGCTCGGACAGCCACGCCACGGTGAACGCGGCCGAGGAAATGATGCTGCTCGAATACGGCCAACGCCTGCAGCGCCGCGAGCGCAACGTGCTGGCCAGCGCCGCCCAGCCCCAGGTCGCCACCGCGATGACGCTGCAGGCCGTGGCCGGCGGTGCGCAGGCCAGCGGCCGCCCGGTCGGTGGCCTGGCCGTGGGCCAGCAGGCCGACTTCGTGGTGCTGGACGCGCAGCACATCGCGCTGGCCGGCCTGCCCGCGCCTGAGATGTTGTCGGCCCATGTGTTCGCCAGCCACCGCAGTTCGGCCATCACCTCGGTCTGGGCTGGCGGCGTGGAGCAGGTCGCCCAAGCTCGCCATGCACAGCGCGAAAATGCCGCTCAGGCCTTCGTCACTGCACGCAGCCAATTGCTTGCCAACACATAAACACACCATCATGCACACACCCGTGACCAACCAACCCGCCTTCCGCTTCCACCAGGGCACGGCACCGCTGCTGGTGTCGATGCCGCACGTCGGCACTTACGTGCCGCCGGCCATCGCCGCCCGCCTCACCGACGAGGCGCGCCAGGTGCCCGACACCGACTGGCATCTGGAGCAGCTCTACGATTTCGCCCGCGCGCTCGGCGCCTCGGTCCTGGTCGCCACACACTCGCGTTATGTGGTGGACCTGAACCGCCCGCCGGACGGCGCGAGCCTCTACCCCGGCCAGAGCGTCACCGGCCTGTGCCCGGTCGACAGCTTCGACGACACGCCGCTGTATGCCCATGGCGATGCGCCTGATGAGGCGGAAATCGCTGCGCGCCGCGAAGCCGTCTGGCAGCCCTACCACCAACAGCTCGCGGCCGAGCTGGCCCGCATCCGCGCCGCGCACGGCGTGGCGGTGTTGTGGGACGCGCATTCGATCCGCTCGGTGCTGCCGCGTTTCTTCGAAGGCCGGCTTCCCGACCTCAACCTCGGCACCGGCAAAGGCACGAGCTGCGACGACGCACTGGCACAGGCCGTCTTCGGCATCGCCCAGCAGGCGAAGGCTTACACGGCGGTACTCAACGGCCGCTTCACCGGCGGCTACATCACGCGGCACTACGGCCAGCCCGCGCAGAACGTGCACGCGGTCCAGCTGGAGATGACGCAGTGCAGCTACATGCAGGAAGCACTGCCGTTCGACTACCTGCCAGAGGTGGCGGCCCGGGTGCAGCCGCATCTCAAGGCCATGCTGGAAGCGGCTCTCAGCTTTGCCCGAGGACGGCCGGCCTGAGCATCTCGACGTGGTCGATGCCGTCCTCCAGGTAGACCTCGGACACCGGCACAAAACCAAAGCCTTGGTAGAACTTCAGCAGGTAGTGCTGCGCACTGATGCGGTTGGCGTGGCCGGGCCACACGCTGTCGCAACGTTGAAGGGCCTCGACCAGCAGTTGCTGGCCCAGCCCCTGGCCGCGGAATGCAGGCGAACTCACCACGCGGCCGAGTGAAGGCTCGGCGTATTTGGTGCCTGGGTCCGTCACCCGCAGGCAGGCCGCCAGGTCGGGGCCAGACCAGGCCAGCAGGTGCCAGCATTGCAGGTCATAAACATCGGCGTCCTGGTAGACGCAGTTTTGCTCCACCACAAAAACCGATTCGCGCAGGGCGATGGCGGCATGGAAGGCACGGGCGCTCAGATCGTCGATCCGCGCCCATTCGAAATGCAGTGAGGTCATGGGATGGTGAGTCTGAGTAAGAAGGCCGGTAGCTTGGCACGAGTGCTTCGACAAGCTCAGCACGAACGGAGGGAAACAAGCTCAGAGCACGAACGGGGGAACACAAACTCAGCCCGGCCGGACTTTAAATCCCGTTCGCACTGAGCCTGTCGAAGTGCCTGGCAGATTTCGCCCCGCCGCGGCTTCAGCCCTGGCTGTTTTGCAGCGCGGCGATGCGTTCTTCAATCGGCGGGTGCGTGGAAAACAGCTTGCCGATGCCACCGGCGATGCCCAGCGCGGCCACGCTCTTGGGCAGTTCGCCGGGATGCATGCCGCCCAGGCGGGCCAGGGCGTTGATCATCGGCTGGCGGCGGCCCATGAGTTGGGCGGCGCCGGCGTCGGCGCGGAATTCGCGGTGGCGCGAGAACCAGGCCACGACGATGGCGGCGGCGAAGCCGAGCACGATGTCGAGCACGATGGTACTCACGTAATAACCGATGCCGGGGCCGGAGCTGCGGTCGTCGCCCTTGCGCAGGAAGCTGTCCACCGCGTAGCCGATCACGCGGCTCAGGAACACCACGAAGGTGTTCATCACGCCTTGAATCAGCGTCATGGTCACCATGTCGCCGTTGGCGACGTGGGCCACCTCGTGGCCGAGCACGGCTTCGATTTCTTCACGCGTCATGCCTTGCAGCAGGCCGGTGGACACGGCCACCAGGGCCGAGTTCTTGAAGGCGCCGGTGGCGAAGGCGTTCGGGTCGCCTTCGAACACGCCGACTTCGGGCATGCCGATCTGGGCCTTGTCGGCCAGGCGGCGCACGGTGTCGACGAGCCAGGCTTCGTCGGTATTCTGCGGCTGCTCGATGACGCGCACGCCCGACGACCACTTGGCCATGGGTTTGCTGATCAGCAGCGAGATGATGGCGCCGCCAAAGCCCATCACCAGGGCGAAGCCGAGCAAGGCACCCAGGTTGAGCCCGTTGGCCGTCAGGTAGCGGTTCACACCGAGCAGGCTGGCGACGATGCCCAGCACCGCCACGATGGCAACGTTGGTCAGCACGAATAAAACGATACGTTTCATGGATTCTCCGTAGGGTCGAGTTAAGTTGGCCCTGACACCCCAGATGAGGGCGCGCGGCCCCACATCAAGCACATGTCAGGCTGCGTCCTTTGTCGTGTTGGTTATGGAGACGCGGCCGGGCCGGAAGACAAGCGGGTCATCATAGAAGGAAAAATCTTCGTTTCCGCCCCACCAGCCGGGTACGCCCAGAACTGGCAAGGGCAAGAAGGGTTTGGAGGCGAGCCGCGCGGCATCGAGGTCGCCGGCGATCGACACATCCATGTCAGCTACCGAATCGATAGCATTTTGTGGGCAATACACATGGGCGGTGATCGGTTTTCGTGGTTCAACCAGTTTTTCGAGCAAGGCGTGACCGAACAACACCAGCCGTGCCTCGGCCCACAGCGGGCGCAGCGCGACGAACAGCCGCCGCCAGTCGCGCGCGGCCAGTGCCTGCCACAGTGGCGGCGGCGCGATCAGGAAGGCGGCATTTTCGTCGAACAGCGTGAGCGCGTCGCGCAGCGGGCCGCGTTGCGGCCGGAGGCCCTGCGCCGCAATCTCGGCCGCCTGCAGTTGGTTGAGCCGCGTCTTCAACGCGGGGAAATGTTGCCAGCACAGGCCGTTGAAAAAGTCGTGCAGGTTGTCGCGCGTGGGCACGCTGCGATGTTGGAAGATAAAGGACTCGTAGGCGGTGCCGGGCGGCAGTGCGGACTGGGGCACGAAGCGTACGGGCGCATCACCCGCACGGTTCAGCGCCTCGGCCACACTGCAACCGACTCGCACCACCGCCGCGGTCGGTTCGCCGCGTGCACGCAGCGACTGAAGCCAGGGCTGCGACCAGTCGATGCCGCCCGGCGCCTGCGCCATCGACGGCCTCTACGGTATGAACCGCAGGCGCGTCGGCTGCACTTCCGGCGTCAGCTCGAAGTGCGCCGCGTGTTTCTTGAAGAACTTGACCGAGGACGCGTTCTTGCCCAGCAGCTTGGCGTCGTGCAGCAGGCGAACGGCTTCGTTGAACGCAACTGGCTGGCCTTCCTGCAAACCGGGCACGGCCCGCAGGATGGCCTGCACGCCTTCCGTGTTGACGGCCTTTGGTGCGAATTCGGCCACGGCCACGGGCACCGCCGGCGCGGTTTCGCCGCGGGACGGGAACATGCGCGAGGCTGGCGTCGGCTCCGCGGCTGGCTCGGCGGACGCAACGGGTGCCACAGGCGCTGGGGTGGCCTTGATGGCGGATTTCGCGGCTGGCTTCGGCGTGGCCCTGGCGCGGGTCGTCGCCTTCTTGGCCGGCGCGGCACGGGGCACTGGCGCTGTATCCCGGGCCGCGAGCGCCGACGGCTGGAGTGGCACCACGGCGTTGTCCACACCACTCTTGGCGCGCACGATCAGCACCTGCTCGTAGTAGGCGCGGATGTCGGGCGAGAGCTTGGTCTTCTGCGAGAAGCAGATCAGGCGCACGCCACGCTCGCGCAGGCGCAGCACCAGCGGCGCAAAGTCGGCGTCGCCGGTGCCGATGGCGATCACCGAAGGCGCGCACTGGTACCAGAGGTCGAGCGCGTCGACGGCCAGCAGGATGTCGGTGGTGTTCTTGCTCAGCGGGTCGTTGAGGATGGGGCGGATCGCCAGGTCACGCATCACGCCGGCCAGGCCCTTGAGGTTGTCGGCGCTGCCATAGGCGCGGCGGATCGACACCGGGCCGCAGAGTTCGGTGAGCTTCCTCAGCGCCTCTTCCACCGCCTCGGGCGAAGACAGGTTGTCGGCATCGATGAGCAGCGCGACACCGCCACGGCCCTGCAGGGAGATGGAGTCGTTCATTCTTGTTTTCTCGGTTGTTGGGTCAGTCCACTAACTTCCATGGCAAGGCTTCGCCGGAACGCAGCGGTTTGAGCTCGGCTTCGCCAAACGCGAAACTCGCCGGCGGTGTCCAGCTTTCGCGGCGCAGCACCACCTTCTCGGTGTTGCGCGGCAGCTGGTAGAAGTCGGGGCCGTTGAAGCTGGCGAAGGCCTCCAATTGGCCGAGCGCGCCGGCGTTGTCGAAGGCTTCGGCGTACATCTCGATGGCCGCGTGGGCCGTGTAGCAACCGGCGCAGCCGCTGGCGTGTTCCTTCAGGTGCGCGGCATGCGGCGCGCTGTCGGTGCCGAGGAAGAAGCGGCCCGGGCCGCTGATGGCGGCCTGCACCAGCGCCAGGCGGTGTATCTCGCGCTTGAGCACCGGCAGGCAGTAGTAATGCGGACGGATGCCGCCGGTGAAGATGGCGTTGCGGTTGTACAGCAGGTGGTGCGCGGTGATGGTGGCGCCCATGAACGGGTCGGTCCCGGCCACGTACTGCGCGGCCTCCTTGGTGGTGACGTGTTCCATCACGATCTTCAGCTCGGGGAAGTCGCGGCGCAGCGGGATCAGCTGCTGGTCGATGAAGGCCGCCTCGCGGTCGAACAGGTCGATGGCCGGATCGGTGACTTCGCCATGCACCAGCAGCAGCAGGCCTTCGCGCTGCATGGCCTCCAAGGTCTTGTAGGTCTTGCGCAGGTCGGTCACACCAGCGTCGCTGTTGGTGGTGGCGCCGGCCGGGTACAGCTTCAGGGCCACCACGCCGGCCGCCTTGGCGCGCACGATTTCCTCGGGCGGCAAGTTGTCGGTGAGATACAGCGTCATCAACGGATCGAAACCGCTGCCCGCAGGCGCAGCGGCGAGGATGCGCTCGCGGTAAGCCATGGCCTGCGCGGTGGTGGTGACCGGCGGGCGCAGGTTGGGCATGATCAGCGCGCGGCCGAACTGCGCCGCGGCATGCGGCACCGTGGTGCGCAAGGCATCACCGTCGCGCACGTGCAGATGCCAGTCGTCCGGTCTGGTGATGCTGATGCTGGTGACGGCGGGGGGTTGGATGTCGGTGGCAGTGCTCATGTGCGAATTGTCGCACCGCCGCCCAGCGCCACCACCGCGGCGCCTAGGACAATCCCCATGCGCCGCCTGTGTGTTCAAAGATATGATGTTTGGCTGTCCCGGGCGCCGTGCCACGGGTGCCAACCTCTCACCGCCGCTTTCGCAATGCCTTCCTCTCCTCCTTCCGGCAGCACCTCGCCGGAAACCCAGCCTCTGGGCAGCCCCGAGGCCGACCCCGTCACCCGCATACCCCTCAAGATCGAAGACTGGCTGACCGTGCTGATCATGGGCGCACTCGCGCTGATCACCTTCGCCAACGTGCTGGTGCGCTACTTCACCAACAGCTCGTTCGCCTGGACCGAGGAGTTCTCGGTGTTCCTGATGATTCTCTTGAGCATGGTTGCCGGCTCGGCCGCCGTGGCGCGCGACCGGCACATCCGCATCGAATACTTTTCGGAGAGTGGCTCGATGGCGCGGCGCAAGCGCCTGTCGCAATTCGGCGCGGTGCTGGTGGCGGCGTTGTTCTTTTTGATCGCGGGCCTGAGCCTGCGCATGGTCTGGGACGACTACCGCTTCGAGGAAACCTCGCCCGGCATCGGCGTGCCGCAGTGGTGGTATTCGGTGTGGCTGCCGATCGTGTCCACGGCGATTGCCTTGCGCGCCGTCGGCTTGTTCATCCGCCGCGGCAAGCAGGTCGATGGAGAAGAGCCATGAGCGCCGCGCCGGGCCGCCCCAAGCAAGCGAACGCCCCCTCGGGGGGCAGCGAACCACGCAAGGCGGGAAGCGTGGGGGCCACATCATCATGATCGCGACGCTTTTGTTTGTCGCCTTCGTGCTGATGATGCTGGTGGGCGTGCCCATCGGCGCGGCGCTGGGCCTGGCCGGTGCGGCCTGCATCGCCTTGGCCAATGCCGATGCGCAGTGGTTCGGCCTGCTGGCCGTGCCGCAGAATTTCTACGCCGGCCTGGGCAAGTATCCGCTGCTGGCGATCCCGATGTTCGTGCTGGTGGGCTCGATCTTCGACCGCTCCGGCGTGGCCCTGCGGCTGGTGAACTTTGCCGTGGCCATCGTCGGCCGCGGACCGGGCATGCTGCCGATGGTGGCGATCCTGGTGGCCATGTTCCTCGGTGGTATCTCGGGCTCGGGGCCGGCCAATGCGGCGGCGGTGGGCGCGGTGATGATCTCGGCCATGTCGCGTGCGGGTTACCCGGCCGCGTTTTCGGCGAGCGTGGTGGGCGCGGCGGCGGCCACCGATATCCTGATCCCGCCCTCGGTGGCCTTCATCGTCTATTCGGTGCTGGTGCCGGGCGCGTCGGTGCCGGCGCTGTTCGCGGCGGGCATGATCCCCGGCATCCTGGCCGGCCTGGCGCTGATCGTGCCGGCGGTGTGGATGGCGCGCAAACACAAGATGGGCGCGCTCGAGGCCAGCATGCCGCGCCCCGAATTCTGGAAGAGTTTTCGTGAAGCCACCTGGGGCCTGGCCGCGCCGATCCTGATCCTCGGCGGCATGCGCGCGGGCTGGTTCACGCCAACCGAAGCGGCGGTGGTGGCGGTGTTCTACGGGCTCTTCGTGGGCATGGTGATCTACCGCACGATCCAGGTGCGCGACCTCTACGTCATCCTGCGCGAATCGGGCGAGCTCTCAGCGGTGATCCTGCTGGTGGTGTCGCTGGCCGGCATCTTCGCGTATTCACTCTCCACACTCGGCGTGATCGACCCGGTGGCCAAGGCCATCACCAACTCGGGTCTGGGCGAATACGGCGTGCTGGCGCTGTTGATCGTGATGCTGATCACCGTGGGCATGTTCCTCGACGGCGTGTCGATCTTCCTGATCTTCGTGCCGCTGCTCTGGCCCATCGTACAGTTCTACAAATGGGACCCGGTGTGGTTCGGCGTGATCCTCACACTCAAGGTGGCGCTCGGTCAGTTCACGCCGCCGCTGGCGGTCAACCTGATGGTGTCGTGCCGCATCGCCAACGTGCGCATGGAAGACACGGTACGCTGGGTCGGCTGGATGTTGTTCGCGATGTTCCTGGTGATGGTGGCGGTGATTGCCTGGCCCGAGCTGGCCCTTTGGCTGCCGCGGAAGTTGGGTTACTGAGATGACGCGCGATCGCGCCGACGGTGTGCGCAGCTCCGCTCATGTCCCCCGGCCTGCGGCCTCCTCCTTGACTTCGCTGCGCAGAGCACACCATCGACGCGATCAGGAAGCGCTGTGCCTGATCAACGGCGGCAGCTGCAAACGGCGCGTCTTCGTGCGTTGGGTGCTGGGTGGGCCCCGCAGCGAAGTAAAGGAGGAGCCGAAGGCGGGGGACATGAGCGGAGGGGCCCACCCGGCGCCCAATGCACGCGCCCCGCAGACTCCCAGCTGCAACGCCTTGAAAGTGATCAATGTGTAATTGTGTTCAGAAAAGAAGGAGACCTCTCATGAAATTCCGCCGCACCCTGCTCGGCCTCGCTGCCGCAGCCACCGTCCTGGGCATTTTCTCGACCAGCGCCATGGCGCAGGCGGCCTACAAGCCCGAGTACAAACTCTCCATCGTGCTGGCACCGCCGACGCCCTGGGGCCAGGCCGCGCAGATCTGGGCCAACCTTGTGCGCGAACGCACGCAGGGCCGCATCAACATCAAGCTCTACCCCGGCGTATCGCTGATCCAGGGCGACCAGACGCGCGAGTTCAGCGCACTGCGCCAGGGCGTGATCGACATGGCCGTCGGCTCCACCATCAACTGGTCGCCGCAGGTCAAGCAGCTGAACCTGTTCTCCATGCCCTTCCTGATGCCCGACTACGCCGCCATCGACGCGCTGACGCAGGGCGAAGTCGGCGCCGAGCTGTTCAAGACCATCGACAAGGCCGGCGTGCAGCCGCTGGCCTGGGGCGAAAACGGCTACCGCGAGATCACCAACTCCAAGCGCGCCATCAAGTCGCCCGAAGACCTGAAGGGCATGAAGATCCGCGTCGTCGGCTCGCCGCTGTTCGCCGACCTGTTCACCGCGCTCGGCGCGAACCCCACGCAGATGAGCTGGGCCGACGCGCAGCCGGCGCTGGCCAGCGGCGCTGTCGATGGGCAAGAGAACCCGCTGTTCCTGTTTACCGTGCTGAAGATGCAGAACGTGGGCCAGAAGTTCATGACCGCCTGGGGTTATGTGGCCGACCCGTTGATCTTCGTGGTCAACAAGGAAATCTGGGCCTCGTGGACACCGGCCGACCAGGCCATCGTGAAACAGGCCGCGCTCGATGCCGGCAAGCAGGAAATCGCCATCGCCCGCAAGGGCCTGGTCGAGGCCGACAAGCCGGTGCTCAAGGACATCGCGGCCATGGGCGTGACGGTAACCCAGCTCACGCCGGCCGAACGCGAGGTGTTCGTGAAGGCGACCCGGCCGGTGTATGAGAAGTGGAAGCCGGTGGTCGGCACCGAGCTGGTGAGCAAGGCCGAGAAGGCCATTGCCGCCCGCGCCAAGTAATTTGGCTCGCCCTCAAAAAAGGCCTCGCAGTGCGAGGCTTTTTTGTTTGAGAGCGCGGCCGATCAGCTGTGGGGCAGCGCCTTGACCGGCGCCGGCGCCAGGCCGGCACTCCCGCCACCATAGCCGCCCGCCACCGGCACCTTGCCCTGCCGATCGAGCTTGAAGGTACTCACCGCCGCCGCCAGTTGCACCGCATGGCCGTTCAGGCTTTCGGCGGCGGCCGCACTCTCCTCGACGAGTGCGGAATTCTGCTGCGTCATCTGATCGAGCGAAGCGATGGCGGTGTTGATCTGGCCGATGCCTTCGTTCTGCGCCGAGGCCGCGGCGGTGATTTCACCGAGGGTGTCGGTCACGCGCTGCACCGAGGCCACGATCTCGTTCATGGTGGCACCCGCGTCGGCCACGAGTTGGGTGCCGCGCTCCACCCGGCCGACACTGGCGCCGATCAGGTCCTTGATCTCGCGCGCCGCGGTGGCCGAGCGGCCGGCCAGGCTGCGTACTTCCGAGGCCACCACGGCGAAGCCGCGGCCCTGCTCACCGGCACGGGCCGCTTCCACTGCGGCATTCAGTGCCAGGATGTTGGTCTGGAAGGCAATACCGTCGATCACGCCGATGATGTCGGCGATCTTCTTCGAGCTGGTGTTGATCTCGTCCATGGTCGACACCACCTCGGCCACCACCGTGCCGCCACGGGCCGCCACCTGCGCGGCCGAGCCGGCCAGGCGGTTGGCCTGCACCGCGGCGTTGGTGCTTTGCCGCACGGTGCCGGTCAGCGCCTCCATCGACTGCGCGGTTTGCTGCAGGTTGGATGCGGCCTGTTCGGTGCGGTGGCTCAGGTCCTGGTTGCCGGCAGCGACTTCGCTGCTCGACACCTGGATCGAATCCGCCGCCCGACGGATGCCGCCCACCAGCGTCTTGAGCTTCTCCTGCATCGCATCGATGGCCTGCAGCAGGCGGCCGGTCTCGTCGAAGATGCGCACTTCGACCTGGGACGACAGGTCTCCGGTGGCGATGCGCTCGGCCAGCACCACGGCGCGGCCGATCGGTGCGGTGACCGACACCGTGATGCGCCAGGCCATCAGGCCGCCGGTCAGCAGCGCCACCGCCACCAGCACGCATTCGATGGCGAAGGCGCGCTGTTCCAGCGATGCGGCTTCCTGGTAGGCGGCCTCGGTGCGCTCGCGCTGCAGCGCGATGAGTTCGGTGACCTTCTCGCGCAGCACGGCCTCGGCGGGGCGCACGCGGTTCATCAGGCCGAGCACGGCACCAACGTTGTCACCGTCCATGGCGCTGGTCAGCGACGCGTCGATCGCCGGGAACACCTTCTTGCCGTTGTCGGAGATGGCGGCCAATAGTTGCCGCTCGGGCGACGAGGCATCCTCATTGGCCAGGAGTTTGCTGAGTTCCTGCTCGGTGGCGAGGTATTGCTGCTCGGCGGTCTTGGCGGCCTTGAATTCGATCTCGAGCTGCTTGGGGTCGAGATCGGTGAACAGGGCCACCGACCGCGCCTGGATGGCCAGGCTGCTGATCGAGCCCATCAGCTTGTTGGCCAGTTCGGTCTTGCGGTTGTCGGTGTGGACGATACGGTCGACCTGCTTGCCCAGCAGGTTGATCGCATAAAGCCCGGTGACGGCCACGGCCAGCAGCAAGGCCAGCACGCTGATGAAACCCAGCGACAGCCTGCGCGCAAGGGATTGAGAGCGGGGTTGACGGGAAGACATGAGGATCCTTCTGTAGCGAAGAAATACAAAAATACAAAAGAGAAACACAAAACACAACGGGCCCCGCGGGGCCCGTTGTGATGAAGTGGTGTCTTTCAGTGCTGGAGGATCTTGTTCAGGAAGTCCTTGGTGCGCGGCTGGCGGTTTTCCGGATGGCTGAAGAACTCGTCCTTGGAGCAGTCTTCCAGGATCTTGCCGCCCACATCGATGAAGATCACGCGGCTGGCCACCTTGCGTGCGAAGCCCATTTCATGGGTCACGCACATCATGGTCATGCCTTCCTTGGCCAGGGTCACCATCACGTCCAGCACTTCGCCGACCATTTCAGGGTCGAGCGCGGAGGTGGGTTCATCGAACAGCATGACCATCGGGTCCATGCTCAGTGCGCGGGCAATCGCCACGCGCTGCTGCTGGCCGCCGGAGAGCTGGCCGGGGAACTTGTCCTTGTGCGCCATCAGGCCCACGCGGTCGAGCATCTTCAGGCCACGGGCCTTGGCGTCGTCGGGCGTGCGGCCCAGCACCTTGATCTGCGCGATGGTCAAGTTCTCGGTGACCGACAGGTGCGGGAACAGCTCGAAATGCTGGAACACCATGCCAACGCGGCTGCGCAGCTTGGGCAGGTCGGTCTTGGGGTCGTGCAACGCGATGCCGTCGACGAAGATCTCGCCTTTCTGGAAGGGCTCGAGCGCATTCACGGTCTTGATCAGGGTCGACTTGCCCGAACCCGACGGACCGCAGACGACGACCACATCGCCCTTCTTGATGCTGACGTTGCAGTTGTTGAGCACCTGTACAGGGCCATACCATTTGGAAACGTTTTTGATTTCAATCATGTTTAACTCCTCGGGTCTGCATCAGCGGATGATGGCGATTTTGAGCTGCAGCTTCTTCACGACGTAAGACAGGCTGAAGCACAGGATGAAATAGACGACGGCGGCCAGCAGGTAGGCCTCTTCGGGCCGGCCGTAGATCTTGCCGGCGGTGGAGAAGCCCTTGAGCAGGTCGTAGGCGCCGATGGCATAGACCAGCGACGTGTCCTGGAACAGGATGATGGTCTGCGTCAGCAGCACCGGCAGCATGTTGCGAAAGGCCTGCGGCAGGATCACCAGCTTCATGTTCTGCGCATAGGTCATGCCCACGGCCTGGCCGGCATGGACCTGGCCGCGCGGAATCGACTGGATGCCGGCACGCATGATCTCGCTGAAATACGCGGCCTCGAAGGCGATGAAGGTGATGAAGGCCGACAGCTCGGCGCCGATGGGCCGGCCGATGAGGGTCGGCATCAGCAGGAAGAACCACAGGATCACCATCACCAGCGGGATGGAGCGCATGCCGTTCACGTAGAACGTGGCCGGGTACATCAGGATCTTCTTGCCCGACAGGCGCATCAGCGCCAGGACCGTGCCGAAGATGATGCCGCCGATGGTGGCGACCGCCGTCAGCTGGATGCTGAAGATGAAGCCCTTGAGGATGAACTTGCTGAGCACATCCCAGTTGAAGAAGGAAAGATCGAGTCCGCCCATGTCAGTGTCCTCCGCCCGTGCCGGTCGCCACGATGAAGCCCGGGATCTGCATTTTCTTTTCGACGAAGGCCATGATGCGGTTCACCGCGAAGGCCGACACCGCGTACAGCGCGGTCACGGCGAGGTAGACCTCGACGCCGCGTGAAGTTTCTTCCTGCGCCTGCATGGCGAACATGGTGAGTTCGGAAATCGACACCGCGAAGGCCACCGAAGAGTTCTTCAACAGGTTCATCGATTCGCTGGTGAGCGGCGGGAAGATGATCCGAAAGGCCATCGGCAGGATCACGTAGCGGTAGGTCTGCATGGTGGTGAAGCCCACGGCCATGCCGGCGTAGCGTTGCCCCTTGGGCAGGGCCTGGATGCCGGCGCGCACCTGCTCGGCGATCCGCGAAGAAGTAAAGAAGCCAAGCGCGAACACCACCAGCGTGAAGCCGGGGATCTGCTGCATGGAGGGGAAGATCTTGGGCAGCACGAAGTACCACAGGAAGATCTGGACCAGCAACGGGATGTTGCGGAACAGCTCCACCCAGGCGTTGGCAATCCGCACCAGCCAGGGGCTGTTGGGCAGCGTGCGCAGCACGCCCATCAAGGAGCCGACAACCATGGCCACCACCCAGGAGCAACCGGCCACGGCCAGTGTCCAGCCCCAGGCGTCCATCATCCACTGAAGATAGGTACGGCCGCTGCCGTCGTCGTTGAGAAATACCTGCCAATCCATATGACGCTCCGTCCTCTAGTTTTCCATCCGCCACCTCGAAATAAAAACCCCGCCCACGGTAACGCTGGACGGGGTCATTCACCCAAAGTGCGGTGTTTATTTCTTCAGATAGTCTTCGGCAGGCTTGTCGTTCAGATTGGCCCAGGCCGCCTTGGTGGCTTCGCTCGCGGGCAGGCCGACCTTGGTGTTCTTCGGTGGAATCGGCTGCACGAACCACTTGTCGTAGAGCTTGGCCATGTCACCGGACTTGACCATCGCGGCGATAGTGTCGTTGGCCAGCTTCTTGAAGGCCGGATCGTCCTTGCGGAACATGATCGCGATCGGCTCCACGCTCAGCGGCTCGCCGACGATCTTGAAGTCGGCAGGGTTCTTGGCGGTGGCGATGTTGCCGGCCAGGATCTGGCCGTCCATCACGAACGCATCGGCGCGGCCGGATTCGAGCAGCAGGAAGCTCTCGGCGTGGTCCTTGCCGAACACTTCCTTGAAGTCGATGCCCTGGGCACGTTCGTTCTTGCGCAGCAGTTGCACGGAGGTGGTGCCGGTGGTGGTCGCCACGTTCTTGCCGTTCAGGTCCTTCAGCGTGGCGATACCCGAGTTGGCCTTGACGGCCACGCGCACTTCTTCCACGTAGACGGTGTTGGCAAAAGCCACGTCCTTTTGGCGGGTGGCGTTGTTGGTGGTGGAGCCGCACTCGATGTCGACGGTGCCGTTTTGCACCAGCGGCACGCGGTTTTGCGAGGTCACCAGTTGGTACTTGATCTCCACCTTCTTGCCGACGGCCTTTTCCAGGTCGGCAATGATGTGTTGGCACACGTCGTAGTGGTAGCCGGTGTACTTGCCGTCGCCCAGGGTGTAGGCCAGGGCGCCGGAGGAATCGCGCACACCCATGGTGATGACGCCGGATGCCTTGACCTTGGCGATCGTGTCGTTGGCTTGCGCATAGGCGCCGCCCGCGGCGATCAGGGTCACGGCCAGGGCCAGAAGATGCTTCTTCATCGAGAAATCCTTAAAGAGTGAATCGTTGGAGTACAACGTTAATTTTAGAGAATGGGAATGCCGGGATTACCCGGATGCCCAGACATGGTGCATGCGATAGTTCAATTGTCACATGATGTAGCTACAAGCAGCCTTTGTGCCTGCACCCGAATGAGGTGCTCCTTTGTCGGGCAAGCCTCTTGCTATTCGGGCTTCTGAACCAGCGACTGGAAGATCGAGGTCAGTTGCGGACTCATGGGCAGGTCGATGCTGATGCCCGACGGCAGCCGGCGCAGGAACCAGCGATCGTAGCTGCGCTCCAGGTCGCGGTCTTCGGCCATGCGCCTGAAACTCTCGTTGACCAGCCCGGCCATCGGCGCATCGCCCTTGCGGAACATGATGCCGTAGGGGTCGTACGACAGGAACTCGCCGACCACGGCATAGTTGGCCTGGGCCTTGTTTTCCGCAAGCAGACCGTAGAGCAGCACGTCGTCTGTGGCAAAAGCAACGGCCTGGTCGGCCGCCAGCTGTGCAAAGGCTTCGGCATGGTCGCGGACCGCCACCAGCGTGAGGTTGAGCTTGAACTTCTCGGACAGGTCGCGCATGGCCTTTTCGTTCGTGGTGCCGGCCGTGACCAGCACCCGCTTGCCGACCAGGTCGCGGAACGACGCAATGCCCGAGCCCTTCTTGACCATCAGCTTGGTGCCGGAGACGAAGGTGGTGGGCGAAAAGCTCACCCGCTTCTGGCGCTCCAGGTTGCTGGTGGTCGAGCCGCATTCCAGGTCGACCTGGCCCGACACCACCGCGTCGATGCGCGACTCTGCCGTGACGGGCACCCAGTCGATGCGCAACGCGCGGCCGACTTCCTCGCCCATGGCGTCGACCAGCGCACGGCAGATCTCGATGGCATAACCGATCGGCTCGCCGCGCGCGGACAGGTAGGAGAACGGGATCGACGAGGCCCGGTAACCGATGGCCACGGCGCCGCTGTCGCGGGCCTTCTTCAGCGTGCCGGTCAACACCAGCTGGGCGCCGGCCTGGGCCGTGAGGCACAAGGCCAGGGCCGCGACCGCCAGGTTCTTGTACGAGAGGATTCGCATGGTGCGCTATGCCTCGGTGCTCAGGCGTGTGCGGGCGTGAGGTTGGCCGTGTCCAGCGTGCGGGCATGGGCATCCGCCTCGGCCTCGGGCAGCAACTCGCCTTCCCACTTGGCGACAACGGCGGTGGCAATGGAGTTGCCCACGGCATTGGTCGCCGAGCGGCCCATGTCGAGGAAGGTGTCCACGCCCAGGATCAGCAGCAGGCCGGCTTCGGGAATGTTGAACTGGTTCAGCGTGGCGGCGATCACCACCAGCGAAGCCCGCGGCACGCCGGCCATGCCCTTGGAGGTCATCATCAGGATCAGCAGCATGGTGATCTGCGTGCCGATCGGCAGGTGAATACCGTAGGCCTGGGCGATGAACAACACCGCAAAGGTGCAGTACATCATCGAGCCGTCGAGGTTGAACGAATAACCCATCGGCATCACGAAGGCGGAGATCTTGCGCTTCACACCGAAGCGGTCGAGTGCGTCGAGGATCTTCGGATAGGCGGCTTCGGAACTGGCCGTGGCAAACGACAGCAGGAAGGCTTCCTTGATCAGCACCAGCAGCTTGAACACGCGCGGGCCGAGGAAGGTGAAGCCGGCCAGGATCAACACGCCCCACAGCAGGAACAGGCCAAGGTAGAAGTCGCCCATGAAGACCGCGAACTTCAGCAGGATGGCCAGCCCGTTGGTGGCCACGGTGGCGGCCATGGCGGCCAGCACGGCCAACGGTGCGAGCTTCATCACGTAGCCGGTGATCTTCAGCATCACGTGCGAGAGTTCGTCGATGGCCGCGACCAGGGTCTTGCCCTTTTCGCCCAGCGCCGCCAGGGCCACGCCGAAGAACATCGAGAACACGACGATCTGCAGGATCTCGTTGTTGGCCATGGCTTCGGCGAACGACTTGGGCACCAGGTGGCTGACAAAATCTTTCAGCGTGAACTTGGAGGTGGCCAGGTTGGCCGAGGCGCCGATGTCGGGCAGCGGCAGGCCGAGGTTCACGCCCGGCTGCAGCAGGTTGGCCATGATCAGGCCGAGGATCAGCGAGATCAGCGAGGCGGTGACGAACCAGCCCAGCGCCTTGCCGAAGACACGGCCGACCGAGGCCGCGTCACCCATGTGCGCGATGCCCACCACCAGCGTGGAGAACACCAGCGGCCCGATCAGCATCTTGATCAGGCGCAGGAACACATCCGACATGATCGAGATGTAGCCGGCGATCTGCGAGGCCGCCGCCTTGTCGGGGAAGTTGGTGAAGATCATGTAGCCGATGAGGATGCCCAGCACCATCGAGATCAAAATCCACACCGCAGCTGGCAGTTTCTTTTTCATGGTTCGTCCTGTTGGTAGATTGAAATGGAGGTCGAATTCAGTTCACAAAATATGCCGGAGATTTGAAGCAACTTTTTGCACCCAGGATGTTGTCAACCGCCCCCTGAATGCATTTTGTATGCCACTTCACCCCCCCGGCGCTCGCACCAGCGCAATCGGTTGCGTCAGCTTTTCAGGCACCAGCAGTGCCTCCAGTTCCGCGCGGGTCATGATCCCCAAAGACTCCGCCACCTCGCCGATCGAAGCGCCCGTGGCCATGGCCGTCTTGGCGATCAGCGCCGATTTTTCGTAACCCACCAGCGGGTTGAGCGCGGTCACCAGCGTCACCGATTCGCGCACGCGCTTGGCCAGCAGTTCGTGGTTGGCCTCGATGCCGGCCACGCAGTTGGTCTGCAGCGTGATGCAGGCCGTGCTCAAGTGGGTGATGCTCTTGAACAGGCTCCAGCCCATCACCGGCTCGAAGGCATTGAGCTGCAGTTGGCCGGCCTCGGAGGCCATGGTCACCGTCATGTCGTTGCCGATCACCTCGAAGGCCACCTGGTTCATGACCTCGGGGATCACCGGATTCACCTTGCCCGGCATGATGCTCGAGCCGGCTTGCCGAGGCGGAAGCTTGATGTCGCCGAAGCCGGCTTGCGGGCCGCTGGAGAGCAGGCGCAAATCGTTGCAGATCTTGCTGAGCTTGGTGGCCACGCGCTTGAGCACGCCGGACAGCTGCACGAAGGCGCCTGTGTCCTGTGTGGCCTCGATCAGGTTGGCGGCCCTTTCCACCGGGATGCCGCTGATCTGGGCCAGGCGCACGCAGACCTTGTCCGAATAACCTGCCGGCGCATTGATGCCGGTGCCGATGGCGGTGGCACCGAGGTTGATTTCCTGGATCAGCGCACGCGCTTCGCGCAGCCGGGCCTCGTCTTCGCCCATCATCACCGCGTAGGTGAGGAACTCCTGGCCGAGCGTCATCGGCACGGCGTCCTGCAGTTGGGTGCGGCCGATCTTGAGCACGTCCTTGAACTCCAGCGCCTTGGCTTCGAAACCCTGGCGCAGGAAGGCCATGGCTTCGAGCAGGCGTTCGATGCCCGACCACAGCGCCAGGCGCACCGCCGTGGGGTAGACGTCGTTGGTGCTCTGCGAGGCGTTCACATGGTCGTTCGGATGCAGCACGTCATAACGGCCCTTCTCGAAGCCCAGCTTCTCCAGCGCCCGGTTGGCGATGACCTCGTTGGCATTCATGTTGGTCGAGGTGCCGGCGCCGCCCTGGATCACGTCGACGACGAACTCGGCATGCAGCTGGTCGGCCAGCAGGTCTTCACAGGCCAGGATGATGGCGCCGGCGAGCTTGGGATCGAGCACGCCCAGCTCGGCATTGATCTGGGCCGCGGCCTTCTTGACATGGGCCAGCGCACGGATCAGATCGGGCATGGCGGAGATCTGCGTGCCCGAGATCGGAAAGTTCTCTACCGCACGCGCGGTATGTACACCCCAATAAGCCTCCGCAGGAATCTGTTTTTCACCAAGAAAGTCATGTTCGACGCGAAAACTGGAGTTCATGCCGGCCTCTGAAGTGGAAGTGGCGCGAACTGTAAATGTCGTCTCGGTGAAAGACCAATGCCGTTTACAGACAGCGTTATGCGCGGAATTTATAGATTGCCAAGGGGCTGGATGCAGGCCCCAAAGGGGGTCTTTTTCCGCCCCAAACCGGACAGGGCGCCGCGGCTACTTGCCCGCTTTTGGTGCCGCCAGATAGGCCCACAAGGCCTGCGCCGTGCTCTTGGGCACGGCGTGGCCCGACGGTTTTTCGCGGTAGGCACGCACGTCCAGCACCATCTCCAGCCCGGTCAGGCCGGGCGGCGCCGCGCTCACCAGCCGCTTGGCACGCAGTTCGCGCTTGACCGCGCTGTAGGGCAGGAAGGCGATGCCGTGGCCTTCGAGCGCCATGGCCTTGAGGCCTTCGGACATGTCGGTCTCATAGACGCGGTCGAGGTGGATCGGCGTGGCCGACTGCTTGAGGATCATGTCCACCGTCTGCCCGAGGTAGGCGCCCGGCGCATAACCCAGATAGGGCAGCAACTGGCCAGGACGGCCCGGCAGGGTGAACATCGGCTCGCCGTCGGCATCGGCCCGCACATAGGGCGCGATCACCTCCTGGCCGAGGCTCACCATCTCGTAGCGGTCGGCCGCCAGCTGGAAGGGCAGCGAACTGTGGTGGTAGGCGATCAACACGTCGCAGCTGCCTTCGACCAGGCGCATCACCGCGTCATGCACATTCAGCGCGATCAGCCGGCTGCGCAGCGGGCCGAACTTCTCGCGCAGGCTCGAAACCCAGGCCGGGAAAAACGTGAACGCCAGCGTGTGCGGCACGGCGAACTCGATCACGTCCTGCCCCGCCGAATGGTGGCCGCGCAGCATGGCGCGGGTGCTTTGCAGTGCCTGCAGCATCTCCAGCGACTGGGCGTAAAGCGTTTCGCCCGCCGGCGTGAGCCGCGTTGGGTACGAACTGCGGTCGACCAGGTCGGTACCGGCCCAGCCCTCCAGGGCCTGAATACGCCGCGAGAACGCGGGCTGGGTGACGTGCCGCAACTGCGCCGAACGGCTGAAGCTGCGGGTTTCAGCCAGGCTGACAAAATCTTCGAGCCACTTGGTTTCCATGAGCGCATTATGCTCACCCCCAAGTCGCTCACTTTGTGTAGCTCCTCCCCCCTTGCAGGGGGCGACACCAGTGGCCTGGCAAAGCCAGTTCCACGGTGTCTCTGGAATAAGACAGTCGCGCTGCGCGGGTTCCCTGACCTACTCCCTCTCCCGCGCGCGGGAGAGGGTTGGGGTGAGGGTCGCAGTCGTCGATCAGAGAGGGGAAATCAGGGGTTCCCCCGCAAAATGCCGGGTCGCGTTGTCCACGAAGCGCTGCACCGAAGCCTGCATGGCCTCGGGCGACCAGCCGCCCAGGTGCGGCGTGAGCACCACGTTGTCGAATTCCATCAGCGCAGCGGGCGGCTTGGGCTCGCTCTCGTACACGTCCAGCCCCGCGCCGGCCACGCGGCCTGCGCGCAAGGCGTCGGCCAGCGCCGCGGTGTCGACCACGCTGCCGCGCGCGATGTTCACCAGGAAACCTCGCGGCCCCAGGGCGGTAAGCACTTCGGCGTTCACCAGATGGCGCGTCGCCGCGCCACCGGGGGTGGCCACCACCAGGAAATCGGCCCAGGCGGCCAGCGACTTCACGTCGGCGAAGTAGGCGTAGGGTACGTCCTTCTGCGTGCGGCCGTGGTAGCCGACTTCCATCTCGAAGCCCAGCGCGCGCCGCGCGACCTTGCGGCCGATGTCGCCCAGGCCGATGATGCCCAGCCGGCAGTGCGACACATTTGGCGGCATCGGCACGGCGTCGCGCCACACGCCGGCACGGCACTGCTGGTCGAGCCAGCGCACATTGCGCACCGCGGCCAACAGCAAGGCCATGGTGTGGTCGGCCACACAGTCGTCGTTGGTGCCGGCGCCGTTCGCAACGGTGATGCCGCGGCTTTTGCAATGCGCCACGTCGACGTTCTCAAAACCCACGCCCAGCGCACAGGCGAGTTCGAGCGCCGGCATGGCGTCGATCTCGGCCGCGGTGAGGCCCGTCGCCCCGTTCGTCAGCACGGCCCGCACCTTGCTGCCGTCGACCGCGATGTGCTTGGCGCGCAATTCGGCATTGGGCGCGTAGATGAAATCGAAGTGGCTGCCGACCAGGGCCTGGTGGGGGTCGGAGAGGTAGATGAGGACGAGGAGCTGGGGTTTCATGCGGCTATTGTGGCGCAGGCAAATGTCCTTCGCACTA
>Ga0307514_10002070_pt1 | contig 21665 bp, 24 predicted proteins | sample 16_EM_MG_FD_203088 | JGI IMG/M metagenome (GOLD analysis project Ga0307514, IMG submission 203088) | Populus trichocarpa ectomycorrhiza microbial communities from riparian zone in the Pacific Northwest, United States - 16_EM | ecosystem: Host-associated > Plants > Roots > Unclassified | place...
CACACAGATCGTGTTGGTCCGTGCGAAAACCCAAACCTTCAAAGGGACGGGAACGGGGCCGTCTCATAGCCTAAGGCTCCCTTCGTGGAAAAGACGTATAGACTCAAAAAAAAAAAAAAAAAAAAAATCCCGAGGCCACACTGTGCCCATTCCCATTAACGCCTAGCGTAGACGCCCCATCTGCATAGCCTAGTGGGTGATCAGTCCACGTTATCAGCGTACCGTATGACTAACGACACGGTAGGGACATTCCATACCTAGTCTTACCTACCTATCCCAAGCCCCTGTACTCCGAACGCAGGGTGGGGGTCCATGAGCTGCACAGTTGATTTTGCAATTCCTAATTTCTGCTGAATATCCCTTCTAGAATAACACTCTGCCGTTAATTCTATTATCGTCACAAGCTCAATTGTCAAATACCCATTTTGTCACCAGAGCTTTTCCCAAGTCCAAAGGTGAGACTAGTCAAAAATACCCAAAGCTTGAAGCCAAAGACCCTGGTTGATAGAACGCATAGCCTGAGAGAATGTTTTTTTTTGAAGGTTTTCATCAACAGCAGTTTTGATATCGACAGAACTCAAGTCTGATCTCTATTCTGCTGCCACTCAAATCGCAATGAACTCTTTCCGGTCTCTAAATAGCCTTGAACATAGGCATTCTCGAACCTTTACGTTGATGCTTTCCGACCAGACATCCAGCACATTGCAAACAACCCTCAGCTTTTAGATGACCGATGGTTATTCCCAAAGCCATATTAGGAAGTCGTTGTATATCCTTCTTGCTTAAATGTCCAAGGCGGTGATGCCATATCTCAGTTGTTTGTGTATCATGGGCACAGGCTGACATCGTAATAACCATGGCAGTAACCCCCTCCAGGTCAATATCCAACATCCAATCATTACCACAATCCGAAGCTCTGCCCAAGTATGTTCCGTTCTTCCAAAAGTCCATCCTTTCAAATACGATCTCACTTCTAATCCCCTCTTTTGCCCATTTTTTCAAGGATAACAAATTGCAACCGGCAGCCAAAGTGGGAATATACAGGACGCTCTCCAGGAATAGGTACCTTCTTTTCTGCATGCAATTTTCATCCTACACCATTACCAGAGGAACAGTGCCCTTTCATGTAGCTATGAGCCATTCATTTCCTGAAGCCCCCAACCACTTCTTCGGAGTCTTCGTTGCTATCCTAGCATTTTCCAAGGAATAACCAAAGGGTCCTTGATGGATAGAACTAAACGCATGTTCGAACTGGAGGGTGTCCGGTTGGATGTCACACAAATAAGTTGACTCAGAAGCCGCTACCGCCGTTTGATGTGAAGTATCCTGTCTAATATTTTGTGGAGGGAATTCAATTCGATATTGTAACTGAGTCCGATTTCTTTTACTAGCCCCTTGTACTCCTAAAGGACGCGTGTTTCACCCGCGGCTAACTGTTGACCCGAAGATAAACCCCTTCTTTCTTCATCACCCAAGGTGGGCTTAAATGAGGAACTTTATTAAAGCAAACGTTCTGGCTATGACCGAGTTTGCCACAGAAATAACATCTCAACGACTCCCCAGAAGGTGTGGTTCTTGCACATGGAGACGATCGATATTGATTTACATATCCTTGACGTGATAGGGGCCTACCATATTGATGACGGTAACATAGAAATATGAGGTTACGAGTATGGGAATGATAGAAGAATGTAGAGTGTGGTTTTATTCGGAGATAACTGTAGACTATTCAAAGACTAGGAATCCGATGTCCTTCTCCTCTATTCACGGCCTTTTTCCAGCTCTTTTATGCCTTTCTCATTTTCCCCCGTTGGCCCTATTAGGCATCCCAGTTCTTATCCCAGTCTTGCCCCGTTGGCCCGTTATGGAAGCTTACCCTCGTGACCTTTGATAGGTACATAGCGAGAGTATTTCTCACAGGTAAGTGTCAGGTTGATTTTGATTGCTGCGTAATGGACCCACCGGATGTAGTGTCTGTGCAGTATACTGAGACATTGCGATGACTGCAGGGGAATGATATAAATGGGGTGCAGGAACTGGGTTGGTAGTCGTTTCAAGACGTTTAAGAGTTGCCTCATGGCTCAACACGGCATCGATGACATCCTCCATCCTTAAGTTCCCAAGTTTGGTTGTCATAGCAGTAACCAGAGGTAGGTAATCCTTTGGAAGACCCCCCAAGATAGTATTTAAGATTCTGGTAGGGTTTATCTCGACTCCTACAGTTCGGAGCTCTTGTGCCTTTGTTGTGATATACTTGCCACGTTTGCTACTGAAGGAGCTTCATAACGATGAGTAAGGATCTCCCAAGCCTCTGTCATGTCCACGGCCTCAGAAATGAGTTGTTTCATAGGTCTCCCAAAAAATCCCGAACCCCTTTTTAATGAGCACCATCTGCATATCCCGTTTCCATGACTGATGGGTAGTTGAGACCATCGAATTTCTCAATTACAAGTTTCAGCTGACTCTTTTCGTTTGCCATTTTCGTAGAATAGAGAGGACAAAGTAAGCAGATAGAGAGGTGTTGCATATATACTAGGTAGTAATAGTGCGACAGGGGCTACGGACATTGCAAGGGTTACGGTACGGAGTTGTACATGAGATACGGAGTGACATGGGATGCGGAGCTTACATGGGATATGGAGCTTACATGGGATACGGAGGATGTTTTGTCTAGGAGGATATGTGAAAGAGGACGTATAAAGACGCTGAGGAGTTCCTGTTGTTAGGTGTTTATCATCGAATATCATCTCTATTTCCCGTCTCCATTATTCGCACACAAACGGACGGACGTATTTCTACTAGAGGTATCTGAGTTCGAAGAGCTGAAAAGAAAAGAAAAAATATAAAGAAATGCTGGCGCTTGGAAACGCCAGGCTCAAACCTGACAAGAGACGTATGATAATGTAATGTCCCTTGTATGGAACCCTTGTATGGCCCTTGGACTTTTTCTGTCCTCCAATTGTCCCTCTCCACTTTAATGCTACAACCCAGGCGATGCGTCGACTACCCAACATGGACGAGTCACATGACCTCATCTCGATATGACCCCGTCCTGACAGTGGCTTCACTAATGATTAACTACACTTATCGGGGCTACTGATTGATGGTTAATTAGAAATATGGAGAGTGTATTTTTGCGATGGGAACTAGGTGATGCGACTGTTTAACCAAATGTTCCGATCTCTGATTCCCAAAGTGCTTCCTGAGTTATGAATGCACAGACTCTGTACAACCTTCACATCTCAAATCATAAACCTCAGACACCCCACCCCCACGCCAAAAGGTTTTTTGGCACTTGGATGCCCGCGGGATAAACTCGCCAATAGAGCGAATTATTGTAAGATCATCCGCCTCATAGCCTAAGGCTCCCTTCAGGGGACAGGCGTATAGACTCCAAAAAAATTGTAAGGCCATTTTTGGGGAGTGTTTTATGCATCCATAAGGGCCTTGGTGAAATATGGTCCAAGAAGGTTTTTACCCTGAACTTTCCTCCCACTGCCCCTGCTTGTTTCAATTTCTATCACGCATGTACCACGCATGTACCACCTCGTTTTCCACTATATACGCACCTCCTGTAGTTCTTTATTATTTTACTGCCATATTATCTAGATGTTTTTCGTACCCAGTTAGACCCAAGTAAGTGATTATAAACTTATGCTACAACAGATATTTGCCTTCGTCATATTGTCACGGACATCATGGACGTCATGGGCGCCGCTGCGTTGCTAGCGCTGCCCTGATATCTGTCATTGAACCTTATCCCATATACCTAGATAGTCTGCTCCTGTTTCTTTGCTTACGTCTTGCTTGCTCCCTTCTGTACTTAGCAACCTCATCTGTAAGATTACGAGGTTATGAACGGAGGAATTTCGGTAAAGAAGAATAATTCAACAATGGAGCTATCGTAGAGTTTACTATAGATTTGTGTGCTATGAATCTAGTGCTCTATCTAATTCCAGCTATTTTACCCTTCCCAAACTATTGACCGAGAACACTAACCGCCCATATTAGGGACTCTGGTCTTTCCACTTTTACTCCAACTACGATATCCGCAGCTCGTGTGATATCCGACATTTGAGAGTATTCAACATTCGAACGGCCACGTGACTATTTTAGCTTCCCATAGTTGCCTTTCGGTTGGTACGTCGGTGGTCGGCGGCGATCCTTCCATCAGTTCGGGGAAGTTCCGAGATACTCATCCAGACGCTTTCCATCCATTCACTGTACTCATCAGTAGGGGCTTGGTGAGGACGTCCGCAGGATTGTTCTTCTCTGGGATCGCTTTGATCCTCAGCTTGCCTGATCGGTTCTGCTGGCGGATATGGGATCACTGCTCGCTGCGCCGCCTCTGGCAGGCGAAGTTGGAGGTCTGGCTCAATCCGAATACTCCCTCGCTGTCTGTGTACAGGCTGGGGATCGTCGTGATTCCTAATTCCATCAGGAATTGTTGGGCCCAGGCAGCGTCTTTGGCTCCCGCGCAGTCTGCAATGTATTCGACCTCCGTGATCGACAACGAGTCCACTTCTTGCTGCCTGCTGTACCAACCGATCGCTTGTCTTCCTAACGAGGTGAGTGCTCCAGTCTGGGGTCGTCCCCCTTCTCCGCCGTACGATGTATCCGCGTAGATTCGGAGTTTGAGGTCTTCGGCTCTTCACAAAATAATTTCGCTGTGTTTCGCATAGCATTGCGATCGAGCAGCAGAGAGTGCATTTTCCCAGATACTCCGTCGGTTAGGAACTGTTTCGCCATTGATTCTATAAGCGCAGTTTGTTAGCACTACTGAGTCTTTGTTCTATTTCAGATCCATTCCTAGCATTTCCGATTCTAGTTCCACGCATTTTTCTGCGGCTCGTCCAAATCCGATTCTGTAGGGGCTTTTCCTAGGAGGTCGTCCACATGGATTCCCACGACCAAACTGGGTCTTTGCTGGTAAACCGGTAGGTGCCTCCGTCACCGACGAATTGGTGGATTGCATATCCTTAAGCTTGGTGGGGGGCTATAACCAGAAGGATCTTGGGATTCTCGGGGTGTATCACTTGAGCGTAGGTTTCGTCGTAGTTGACTCTGCCGACTTTGCGAGTCCTCCAGCTATGACGAGACCCGCCAACTCCATCTGACTATGACTCAGCACGGCTTTGCAGTGCTGCTATTCCGTTTGTGGATTGTACAGTATTCCACTTCCAGTAACTCGAACCCGACCCCTGACTAGTCTCATGCCCCCTGGTATGAAGCCCGCTTTTGGAGAGTACTTGAACTAGAGCCTTCTAGGAAGTTCTCAATTCCTGTCCTCTCTCTTTCCTATTTATGTAACAAGTTGTACACCCTCCTGTAACTAGTTGTTCAATAATATACTATATATCCGACGACCAGTACACCTGGAGTGGGGTACTCGAGTGACGGAAGTTATGACCATGCAGCGTCACCTTCCACCTCTCCGTCATCTTCATCGCTCTCGTATTCCCCCTCAGCGTATTCAGATTCGGCACTATATCTACTATCATCACCAGCGTTATTTTCCAGCCATTCACCCTTCCCATCAAGCTTAAAAGTTCACATGAGCAGAATTGGGAAGCGCCGCGCCGCCTTGGGAGGCTACGCGGGGGCATTGAGCTTGAATCTATCAGTAGGTACGCTGGCTTTGCTGAGTAGAGCGCTGGGGGGGTAACATTACATGTGGTGATGAGTTCAACCTGTTTCAATATTGATTTCAGCATGGTGAATGCGTCATACATTATCAATACGAACGAGGGCTCGTCGATCCCCAGGCAGGTGATTGATGTATTCGAAGATACCAATCAATGAATGCGAGTATAGCCTATAAAGCCCACTATAGGTGACTTGAAATCGTCAGAGAACCATCCTCAATTCTTGCCCCACAGCCAGTAGTAAAGAAATCTGTCCTCAGTCGACACAACTTGTATAGCCACTCCCTATATCTTCCCCTCCATACCTATCAGAGTCTCTTCAATATGGGTCTCTTTACGATCCACGGGAATCATTATAAGTTTTCTGGGCTTTTCACGGAACCCGATGATGCCGATCTTCCCAATACCACCAAAACAAGGTACCTCCTCATTCAGACTGAGGTGGATAAGCCTCTCACTATGGGTCAATATGTGGAGCTGGATGAGTTGGGTTTCCAAGTTGTGGAATATCTCGGGAAAGACATCTATCTTCTCTACTGGCCTCCCGTGACAGGCTCTTCCAATCCCCCCCCTGCGGTGCTTGAACTCGAAACAATCGAAAAACTTAAAGTTGCGAAAATTCCACGCGTTTCCTTCTATCACAAACAGATCAGTGCCTCTGGCAGTGACAAACAGGGATCCGAAGAGCAGGTCGTTGATGAGTTTGAAGGGGAGCTTGAGGACGAGTACGAACCAGAGCCCGACACGAAGCCGGACACAACGAAGCCCGAACCGAAGCCCGAACCGACGCCGACGCCCGAGGTGATCGAAAAGCCTGTTAAAAGTAAAGCCGTCGACTCCAGAGCAACAGTGTGTTTGTCGCTGTACCCTGAAAGGTACCGTTATCGGTCGACCGCGGAGATCATCCAGGACCTTATCAGTCGCTCTAAATCATCCTCTCTATTAGCCTCAAAGCCCTCTCTATATCAACCAATCTCCGATGCGCTTGACATCACCGCGAGAACCAATCTAAGTGCAGCTCCAATCCCGGGGATATCAGGCGATCTCATTTATGTGACCGTCAATCGAAACCTTGTGTCGTGGTTCCAATGGCCTGCTGAGCTTTTGCGGGAATGGGGTACCATCGATGAGGTCTGCGCAATCTCCGAAGTTCACCCACCGCGCCCCTGCTGCGAGCAGTCTCGCAAAGTCCTGGGTGTCGACAAGATCCCAGATTTGGGTGCAGTTGGCGCTACGAGTGCCGCACTGGAATATACAGGTAAAGGGCAAACCGTAGCAGTATGTGACGGCGGAATTGACCTTGGGAGAATCGATAATCTGCATAGAGCCTTCACCCCGGGCGCGGTTACACTCCTCCGCAATTTCGCCGCAGAAAAGGAAGCGGCACAAAACCTCGCAGTAGAATTAGCGCAGGAAAAAGTAGAATACAAAAGATTAATAGACAATGCGGCAGCGGATTTCGCAGACCTAGCGAGGTTCACTGACCATGATGGGCATGGAACAGTCGTATGTGGTTGTATCGCGGCAAATGACGATCGGGAAACCGAATTTGAATTGTTTGACGGTCGAAAGGTAAAGTTCAGTGATCTGAAAGGTGTGGCGCCGGATGCCAAGTTAGTGGTTCAAACGGATTATAATTGGGCCGCCTCCAAGGCTTTGAAGTACACTGAACCACTGCAGAGACACCGCGCCTGCATTCACAATAACTCCATTTGCGGCCATGAAAAAGCCTATACTAAAAGTGCCGGCGGTCTGATCGACGAGACTGTATGGCGTAACCGACACCTCCTGACTGTTTTCGCCGCTGGAAATGAGGGTCACTACGTTGAGGACATAACTTTATCCAAGAATGGCTTGGCCGTTGGAGCCACGGCGCACCAATTCAATTCGCAGACAGGCAAGCCAGACATGAGTACGATCGCGAGGGCGAATGCGAGCTTCGGCACCCGGACTAAGAGCTCCTATGGAACCCCACTAAACGGCCGCATCAAGCCCGAATTGGTCGCGCCAGGGGTTAGGATTGCGGCTCCAAAGTCACGAGGTCTAGCTAGACCTCCAACCGACCCTAACGGGACTTACGAACAAGTCTGGAAGGTTGACGATGACACCATTACTAGTAATACTGGCACCAGTTTTGCAGCTCCGCTTGTTTCTGGGTGTGCTGCTGTTATACGACAGGTCTTGTTCCAGCGCCTACCGCACCGCTACAACTCGATCAACCCACCCCCAGCCGCGCTAATGAAGGCGTTTCTTATCAACGCAGCTATTCCGCTTCCCCGTGAAACCGGAGCCAACGCGGCGGGGCAGGGGACCCGGAGGAGGACAGGATTTGGGCGCGTAGACCTCGAGGGTTCAGTGAAGCATATCCTAGCCGCAACTGACGACACAATAACTGGGAGCGGCTTTAAAGCTGCCCTGACCACCGACGACACTAAGGTTAAGGACTACATTGATGTCGCCACCGTCACGGTTCCAGCAAACAATCACCCAAGGACTCTCACCATCACGCTTGTATATACAGATGCAGAGGGAGAAAAACTCCAGCATGACATTAACCTGGTTGTCAGGCAAGGTGCGGTCGAGCGTCATGGAAACCGGGGGGTACAGGCGGGCTATGATAATGTGAACAATTCCGAGCGGATAATCTGGAGGAATATCGAAGCTGGAGAAGTGAAAATTAAGCTATATGTGCAGCGAATCGCATATAATATTGAGGGCTTCCCCGACTATGCGGTTGTTTGGCACTTGACAGAGACACAAGCCTAAGTAGTATTGATTGATTTTTGCTACGTATGGCACAGTACGTTTACTCCATCCCTGTTAAAATCCCTAGCTAATTATTTTATCCGCATAGTCAGATTTGACAAGTTTCCCTACTTCTTGCTTGCGTCCCTGGCTTTTGTTTTATTTACTTTCGTTTGCATGCCCGGCCTTGTTTTGCTCACTTTCGATCGTTAAGTATGTTTGAAGCATATGAAGCATATGTTGCCTTGATTGATCTCATTTCTTTGATGGATGGTTTTGTGATTGGGTTAACTTAGTCTGGTTGGGTAAACCCAAGTTATTCGGGTACTCTGGATATGCGCAGTGTTATATCTTTAGCTTTGAATGGAATGAATCACTGATCCCCCGTGTGGTCTGCCTTGATTTCCGAGACATCGTGCTTTTTCGGCTGATGTTTCCACGTGCCGTATTGCTCTTCTAATTGGACTCCTTCCTTCCTTCACTGCATGATGATGCGAGATGTGTGCCTGGACGCCAGTCATGGCCATATGCATGGTCTGATATGCTGCACGTAAAAAAGTCACACATGCTCGTCATCTGACCGCGGACCTCTTTGCCTGAATGCCACAGCCGCGGTGTAACATATAGTATACCTACCTCTCTATCTACTGGATGCGCCCGAGCCCCTGTTGCAGTCAAATGCACCCCCCCCCCAAATCTTCATTCAGCCGCAGAGATACATTACACTACTCTTGGTATACTCTTGGGGGGCGGATTTCACTGCATGCCTAACACCAATGAATGAAGATACTATCGATGAATCTTACTCTTGATATTATACCAACGAGAAGCAGGCTATATTTGTTGTACATGTGAAGAGTATTAATATTTCGCTAGGTCTTTCCATCGATTACCAAAAAGGGTACTAACATCCCAATTAAGTAAGCGAGCTGATCGGCAACTATAAATTTATGCATCTCATAGTCTGGTTGGCACGCCAACGTCAATATGGAATAACAACCAGACTAGGAATTCCTAAGTAGCCTTCATTTCCCATAGCAACTATTCTGTCCACTTGCCAATCATTCAAACCATTGGCTATTAATGAATTATTCAACCTATCAACCCTTTTTGTTATTTTTTAGCTCTCTGTATTGTTGTGTGAAGCCAATTAAGACTATGGTGACTATACTTCAGTATATATTCGGATCAGCCCTGCCCTTAGTCTGGTTGGCACAAGCCCCTCGGTAGAGGTCCCGGACCTTTGACACTGGATATACATCATATGGTACTGGATGTCATTGCAAAAATATGTACAACCTGCATGAAATCAATTGTATATACCTGGGAAGACGCGCATATATAGTGGGGGGACGAAGTTCTGTCAATTCCTATAATCCAGTCTGATATGTACCTATCTCTCTCCAAGCCGTTGGGGGCTAGCATCCCCTAATCCTGCACTCGCCTCCTATGACCTAGGATGCAAATAAGCTATACGGAGGGAATTACAAAAGAGCTAGTGACCTGACCAGCTCGATGCTTCCTACCCAGGAGCCAGCATGCTCCCATAATCCTCCTTGCACTTGTACCCTGTATCATTCGTGCCATAGATCTCTGGCATAGTCCGCCATGAACGACCCAGGATTTTGAACTATAGGAGTAACTGGATGTATTTTGAGAAGCCGTCCATGTTGAGACTTCTTGGGTTTAGTAGGATTATACGCCTTTGTCCAAATCAACTCAGGTTGGTACTTGGAGGGTGTTTTGGCTTTGAAGCTTCCCTTACTGTTCTCGGTCTCATGGGCTGCACAACTACACAAGTCTCACCCCCCTGCCTTCCGAACCTAGGAAATAAATAAAAATTCCATAGCAAGTAAGCCTTCCTCCAAACTCCACCCCTTCCACCGTCTCTTAATATTCCCAATTGACCAAAGTAGATTTCCGGCCTTCCTGCACCTTTCGGAATACCCATTTGGGATCATCGATTGTCTCAGCTTCTGCCTTATAGCTGTTATTGCTATAAATAACCTATTCCTCATCTCTGTATCCTTATATAGCTGCGTGTGGTGATCCAGCTGATACTTTGTCTTTGGCCCTTGCCTTTCCCGTCCCCTTTCCCTGCTCTTCCTTCTTCTCTCTATTTATCATCCTCTCTACAACCTCCAATCCCAATTTGTCTATCTTGAAGTTGCGGCTGTACTTGAGATTGCGAAACTCCACTATACCCCCTTCTCCTTGACTGCTTCCTTCTGATCCTCTCTGCAAGCCATTTCTCTCATCCCAACTCCACTTGCTCTGTAATTTCTTTACCAGGTACCTTTTTCTCATACTCATAATTCTCGCTCTTTACCTCTGCCCTATGCCCTTCAATCCATTCATACTTTCTCTAAAACCGTGTGCCCTCTCCAATGGGTCCTACTTGTGGGGCTGAATTTCTGGCTTGCGTTTTCACGTTTTCCACCTCATCCCAAAACTTCTCCTTTTACAAATTCTCCTCCCTTTCGGTAGTTTCCTTTCTCACCTTAATGTGAATCCTACTACCCAATGACTGGGCACACCAAAACTCCTGCCACCTTAGGATCGAGGTCTTGAAACCAACTTTCATCAGCCCTCGCCTTCAAACTCTCCTCTACCTCTTCCAGCTTCTTGACCACTACCTTTACTCTCCTCACTCCTACTTGTCCATCCTATTTTTCCACAATTGAACCCACTTGTTCGAGTTGGTCTTCAATGCATATGCCTAACCCCCCTTCATTGTCTCTAGCCTTCTTCTCAATCCCACCCCATCCTCCTTACCAAGACTAGATATTCTCATGCTGTCGGTGTCCTCATCACAACTGCCAAAACATGCCATGACTTCCTCCCATCTGTTTCATCCTGTCCGATATTCCTCCTCCTCAACTAGCTGACTTCTGTGAACCTTGGAGTTTTATTGTGTTCGAGAATCGCACGGTTGCAATCACTGTAGGTCTGAGGAGTTGCCTATGGTACTTTTTGGTACCCTTGGGGGAAATGTGTAGCTCTGGTAGAAGGATCACGAAAGTTAGATATTCGTAATCCGCTCGGTGTGCTGAATCGAATTTTGTTTTCTCTGGCGCTGGAAACCCACTGGTTGTGGAAATCGACTTGCCCTGCACAGTACAGGAACAACCAGACTAGGCAGGAACTAGAAATGATTATCGCATAGTCTGGGTGGCACTTATGTCGTCGTCCTTTGCGGGAAACACAGACCTTGCAGTCACGTACTACGAGGGGTTAGGTACCCAGTCGTGAGTATGTCAGCAAACGAATGGCTTCCTTTCTAGTCTGGTTGTCGAGATTAACACACTAGCGCGCTTTCATGATGGCAAGACAAAATCACTTCGATCAGGAATAGCATCTACACCATTGCTGTGGTCCGGCTGAAAAAGCCGGAGTGCCTTGTGCTAACATAGTTAAAGGCACTCCAACTTATTCAGCTAGATCAGAGTCGTTGTATTGTAGTGTTGATGCTATTCCTGATTTTGGTTGGAAATGATATCGATGTACGAGCATGACTTTTGGGCGGGGACTGTATTTACTTCAATTACGTCTAGTATCAGTCATCCTTTTTAGTCGGAATGAACTGAAAAAGTTGGAGTGCTTTTTCAGCCGGACCATAGCAGTGGTGTTGATGCTATTCTGCTATTCCTGATCGAAGTGATTTTGTCTTGCCATCATGAAGCGCGCTAGTGCTCAGCTTCAGGGCAGAGTACGTATGTATGGATTGATGTCCTCTGTCTTTGACAGCAATCCAACAACCCTGCCCTCGAAAAGATTCGGCAAGATGAATGGAAGATCGATGTTCCTACAATTGGTAATATATACAGGGCTGCAGAGAGGCTTGTGCGTTATTTTAATGGGCTTGGAAGACTTTTCAGTAAGGAGAACTGGGATGATCCTCGCCACTGGGGTACAACGAGCCTGGACACTTCAGGAGGTACATGCGGAGAATATGACATTTAATGGAGGAATGTCACAAAATGCACAGGGTGTCCTCCTAAACACCAGAAGTAAGGTCGGAGGGGAAGTAACTACACTAAGGCATGCCCTGCTCCCAGTTCTGAAGCTCACCGCCGAGCTACACAGCTCTAGTGGTTACATGCAACACAACCTACAGACAAAGTTGCTGGACTGCTCTACCTCCTACACCTGGATAAATTACCAGCCTACAATGCGAAAACAAGCGCTGAAATTGCCTGGCAACAATGTTTTCAGATTCTTCCCATTAAAGCAACAGATTAAGATCCCCTTTGACTTTCCATATCCGGGGACAGGACAATTACTCCTAGCCTGGGAACAAATTATGGCGTGGCCGGAACGTGATCCCGATTACGAGCACTCCGTGGAGCCGTGGACTTCCGATGACCAGCGGCCGCAAACCCCCGCAAGCCTGGAGTCGATTCCACTAGGGATCCAAGAGAAAGGAGGTTGTTATATTTCCCCCGTGTTGGCACTATCCCATGTTCTCATTGATGCATTAAACGACCCAGGTGAATATAATGTCCAGAGTGGGAACAAATCGTTCCCTTTCCATTGCCCCTACCTGCCTCAGCAGCAGATTAAAACGGTGGGTGAGCGATATACTCTTATCACACTAAGGTTGGGGCAATCCTTCAACTGGGTAGTATGCAAAGAGCTTCAAGAGCGTAAGGTACATCAGCAGGATGAGGGTGGTGAGGATCATATCATTCAAGTCAAGGTTCTCAAGAAGCTTGGGGTCCTCCGAACGGATTCCTCCAGCGAGATATTGGTTTGGGGGATAGATAAATGTGGCTCTCTACTGACCACGATCAATTGCTTGGCTTTGTATGAGATCTATACTCCAGTTGTTTTTTGTGTCAGTTCTGCTTTCTATGAATCTTCACCTTGGCAAGGGTATCATATTGTTACGAATCTCCTTTTGTGAAATCCTAGAATAGGGAATTTGAATCATTGTGTTGCCTCTATTTCTTTCTGCCGTTTAGCATGTTTCTGTGTGTTATTTTTTCCCCTATATAAGCCTGCAAGTTAATGCACATGTCCTTGTTTTATCCACCACGAATTCTGGATGGCTTGATATATTTTTATAAAAATAAAATTTTTTTTCCATAACCATTAGCCATATATTAACGCCAAAGTTCAGGGTAATAAATATTATGTACAAATAAATATCAAACTGCAGTTGGAATACAAACTCTTAACCATGCGAAATTCCAATATTTGTTACCTTGCCTTAGACCTCTATTCCAAGTACAGTCCATTGTGGGACAGGCTCTAGATGAAGTAGACCTGTTTCTCTTCTTTTCTTTTTAGGAGGCATTCTAGAATCGTGGGTTTGGTAATAGGTTGAAAAAGCTGTATGGTGTAGTGGTTGGTGATCTGAACTCTAGCGGCAGGTAGTGGTAGGTGGTTGTGTTTATACCTTCTGTGCTGTTGACTAATAGTTAACAATGATTGGTTCTGGCTGATGGTTAATTAGAAATATAGTTACCTCTTACCTGTGTTCTTTCTGAGTTATAAATGCACGGAGTCTGCAGAGTACAACCTTTCACACCTCAGACCCCCCCCCCCGCAGTGCCAAAAAAGTTTCTTGTTGCACTTTGGTACCCGCGGGGTGTGTGTGACTCGCCGGTGAGGTAGGTTGGTATTATTAGACCATTTTTGAGGTATGTCGTTGGATTTTTATATGTGCCCATACATACATACAAGGATCCTGCTGAAATAAAATATATCCCAAGAAGTTTTTTAACCCTAACTCCTCCCCCTCCTCCTCTCTATCTGTTTATTTTAATTTCTACCACTCACTCATGCATGCATGGTATTTATGTAGGTAAGCAGTTCAGGTAGTATTTCCCCCCCCAAATATGCCAAAGTGAAACCCCGCCCCCCTCCATATAGAATACAGATAGACCAGACCTATGTACATAGTTATTTATTGTTATGTTGCTGCCACATTAATTATCTAGATATTTTTCATATACCCAGTTTGTTTTAGACCAAAGAATCAACAGATATTGGCATAATCCCTCGCACGGCCGTTCGTCATATTGTCACGGACGTCACTGCATTGATAGCATTACGCTGAGGTTATTCCATATCCTCCCCCCCCCCAGTCCCCATCACAGCCAGCCTCCCCTCTTCTTTCTTATACGGTATCTCCAAGATAAGATCTCGGTGCGGGAACAACAGACACACAACTCAAGTTCAGGGTAACCATTGTCCGTGTCATACACCAAGGAGGGCGTCTTTTTATCCATGGAGGGAAAAAAAAAGAAAAACAATACCCCCTACCCCCCTCATAACCATCTGTACATGCATCCATACATACAGCCCTATCGTTGATGCCAAATTCCGCAATCCCAACTCCAAACTCCCAAATTACCCTGCAATCCCGAATCCCAAATCGCCACTGTGCTATAACCCTCATGACCCTCGAAGCGGAAACAAAAAGCAATGCCCGCCTTATCGACATAAACCAACAAGAAAAAAAAAAGAAAAAAAGGTATCCACAATTGTCCCACTATTTACTACCCAGTGCAACTCACAGCACCCACTCCCTATCCATATCCATATCCCCATCCACCACCATCACCACATCTTCACTATCGCCCCTCCTCACTCATTCCCAACATCTCCCTCTCGGCATCCATCTTATCATTTCTCTCCACCCCCTCCACCCCAGGTGCACTAATCTTGACTTCCGGAGACGGTACCCGTCTCACGACCCTCTTCACTCCCATCACCACTAACCCAGGTGCGTCTGGAGCTGCGTCCGGAATACGAGGCGGCTGCAGACCACATGAATCTAGAACGAAGCCTGTGTCGTTCTGGGCGCCCGTACGCGGGGTTGATCTCAACTGTGACAGCGGGCATACTCTATAGTACTGCATTAATGTTACCTGGCAAACAAGGCCCTCGGTCGGCTGAACAGCAATGGTCTGCAAAGTAGCGTACGATATATCTCCCCTGTCCGAATCACCAATTGCACAACGGCAGAACAGGGCACGTACGTGAAGCAGGGCAAGTTGAAGGTACGCTGTTGAGAACAAAGGCCAAAGTCATATGCAAGGCCAGAGAGTGGTATCCGTTAAACTCACGGCATGCATATGATCAACGCTGCAAGAATAAACTATAAACTTTTTGTGGGTATTCACTGTACACTTGGCTTATAGGTAGCTGCAGATTTACACTACAGTAGTCTTGTCTAGACACTTTTCAAAATCACAGGCAAAATCAGCAAAGGAGGGTGGACTTTTTAGAATGTTAACATCTGAAACAAACGACTCTGGATTCAAGTTATAATTCCACAATTACTCGGAGAAAACTCTTCTCGAATTTCACGGCCTGGGCTATAGTGATTCATATGGAGTAAGTGTACAAACCCAGTGTATACGTAGTGGTTGCCAGTGATTGCGCAAGTTTTGCTATAATGACAGGGATATTCGAGTTTTCAGGCATATAGTAACTCCTTTGGTAAGATTGGATTATGAAAGTCCCGCTCTGGTTGCTTTTCTTCAGAGTAAGTGATATATCAGTTATGGCCAGTTTGGGCTGATACCGTGGAGCCTCACTGTACTTGTCAGTAGTCTGCATGTAGTCAGTTGGGTTGTAAATCGATCGGTCAGCACTAAAAGAGCCGCATCTGTATGCGAGCACATGCAGGCTTTGAAACAAAATAAACACAAGAGCCTCATTGACTTGGGCATTGCCGCAGTGATTTGAGTGCCGTCCATCCCTCAGTTACTGTTAACGGATAGCTAAAATCCAGTGCATTCTGTCAGGTATGGCAAGGGTCCCAGGATGTCGCTTGCAGCTTGCAGTATTGTACATAATTATCCAATCAGAATGTAAATAATTTAATACAATGCACCCTTGCTATAACGGACGGCTAAAATCCAGCGCTTTCTGCAAGGGATCTGGTATAGAAAATGACAGGGGTTGAGTTTGGCATATGAGTAGTGGGTACAGTATGGGATCCAGAGCGGGAAGCTCTGGATTTCCCTCTTGCAATTGCAATACCAGCGGTACCAGTATCAATTATGTTGAGATGTGCAGGAAAACGCCGAGCATTGAGTGTGCTGGAAAAGCATGAGATATGTCGCAAGCGGCTGGAGCCAGAACATGCAAAAGTGAAGCTTAGTGACTTTGGTAAGAATTTCATTGATGATGAGGTAGGTAATTACGTAGTCTGGGTCTGACTTGATTTTGCTGTATTAATAGTGGTAATATATGGAAGAGCACTATCACGATCGACACTATCTGATGTACTTAAAGAGAGCGCCAAATGGTTGGAGCAAGAGTTACCTACCTGATAGTAGCGGTTGGAAGAAAAAGCAGCGTTCAGAGCAGTTTCCAATACTTGAACGTCATGTAGTGGAGTGGGTGGATAGAGCGAACCTGAAGCGGGTCCAAATCAGATGAATTACGCATATCAACCAGAGCAAGAGAAGCAAGAGAAGCAAGCAAAGCAAGAGAAGCAAGAGGAGCAAGGATCGGCCCAGTAGTTATGAGAGTCCTTTGCCGAGTTTCCACTCGGAGGATGCGGTCCATCACCATCGTCTACATAGGCTAAATGCGATTAATGAATTGGGGAAAAGGAAGAGAAGCAAGGGAAGCAAGGGAAGCAAGCGGAGCAGTGGACAGAAGGGTTTTTTTTTAAGGAGTCATTAATCGCATTCAGCCTATCTAGGCTATGGCGATGGACTGCAGCCTCCCGGTTGCCTGGGTGCAGGACGCAGTTGACGCACGTGTGCCAACCAGACTAGACGCACGTACCTAGAGGAATTAGCTTAGCTCTGTCCGTTATAGCAAGGGAGAAATGTATAGGAACAGGGATATGAAAACCTTCACACTCTGTCCGGTACGGTATTGTATGGCCGTCCGGTATAGCGAGGGGTAATTTGCTGGTGTGAAATCTTGAAGCTTCTGGTCCGTCCAGTATAGCAAGGGATCTGGTATAGCGAGGTCCTGTGGACTGTATTAGGGGTTGTGTTACTAATTGCTACAGCACATTTGTACAATGCACGTATGGATTTTATATCACACTTTGCATAGCACCCTTGGCGACAGTAATGATTGGCCAACTCCCTGGTGGCGACTTGTACAGAAATACCTTATTTGCTTCCACCAGTGGGACCAATACCTAAGCACATGTTTCACTCTTAATTGCAGCATCAATATTCTGCAGAACTTGTGCTTTCTGATATTCGAGGCATGTCTGCGGTTGTGATGCCTGCGGTGATTGTGCCGATGGTTGCGGTGGTTGCGGTGGTTGCGGTGGTAATTGTAGCGGGGTAATGCTGTACGTCTTGTCACCAATTGCTCGTCCTATTCGGCCTAGTGGATGCTGTAAGCTAAATGGTACAAATGTGCTGCAAAATTGGTGAGAACCCCATTATCAATGAACTACATGCACCAGCTTAAGCTGCATGCACAATGATAATTTATCACTATACTGAGTAGAAAAGCCCTCAATTTTACCCGAGATGGGGGTTTCTTTCAGCAACAGGGGTTTGGAATAAGAGTAGGTATCTGGAGTCATACTGGGGCTAAGAGAATGGATTCTTCAACACTCGAATATACCTCGTCCGGCATGCAAGAGGGAAATGTAAATGTATGAGGGCAGGGTTGGGAAGACCTCTGTACTCTACTCCTCTAGCATGTCTCGTACAGTATGTACCACATCTGCTAGAGAAAAATATCTCCGCGGTCGGTCATTTATATTTCCTGACACTCATGCAGGAAAGGTCGGTCCAAGCTGAAAATATGCGGCCTAAACTGACAAATTAATGGTGAGCTCGGCCTACCGTATGTCGAGGAAGTGAGGGATCCGCAATAGTATAGCAACGGTAGAGTGTTAATAATGCAGATCCCCAGAGCCAAGCAATAAATGCCCCTGTCATCTATAGGTCTGCAGCATATGAATAGTCTGATTAGCATCGTCAGTTCACGAGAATTCTTTGCTGCCATTGGTGTTATATAGTGGTGGCAGTGTGAGAGTTACTTACCGTAAAAACTCGCGGGTAAGACTGTATAACCTGCCAGGGGATTCAATTGCGAAATACCTACCTAGGTATATAATCGACCATAGTCGAGGGTCTCCATCTGGTATCCATGGTACCGTATATAAGACAGTTTGTCAAATACCTTAAAATAAAAATAACATGGATTTTGATGCTATATAGCACTACCAGAGATTATCTGTGCACTATTATATACGTAATTATCAGAAAATGTCTATTCCCATTGACGCTCAGGACCTACAGCTGTATATTCCAATATACTGCAACTCGCCCGCGCCAGTTAATTGGAACCCTGTATCTTACTAGTGGACCCTACCTGTACATCAGACCGTATCTGCATCACTTCCAAACACCCATATCGTGATTAAGACTGCACTGTTACCGCATTTACTGGCGCCGGCGAACAAAGGTCCATGTCGCTTTTCAAGACGTAGGCCGAGCTCACGTTAAAGCCACTTGCTTTTGACCTTGTATATCGACTTTCCTGCCTGAGCTCAGTCCATGCCTTGAAAAGCGACATGGACCTTTGTTCGCCAGTAGATGTGGTACAGTATACCCTAATTACAAGTATATCGTCCGGGCTAGGTGGAGTATGCTTGTAGTTAACCATGCCAGTATATTCCTACATCAAGAGAAAATAGATAAGTATTACGGGTAGTGAGTGCGGGGGTAAGAAAGGTTGCAGAATGGACAGCCATGCATATAACAAATAGGCTAAAAAGAGTAGATACAACACAATGCATATGTCGCCATATAGCCTTAGGATTGTGTTCCACATTTGTCCGGATGGCTTGACGCAGAAGTGCCATGGCCAGTTCTAACCATGCCTGAGGTTGCTGAATAACTGTCGAGGAATTAATATTCGGCACCATAGCCCTAGGTTGTACAAGGGCGAAATTGCTATACCGATATACCCGTACAAAGAAAATACTTGATTTCCACTGTGTTGTGCTTTTGCTGTATTTCTTAATCTGACTGGCACTCGATAAGTACGTCCAATCCAGCACGGTAGGTACGGTAAAGTGCGTCTCCAGGTACAGTACTCGCATACCTAAGTAGCTTATACTATACCTTATATAGTACAGATCGACTGTATAGTAGAGGTTGATACATTATAGGGGATATCCGCAATCAGACTAGGGGTCCCACCAAGCTCATGGAAATACTCCAAAACGATGTTGGAGTAGGTACGTTCTGCAGGACCTCAATCAGTATTGGAGTATGAGCTAACTTGAGGGTGTGGAATATATCGCAAAAATTCAAAAATGACATAGCAATTTCCAAGCGCTGCAAATCAGCCCCCTCCGCATTGTATTTGGAGGGCCTATATATGCACAACCACGCCTACGGGCACTTTGCATACCCTCTATGTTGTTTGTGATATTTCAGTACGCTCTTGTGCCTCCTTTGCTTTCACTTCCTTAGCTAACTTTTGGCCACGCCGCGCCCGGCACCTAAAAATAAAAGGTTGTTCATGTACTATTCCTACTGGTAGTTATTAGGAACGATTCATATATAGTCACGCAGTACTCACTCGTCGGAGGTCCCTAACAACTGCCAACATTTATTAAAATATAACCTAGTAATAAGAAGCCATTACAATTCATCCATAAATGATTGAGAAATAGACAATAAATCAAACATGGCTCCATTAATATAATGAAGGTGTTGTCATATACTGTACCTACAGCAGAACATGGAGTGGATTGCCAAGCCCTGTAATAATTTCTCAAATAACACTGCTTGCGTATAACTATCATTGTTCTGCTATGATTTTGCGTTTCGGAAAATGAACGGTACCAAGCCGCATCCATTCCGCAACCGCCAAACTGCACAGTTGTAACCAGGAAATTGTGTCGTAATGCAATAGACCGAAAGCTGCGCTGTAGCCAGAGCCATCCCTAGTAGTAATGAAACAGCTGAATGTGAATCGCATGTATAGTGCATCCATGCCTACCAAATTCAGTATCTCACAGAAATAGACTAGATTCATCGTATCAAGATTAGCTAACCATTCTTGGTTACCTAGTACCACCACTACCACCATATACCGAAATCAGTAACATTGCAAACCCATCACCAACCATTGCCTGCCAGACTAGGTAATGCGTATGGAAATGGGGAATTGTGGGCACAGGGTTATGGTTTGGATGGAGCCAAGTGGGAATATCAGAGAAACCGCCAGGAAATAGGAAGGAAATAGTTAAGAAAGGCTAAGAAAACCTCAGCAAAATAATTCTGAGAATACTGGTATTCAATAACATTTGGGTAAATCGCCGGCGGTGCAGCGGGAGTCTCAATTGCTGCCATCATATAAACAATTCCGGTGTAACAAATAGTAACACACATATAATTATAAAAAAAATCAAGTATACTAGTATCAACATCTTCTCAGGCTCAGATATCTGCATGCCACAACCTTTTCTTTATCAGTGTTACACACTTGGAGTTGAATTTGGTGGCGATTTTCTTGATTACTTCCAAGGAGCTGGCTCAATGCCCCCCGTTCGATGGCTGAGAAAGCTCATCGCCTGTGTTCTCCTTGTCACTCAGGCTTGTATGGTTACCATGTTTCCCTTTCCCATGTAGTACGGGCCCCTATTTTGACTGAAAAGCGGATGTCATATTATCCCAAGTCATCTCCTGTGTATATGTTTCAATATCTCCATCAGCTGAATGGTGGGAGCTTGAGGGGGGCTCTGACGATGCCGGCTCTATCTTCCGACGTTTGGTGAAGGTATTGAGGGATTATCCCGGGGGTTTCAAGGAAGACTCGGTGCAGATTGTGGGTTTTGTAAGCGAGGATGCCCTTTTCCTGATGGTCGGTTCTGTATCCCCACAAGTTTACCGGCAACTTTGACTTCATTCACATGCATATCTTCTCCTGTCATCGGGTCGGGTTGCGTTTGAACATGGTAGGGAGGAGGGAGATCTTCAGATTCCGAGCACATCAGAAAAGAAGAAAAATTTTCCTCCTGTGGCATCGTATGCGCATCGGGGGCATTGTGTGAACATTTTTTCAAAATTTCACGATTTGCCCCGATGCACTAGGATTAACCACGATTTGCTTGGATTTGCCAGGATTTGAAATTCATGTTTTTCATATTTTTTCCTGATACAATCTTCAAGAGGTAGGAACATCGACATCTCAGAGAGTACGGATTGCTGGCCACAATCAGCGAAAGTAACTCGCTGCTTGTTTGGGGGGGTGGGGCTTGGGGTCGAGTTTTGCCAATGCTCGGAGTCGTTTATCCTTTTGAGGAGTTTAGGGGAT
>Ga0307514_10002071_pt1 | contig 21649 bp, 27 predicted proteins | sample 16_EM_MG_FD_203088 | JGI IMG/M metagenome (GOLD analysis project Ga0307514, IMG submission 203088) | Populus trichocarpa ectomycorrhiza microbial communities from riparian zone in the Pacific Northwest, United States - 16_EM | ecosystem: Host-associated > Plants > Roots > Unclassified | place...
GTATGAGAGAGAGTTTCCCGACGAGTTCTGACCATCGATGGGCACGGAAAGATACAAAGTGCCCTTCTGGCCCTCGTGGTAGCAATGCAGTCGCCAGATAGGAAAGTGTGGCGGACGTGTGGCGGACGTCACGAGCATGTCGAGGATGACCACGGCAGATGCCGATAGCCTTGACCGCTGGTCTGCCTGAGCTTCGTCACAAATTCTCTGTTAGCCGACTCGTTGAAAGACCACTGATCAGTTGCTCATGCCCCAAAAACTTTGTTTCCATACGTTATACCCAGTTGGCGGTCGGTACGGGGGAGTGTATTAGAGGAGCCCAAGCAAGAGGTGATGATCGTGTTCCAACTGAGACTTATCAGGACTCCATCCAACCGTCGGTGGGTGGACGGGAGAATTATTTAAGCCCACCGTGGCGGGCTCTCTGCTCAGCGAGAATACGGGTGCTCAAAGTTGCAGAGACGGCTTAACATCTTCAAGCATATACTCATATGGAATAATTGAGTCGGGTATGGATGTTGAAGCTCGAAGGATTAGAGTCCGGTCAGGCTGAACGCAAAATTCTGGATATTTATTTCGAGATATGGCTTTTGTGAAACGTAATCCTAACGTACAGCGCATGTGGATCATAGCTCGTTACTTGAATATCCTCCGGCAGCCCTTACACCAGGTGCAGCGGTCCGCCCGAGCGTGACCACATTCAGAACACACCATCACCTTAGAAGTTGCGGCACTTCCTGAGCTCCATCTCTTGTGCCTCGTACAGCAGAGGCTGTTTCCAAGAGCAACGTAGGATACAGGGTCGTGGTGCCACGCACAACCTGCATCAGGGCACTGGAGTCGTGCGAAGGGGTAATTCACAGCTCCCTTCTGTCGGAGAGCATCGTACAATCCGAACTTCAACCCGTCTGCCTGGTGCACTGCGTTTCCCTCCCCCATGCTCTGGATAATCTCTTGTATAAGTTCGGTTGTCTTCTCTGTCTCCAGGTTGGCGTGCAAATGTTCCCAGCCCATCGCCATAATCTCGGATTGCCTGACGCCCTTTGCGTTCAGAACACAGCAAGCGGTTTTGATACGGTTTAACACGTACTGGGACGCAAACTCCGAAAAGGTTTCGGTCATGATATTCTCTCCCGTGACCTCCCCCCTGATGTCCTCGAACGCTAGATCAACAAGACTCGTGATTTGCAGCTATACACGATCGGTCTTCATTCGGCAAAGTGTGGCAAGACCCAGGTACAAACAGAACTTACTATTTTTGCCAGGGTGTAGATAGTTTTCGGCGAGCATGGGAGTGGTGAACCCGGCCTGACATTTTCTCGTTTCCATTTGGACCGGTGGTCTGCACCCCGTGACGTGAGCGGAGCGAACCGAATCTCACCCGTGCACAGATAGAAAATCAGGGACCTCCACCTAGATGAAATCAATATGAAGCATGAGAACTAGTGGATGACAAACTAACGCGGCCAACGACCCAATCTTGAGAACTGGTAGGAGTTTCTGTCGCCGGTTTTGCTCCTTCCCGTTCCCAGAAAGCGAATTGTTGGCTAGCTCGCCTTCACTTTCGTAGTCGCTGTCTTCGGGGAACTCGTGTCCTTCGTTCTTTTCCAGGCTATCGTAGCACCCCACCACTGTCCGACTAAGCATCCTCGCGGGTTCTGGTATATTCTTCGACTCACATGTGGCAATTTGAGACAACGTTGAGCTAGGGACTGCGCTGGGGAAATAGATAGGGCATGCAGTTCCCCCTTGCGACCTCCTTGCCCAATACCTTCGGTGAAGTAAAGGCTTTCCCTGTATCGAATTTATCAGTGAAGTTCGCACATTGCGTTCTCGCTGTTCTTGTTCGAGGCTCATAAGGTATTCCTCTTTGGAGTCGATGGGGGATGTAGAAGGAATAGCTTCCTTTTTGCGAGATAAACCCCATATAGAAGACATCACCTCCGCCGCATGTTTCAATTCACCAGCGGCATAGCTGTCTATCTTTTTATCCAATTCTTTCTGAAGCGCTTTCGATTCTTCGACGCTTCCTGATGACCACACCGAAAACAGGTGGTTCACCTGCACTGTCCGTATCTCATCGTATCTACCCACGTTGATCAACCACGTGAGGGTTGACGCGCTTCGTACGCACCTTGAAGTAAAGACGCTAAATGTCTCTCGCACAATATCACAGTGTCGAAGGTTGCATTCAATGTGGCGCAAGGCTAGGGTCTTCAGTTCTGGAAGATCATACTACACGAAGGGGCGTCAATCAGTGATTGCGACCACACATGTGCAAGTGTATGAAATTCGAAACCTTGTCTGCCAGCCTGTAGATCGATTTCGGTGATGATCTGGGTATGTCTCCTTCTTGCATCCATGCAATTTCAGAGCTCCTAGTCTTGCGATTTTCTCCAGATCCAAAGGGTGCGAAATCAATGGCGTTTGTGTACAAATAGAGCAAGAATGCTTGAAAACTTTCACCAACTCAGAGAAGTTCAAGTGGACTTTCGGTAAACTTACGTGATGAAAGCTATGTCTTGTATTCTGATAACTTTCCCAGCCTGTATATTTTCTTCGTACTGACCATATGGGGCTTCCCGCTGACGGGGAAAAGGTGTATCCTCGGTTCCTACGATGGGAGAGGCCTCGAAATCCCAATCTTCTTCAAGGTCGCTGTCCGAAGAATAACCAAAATCCTCTGCAAACTCGTCGTCGTTCTCGTAAAAATCTCTGCTCTCTGCTTCAGCGAATGGACCGAAAAGCACTAGGAGGAGCAGTTATTCTAGATGGTGTAGAAGGGCACAGTGGAAACTCACAATCCTTAAAGTATGGGACAGATTGGAGGACGTGACTGTTTGCGTACAATGCCCTCGGTTTACAAACTCTCCCAGTGCTGTCCCTCCGCGAGAACAGCACTACCTTGGTGTCGACGAACCTTCCGGAGGAGATGGCATCGTTTAATGCCTCTCGCAAGGCAAGCGTGGTCATCATAATGGCGGCTCCCTGAGGAGTTCGCAATTGGAAAGTGTGGCGGACATTTCAGTGAAGAGGACCACGGCAGATGTCGGTATCGATGAGACGTTCCTTGGTATAGGCTGACAAAAGAAATGAAAGGGAGCACCTCCACCGTTCTGGACTAGGCCTTAGAGTGACCCGTTGTTAACCGACTAACTGACTATTGGTCGACCAAACGTACGCAACGTCGTTTCTGGGTACAGAAATGTGGGAATAACAGAGTTTCGAGAGTTTCGAGACGATGGGCCCTGGGTATTCCGAAGTCTGAAGCTTGAGGTAGGTGTCGTGTCCCTTGAACGTTTGAACGAAGGCGGGACGCGCCGTGTTTTGAAATTTCCCGATCACCGCTTCATCAAAGTAGACCACGTTTTACCATCGACGATCGTCTATGAGAAATGTAATGATACAATGGTTTGCGACTAGACACGTGAAGTACAGGGTGCGAAAGCGGGGGAAGTTTAGGAAAGGGATCAGATTGGGAGCGTTTTTGTTGGAATGGAGGTATATCAGGTACGTTGCATTTGAGTCCGGTCGAAGGATTAAAGGGTTCACGGATAATTAGGATGTCTGTCTGTCTTTTTTGAGCTGTAGCAGTCATTAGACACAGCTGTGTTGTGGGAACATACATTAAAAAAGCGGCCCATCATTCAAACAACCTTCGGCAACCTTTGCACAAGACGTAATGGTCCACCCGTTCGTGGCCACATTCCGAACACTTCATAGTCTGCTCGTCGGACTTGTAATGCCTCGGGCAACTGATCTTCCCTCCTAGGGTGAGATATGATACGGGACTTTCATTTGCTGGACATTTTCTGCCGGTGCACCGTAACATCGCAAGGGTGCTTTGAGCAGGGCTCTTCTGTCGAAGCGCGTTGTACAATCCAAACTTCAAGGCATCTGCTCGGTGTGCTGCATCGCCCCCTTCCATGCCTTTGATGAATTCCAGGACGGATGTTTTTGTGCTGTCGGTCTTCAGTTCCGCACCCAGATGCTTCCACCCCATTTCCATGATTTCAGGGTGCCTATTATTGTGACTCAGGATGTGCTGAGGTGCATGAGCCCGATTCAATACGTACTCAGCCGCGAAACCAGAAAAAGTCTCAGATACAATGTTCTCTTCCTTGAGTTTTGCCTCGATGTCTTTGAACGCGATGTGACAGAGCGCTGGCCCGGGTCTATTTCCCCCCAGGAGCTATAAACAGAGGGAAGTTCATTATGCAACAATGATTTTAAGCGTAGCCGCAACTTTGATTTACCTTTTTTGCGAGCAGGTAGATGGTCTTCGGCGAACAAGGCACTGGTGAACCCGGTGTCGCATTTTCCCGGATTGACTGCGACCGACCCTCTAAACCTTGAGACTTGAGAGGGGCGAACCGAATCTCTCCCGTAACGAGGTAGAAAAATAGGGACGTCCACCTTATGTGATTTTTGGTGTCATAGAAATATGTAACATCAGCAGCACACACTTACGCGACTCGTGACCCAGCCCTGAGGACAGGAAGCACTCTCAGCTCCTGCTTCCGCTCGGAATCGGCCTTGGTACTTTGAGAAGCTGAGTGGTTTGGTTCACTTTCGTAATCACTATCTTCAGCGTATTCGTCGTGATCATCTCTGTTGACGAGGTGGCCTCCGAGACGAACCAGGTGGAGCCACACCGCTGCGCAGTTCAACACCCTGATGGCCCCTAGGATGTGGTGACTTACATGTCTCCAAACGCGATAGCTCAGCCTGAGCTACGATGCTGGGGAAGTAGATCGGCTCTATGACTCCTCGCGATCGTCTGGCCCAATACTTCCTGTCAAGGAGGGAACCTTCCTTGATCGACCTAACCAATGCAGGTTGCATGTCGTATCCTGTGAAAGGCACTTCACCAAAGAAGGGGAAAAAATCCGGCCAGGCGGGTATTGATTCACGCAGTGTGGGACCAGGAGTAACCGGTCCTTCTCCGCTAGAAACCTCCCATATGGACGATATTATGTCTACCGCATGGTCCAGTTTACCCGCAGCATAGCTGTCTATCTTCTCGTCCAATTTGTCGCGGACAGCTGTCGATTCTCCCTCGCTTCCCAATAGCCAGACACTTAACAGGCAGTTCACCTGCATAGCCCTGATCTCGCTGTATCTGCGAATCCGCTTTAAGCGCTTGATATAAGAAATGTCGCATTTATAGGCACCTTGAAGTAAACACACTAAAGGCTTCTTGTACGATATCGCATTTCTGAAGGTTTCTTTTGATGTTTTCTAGAGCAATTGTTTTTAGTGCTGGAACGTCATACTAAGTAGATCAATTAACGATCGCAAATAGGAACAAGACGAGGATTGACGACCTTGTCCGCTAATCTGTAGATTGATTTTGGCGATGGTTTAGGTGTTTTCCCCTCTGGTGTCCAGGCAATTTCGGGACTCCTTGACTTGCGGTTTTCTTCAAACCCAAACGGTGCGAACGTGATTGAATCGGCGTATAAATAAAGCAAGAACGCTTGGAAGCTTTCGCCCGTTGAGAGATTAAGAAAACCGACGTGTGATAAACGCACGTGATGAAAGCTACATCTTTAATCCTGATAACCTTCCCCATCTGGACATGTTCTTTGTATTGACCGTACAGAGCTTCTTGACTAGGTTGGGTCCCGTCTTTCTGGGGAGGGGCAGGACTCTCGAAATCCCAATCCTCTTCAAGATCACTATCCGAGGAGTACCCATAGTCCTCTGCAAACTCGCCATTGTCGACGGTCTCGGTGAAATCCTTGATCTCCGATTCCGAAAATGGGCCGGAAAGCACTCCAGGAGAAGGGTCACCCCATACGCCACGAAGGGAACACAGTAGAAACTCACATGCATCGAAGTAAGGGACCGACTTCAGGACGTGGCTGTTTGCGTACAAAGCCTTGGGTTTGCAAACTCTTCCAGAACCATCTCTTCGCGAGAACAAGACGATTTTGGTGTCGATAAACTTCCCGGAGGAGATGGCATCGTTTAGAGCCTCTTTTAGGGCAATGGTGACGGTCATAGCGTTGTCTGACGAGTTGGGTGGTCGATGGGCACGCAAAGATTAGAAGCGCCCTTTCGGCCCCCGGCGTGCACGTGGTAGAGTGTGGTGGACGTGCAGGGAAGTGAGTATCAGTATGTCAAAGAGGACTACGGCAGGTGCCGTTATCAGTGAGACGCCCAAAGCGAGGAGAATCGAAGGATAACCTTGGTCGTCCTGTGGGTTTTATCAAACATTCTCTGTCATGTCAACTGTACGCCCGTTCGCGGAAAGACCAGCTATCAGTTGCTCGTATCCCGTAAACGCCGCGTCTGTACCTCACACTTAGTCGGCGACTGGCATGAAGAAGGAACGGCGAAGGTATTGGAAGGGCTCCAGACGATAGGTTGCAACGCCGAGGTCCGAGGTGATCGACAGAATCCAAATGCCACGACGCGTCGTAACTCTCCGCCAGAAAGATTCAGGATGCCCGCCGTCACCAATTGGACTTGACTCTGCCTTTGTTTCCAAACGGATAGCGACTCGGTACTCATTCCTTGCACTTGGCTTCACCCCGCTAGGGTAATATTTCTCCCACGCGGTTCGGGAACTCCAGCGACGGACGAGGCTGGGAAACGGGACCTCGTCTGATGTTTGAACCCTCTCTGCACTGAGGCCCGGGTATGGTGTCTCTTGGGCAGAGCGAAAAGATGCCAGGCCCTGGCGTGGCGCTACGTAGTGGAGTGGGTCCCAGCTTGGAAGGATCCCGTGTGCATAAATCTTAGTGAGTTACACTAATTTCTCATCCCATTACCCCTAAAAAACCTCTGCCATTTTTTGCTAGGGAAACGACGCAGGCGCAGCAATTTTTGTTTAATCAACTGGCTCCCTCGGTTTCACAAGTCCCGCTAAGGTCGTTGGGTCGCTTGAGCATGACCTTCGAGAAACACTGGCGGTTACTTGAAATCCCCGTCCTCGTTTGATTGTGCACTTCGGACCGCCTCTTACCACCGGCGCTCTCTGTTGATCTGTAACGTGTTCTTTGGCGTAAACTTCGTAGTTCCAACATTTGATAGAGTTTTAATGGGTCCCAGCGCCGGTTCGGTCAAGCGTCGTTGCCAAGAGCAGGCCAACATCACCCATCCTACCTTCGTTTGACTTGACTTCAAGTCTGATTCCACCTGAGCACGTCTTGTTCTAATTATTATTGGTTTCTATCAACCACAACTGACGCGTGGGACCTTGCTCCTCATTTTCGGTGTGCAGCGCCTGTCCGCAGGTTGAACAACGATCCGCAGCATCGACGCGATCTTGCCGCAAGGAGTTCAACAAGTCACGTGATACGTGGGGCGCAGTTTTTTCGATTGCTTCGGTCTTGGAGGAGCATGTGTCACGTAGTCAGTCAACAATTAAGGCTTCAGCTTATCGTTTTTCCCGGCGCATTTGCAGTTGTCCATTGGATAGGGCCAGCCCGGGTTTTGTGGGGTGACACGGTGAGTATCGGGAGCATTCCCCTTATCTGCGCAAAAGCCAGCTGGACGACGATTTTATCTTCGACTGGGTTGGCATCATGACCTAATAATCCGACCCGCACCTTCGCTTCCTTTCGCTTGTCAGGATTAATGCCTTGTTTTGCCTCCGGCGAAGCGATGACATTCCTCACCTCCGAGATCTGGAGATAGATTCTAGATTTCGCTCGATCATGTAAATCGCGAAGACATTCACCTGGCGCGAACTGAGGGGGAACTCGGTGCTTCTGTTTCCATTACATACCAAGCACATGCCGTCGATCTCGAGCTTCCATGCTACGGCTGTGACTCCCTCGTTTGCTTTCTCTGGGGTAGGAGCTGGTTAACCTGCGACCTCCACTTGTATATTACTCACATTCAATGACGCACACCATCTTCAATTCCGAAACCAATAATTTCACTGCCGATTGATCCATCACTCGTTCACATCTGATCTTGGTGTCGAGAAAGGTCTGGTTGTCCATTGTGTGACTTCTTTCGGGGGTTACGACACGTTGTTTACTAGTCGGATCACGTCCGTGGGAGGCACGCAAGCGGATTTTCGGCGTGGACGACATGACAGTGAAAAGGCACACAACCCGATGGATGGCACAATCGGCTCCCTCAGCAACCACGTTCAAAGTTAATTGAGATAGGTGCCTGTGTCGTACTTTTTCCTACTGTTCTGACACCCTGCTTGCGAATAGAAGGTTTGCAGCCGCGGTAAAACTAGAATGTGTACGAGTTCTGGACAACAATAGATCTCACCGCGGGAGAAATAACCCACCTGGGCAACGAATACAACTCGTAAAGGTGTCTCCGACCGAGGTTTACGGATGCGGCCGTTTGAAAGTATCGCACGAATAAAGAACCGGTTCATCCCTCGTGACCATTGCGGAAAGTCCGGGTAAATCGAATCACGCCACCCAGGCTCCTCATCCGCCGGAGACGGCAGCTGTTTCATGTTTTATCCAGGACCAGATTGTGTTGCGGAAGGTTTCCGGCGGTACCTGAAAGATTTGTCGGGGTCCATCTGTTGGTCTTCTGGTCTTCTAGATAGTACAGATTTTTGGAGCTAACCTCGTCCGACTGACTCGAGGATTTGTTTTTTTATAGGGCGTCTGCAAGATTATCACTGCTCCCGTTATCGATTCCGCTATCGACCCTGCGATTTCGTACTTGTGGAGAAAACTCTTCTGACCGTCGCCACACCGAATGTCATACTCAACCAGGGTTGGATCAAGGAAGTCCCAGTGGGGCATCGTGGTTCACTCAAGGCCGGTTGGCTACTTGACCCTCCGCATTTGTTCTTTGGTCTCTCCACCGGCTCGAGCCATCCCAGAGGCTCCTACTTGTTGCGGTTCTTGGTTCTCACGACTCGTCGCGGCGCACGCAGCCTATTGGAAGATCACCTTGACGAAACGAGCGATTAGATCTTTGATGTTCGAAATCGAGATGGATTATCTTATACATGACTGGTAATGGTAATAAGAACGGGAACGGGTATAAGTGCGATTAGTCGAAGGATAAATGGGGTAACTTAGAACGAGGAATATTGGGGTAACGGTGTAACATATGCAATACAACTATAGAACTATGCGAGTAATAGGCGGGGGGACGGACACAACAGCCCAGGAAGGGGAGTAGAAGACATCGTAGACGTAGGTATAGGGGTGATATGAGGGAATCGTGAAGAAAACTCTTACAACAAGAGGAAGGAATGTGTAGAACCTATCTCGAGTCTAGCGAGGGCGTTGAGAAGAATTCTGGGGTCGAAGGACATCGCCCTCGAAGACATACGGGCCGATCTTAGACAAGGTCATGGCGGCTCGGGTCACCTCCACGGTGTCAAAATCCTCATACTTGTCGGGAGGCAAGGCCGAATTCAGGTAGGTCACCAATGAGGCGATAGTTATCTCATCACCAGCGGAATAGGTGGTTCGAAACAGGTAACCAACGGATTTGTGTATAAAGTTAGCGCTGATACCGGTGATAATCAATCTCATGTTCTGCAGCCGGAACAATGGGGTGTATTTCACTTACCGGCCTGGAGGAGTCTTCAGTTCGACCGCGCCGTGGTGGCGGCTCTCCCGAACCTCGTCATCACTGAGTCCCCCGCGGACGTGCGACACCTTGACTCGCTTGTTCCGGTGCACGTCATCATCAGAATGCGACGGGAAACGATTAGAAATGGGGCTGAGGTGGGAGTTAGGCCGGTCGACTACCATATCATCGCGTGCCTGGTCTCTACTGTAGGAGGGATGAGCCCAAATGTCACTTTGACATGTTACGACACACGGAACCACGATCCGAGGGTGGGAGAGTGCGCGCCACTTACTGTACAAGAGTGCATTTGGATCTGTGTTGTTGCCATGCGGGCGTATAGTAAGGAACGTCTTTTCGTAATGGGATCCAGTGCTGGCAGAGTTTGCAGAACACGCGCAAGGGTTCAACCTCGTCAGCGTACGGATCCATGTGAAGCGCCTTCGCCCGTTGTTCAGGGGTCAATCGTAGGGTGTCATCCGTGGGGAGCGCGTGGGATGGGGTCGTGAATATGGAAGGAGAGGAGATCCCGGAGATCGCAGAGAGAGGAGGAAGCTCGATACGTTCCCGAGAATGGTGTCTCGAGGTCCTTTCATACTCGGAGCTACAGTGTTACATCAGCCTCAAGAAAAATAGGTCAGAACATGATTATTGTACACACGTGGGGCTATCGGTCTTTTGCCTTTTTACAGCCGTATGGCTCGATGCAAACGCGGTCCGAGCGCACTCGAGCTTGTGCTGAGCCCACTTCGTGTCGGGATCTCGATCATCATTGCCGAGGAGAACCCAGTTATCGCAGTTCTCGCACAGCCTGCGGTCTGTTTCGACCTTCAAGACCGGTTTCTGAACACTGGCAGAGGGGTCAGAAGGCGGGCAAAATACCAGACGTGGAGGAGGGTCCTACCCTTTCTTAGCAAGACAGCTCTTGCGATGGGCTTCCCATGGGATAGAACAGTAGCTAGAGTTGCTACGCAACCTGATCCATTTGTCACAGCCAGCACAGAGGACTCGGTAGGCCTCGAACTGAGCGACATATGGATCAGTTCTGAAGAAATTGATACGCTCCTCCTCTGATCGTTTAGGCCTACGTTTCTTTCGCTGGGTCGGGAGTGCTGGCGTGACAGAGGCGGGGGAAGGAAGTGGTGTAGGCTCGCGCGATTGGGATGAAGCGGAATCTTCGGGTGGTGGTCCAGCGTGTGTACTTGCGCTTGAGTAAAAGAGTAGGTCAGGAACGAGTCCCTCGGTCAGGACGCGGCGTTCTAGATAACGCTCACCATGATTTCCGGTGTGCAGTCCACTTGGAGATGCTGAAGCCGCCAGTCTCCTCATCCCGAATGGATACTCCCTCCTCACAGACCTCACAGATCACGCGACCCGATTCATATTCATTCTCGCGAATGGAGGGAGGTAGATCGCTCTCCTTCATCGAGGAGGCACTGAGTGGCTGCCGCGGTGGTTCGGGCGGCGGTGGGTTGTTCTTGGGATGATCCTCCGACGCACTGTCTCCATTTTCCGATATATGGAGGATGCTCGTCTTCTGAAGCCTGGGAAACGCGCGTGAACAATGGAAGTGCCGAAATAGGGGAAAGGGGACGGACATTATGGGAGAGCTGTCCCTTGGGCGAGGGCTTCGTGGCCTGGAGCAGAAAAGGGAGTAAAGCAATGCTGGAAGGGAGAATCGCGAGAGTATAAGGCTCACGAGTTGACTACCATCAGTGGATGTGTCATGATGGGCATGGGGAGAGCGGCGGGAACGGGAACCAAACCTGAACGAGTTACATATGTTATAAGTAAATGGCATGTAGTCGACGGGTCTCGAAATTTTTGATTGGCCAAATGTATTCCAAACGAAAAGACAAATGTCGGTTGGCCATGACAACGGTCGACCGCGAAGCCGGAAATCTATTCCAGTTCTCGGAATGTTTAGCGCACTCGGTTCTGTTTGCGCCAACAAACACACCAGGCATCTGCATCATCATTTCTCCTTGTCAGGTAGCCAGCTTCTGGAATGCGTGATCCACAGAATTGTATGACAAACTACGACGATAATCTCCGACTGCCCCCGACTCTATACCGTACCATAGCCACCTTCTTCCAGGAAGCGCTTCATGTGGACGACGATCTGGTTGAGGCCCTTGAGCCATTTTTCCAATTCTGCGTCCAGTTTCTCGTGCGATCCCCCCTGCGATATCCGCCTGTAAAAGTCCGATCGGGACGGTACAGCCGTGATGGCCAACTGAACGGACCACGGGACACACCAGCGGGAAACAAAAATAAATAAAACTGAAAGGGATGGGTTTCCAATACGTACAGTGACCGCTGACTGGATAAACCACCCGTGGTGATGCCTCAGAACGTCATCATATGATCGTTTGAAGCAAGCTCGCAACTCAGAGCTGTGATCGGCTTGCATGTTTTCCAGCGCCCGACAGGTGAACAGAAGACCGCTGGCGGGCGTGAAAAACATCGGTAACCCGTACCTAAATGACTAAGATGGGCTTACGTACCGTATGAGGCGGACGAGACAGGCGGTACTTTGCCGCGTACCTTCCTGACCCTCGCTGGTAACCAACATCTCAAGCGTAGTAGATACGTGCTGATGCGACGTATGGCGGGACCGGACCCCCTGTTTCGGTTGAATCGGTCAGGATTTACTATGACACCGGGTCGATGGACGATCCGAAAGGGAAGAAAGGCGCACCCCGATGTTGGACCGTAGATCAACCTGTACAAACGAGAACACGCCTACACCAAGGAGGTCTTTCGGATGGTATTGACCTCATGGTCGGACCCGCCGATATGTTGTGATGCTCACCAAACATGTTCACGAACCCATCTGAGGCATCTAGGAAAGAGGCCGTCTCGACACCATCACTGGTAACTAGCACATCCGCGAATGACTGTATGCGCAAAGAAATCAGTAGAGAGAAGCGGTGAATGAAATTGAAAGAACTGGCCTTGACTGTTTCAAAATATGGCGACACCGTGGTCATCTTCTCTCGTTCTCTGTCGTCTCTCCTCTTGGTATATATGCACCTGGCCGCACGACCGCCTCGTTGCCTCTCGGGCTGTCTTTGGTGCGGGATCGTCGGGCGAGAGAACAACCTTCCTAATTCGGAGCATCGCAAAAGTTATCCGGAACGATCGCCAAAGGCTCGTTCTTTCAGACTCTCTGGTTGACCAGGTCAGCCAGGCGTTTCAGCGTGCCAGCCCATTCACCCATGGCAAGAGTGTACGCAAACGTTAACGCTCTCTCTGGTCCAAAATGGTACGACTATGGTCCGTACTCTCCCCTACAACGCCTCTTGCGGCCCCCTGGTTCCAATCGCTCCCGTCCCGACAGAACGCATGGAAATCCAATGGAACGAACCAAGCAGGTATGAAATCATCCGCAGGGTCGGTGGTGGAAAATACTCAGAGGTGTGATATTCCTGTTCGCTCATTCACATTTTTATTGACGCGTGGACTACCGCGATCAGGTTTTCGAAGGAACGGACATCCTCAACGAAGAAACCTGTATCATAAAAGTCCTGAAGCCTGTGTCAGAAAAGAAGATTAAGCGGGAGGTTCAAAATCATCTTTTCCCTCACTTCCGCACATGAGGTTTACACACATCAACAGATCAAGGTGCTGCGAAACATCTCCGGAGGTCCCAATATCGTTGCGCTCCTGGACGTCGTACGAGATGTCTCGCACACATACCACAGCCTCATCATGGAATACGTCAATAACACCGACTGGAAGGTCCTCCTGCGAAGCATGAGCGAACTCGACATGAAGCACTATATGTTTCAGCTCCTCAAGGTACGGTTCTGCAATTCCATGGCTATAATCTACTGAGGCGTACCTTTTAGGCCCTTGATTTTGTTCATTCTCGGGGTATCATTCATCGTGATGTCAAGCCAGGGAATGTTATGATCGATGTTGAAACACGAAAAGTTCGGTCCATTCCCCTACCGAAAATCAATAAACTCAGTGACCTTGGTACAGTTGCGTCTGATTGATTGGGGCTTGGCAGAGTTCTATCACCCTGGCACCGACTACCACATCAGGGTCGGCAGTCGGTACTACAAAGGTCCAGAACTCCTGGTTGGCTACAAACGCTACGACTACAGTCTGGACATGTGGAGCGTCGGCTGCATGCTTGCTTCAATGGTTCGTGCGGCCGTTGCTGAGTACGCCTCGCTGAGGGCTGAGGACGCTACAGATATTCCGCAAGGAGCACTTCTTCCGAGGATCTGATAACATCGATCAGCTGTTGAAGATTCTCAAGGTGTTAGGGACGGAAGAGTTTGACAAGTATATGGAGAAGTACGATATCGAGATGGAGACCGATTCTGATGCTCTGCTTCGCGCGTGTGTACGGAAGTTTTCTCGACCTGAATATAGGTTAACTCTGTACGTCAGGTGGCCTAGACAACCCTGGACGCGATACACCACACCAGATACCTTGCCCTTCTTCACCCCGGAGGTTATTGATTTGCTCGAGAAGCTTCTCCGTTATGACCACCAAGAGCGACTCACTGCCCGTGAGGCACAAGCGCACGTTTATTTCAGTAAGGCCTTCCCCCATTCAAGATTTTTTTTCTCACAGTTTTACGTTCCGAATTTAGATGCTGTACGTTTGGAGGCGACAGGCAATCCTGGAGATTGCGTCAGCGATTCGGGATTCTACTCGACATGAAGCGGAGATACCATTCTTGTATCGATGTATGCCATGTTCTGTATCTTTCAGGGCTCCTTCTCCGCTATCGGGACGATACGACAGAGCCCATAGATCTGCCGCACTAACTATGACTCTTATGAAATTTCTTTATGCTGATCTCCGGTCAAGTTGGGATCGATATCCATGCGAGGATCTCCCGCAGGATTCTCAGCTTTCGACGACTATAAACGTGCTCGGGACCGTCCCAGATTATTCATATAGGTTATACGATGCATTTGCCCACCGTTCCTGGCACCGCGCACACCTCCGATTGATGATCGAGATCGTCTGTTCCTGTTTTGTCATGGAACGTGTTTCCCTCAACAACACCGGAATTGCCCCCTGGACCCGCTGGTCCGAGCGGGGATTGGATTGCCATCGCTCAGAGGTACAGATGATTGCCCCTACCCTGCGTCCCTTGACTTGGACGTCCAACGTGGACAGACGTTTCATGAGGAGGGGTGGCGCACGACAGCACGAGACGCGCAAAGCTCAGGTGGTATCCACGACACCCAGTGGGGTGGTCAATTGAATGTTCGGATGGCTACTAGTGTCCTTGGAGCATCCATCACCACCCCTTCGATGGACTGTGTCCGCAACATTCTCCCCGAGTCCTTTCTTTCAGTTCATCAGCGGCAACTCTCCGTTGGATATAAACAGCACTCGTAACCCTTTCCCGGATCATCCCACAGGCGTGAGATAAGTGCTCAAATGCTCAGATACTCAGATGTCGCTCCGGCGACGCGAAGCTCCAGCTCTTGGTGTTCAATTTACCATGTCATTATCGCGCGGTTTGGCCCGCGGACAGAGCAACGCTAATATCCGCATTACATCAGGCACTTGACTGTACCCGTCTGACAGACCGAGCCGATGTCGGGTTTGTGCAGCAACATCATCCACCACCACTCAAAAACCACAAAACACGAAAAGGCTCTTCGAATCCGAACCCACCGGAAGGCTTCATTCACTATTTTTCCGCTCCAAACCTTCAATACGCCACGCAACGGGGTAAAACATTCATTCCCAGGTGGAAAGAGAGAAAAGGTAAAACAAGTAAGAAGACATGAAAGAATTGGCGTACATGACCAATCACTCACATTGACAATGTTGATGGGAGGATGGGGTTCATGATGGTTGCCACCCAAGGTGGAGGGGATTATATTGTGAACGCATGATACAGATAGGCCATCCTCGATCCACCCGCGGTGCCATCGGTCCATCGGTAACATCCCGTAACTCCATTTTCCGAGATACATCTGTCGTCGGTCGCGCCTTCTCGTAAAAAAAAAAAGGGTTTCAGTGTTAGGCACAGAGTTGTCAGTCCCTCGGCCCGCCCAAGAAGCACCGACCCACGTCTGATAGAGAATGTTTGTTAAACGACCCGCACCGGCGGCGGAATGAATATCAGGGTAGGTGAATGGGTGTATATAGAAACCTATACGATTCGGCGCATCTGCAGATTAGCACGCCGAGGCAGCTGACAGACGGCGGATGATATAATGATAGACGACATCTGCAAGGTACAGGGAGAAAGAGCGTGCGTCTCATCCGTATCCACCTTCAATTCCAAGCCTGATTTTTCGTTGTCTGGATCTTGGAAATCGGAATTTTCTAAAACGTCATATATTCCCAAATTTCCCTCGAGGGCTCTCACAGGGCTCTCACTACGATTTGCAGTTTACTAAATACCATAAACATGGGTGACTTCGCTTATTCTTTTCCCCCGACTTTTATTCCTCAAACATTTTCCCGTTTCCGCCTGACTCTGCAACGATCCCCGCGGTTTTCCCACGGCCGGACCGAGCTTTGTCAAGTCTCCTCAAGTAGCCCACGTAATACCACTGACGATCACCGAGGATAGCTTTCTCTTGCCCAGCGTTCCGTTCCCTCTCAATCAGTTCTCCCCTCCATCACTTCTCCCGCCTTGAACCCGGCGTCGGGGCCTGCTGAGTACACCGAGGCGAAGATTAATATCTCCCGTTTAGCTCAGTTGGTAGAGCGCGTCACTAGTATGCGTAATCATGTTTGCAGAGATGACGAGGTCAGTCGTTCAAGTCGGCTAATGGGAATTTTTTGGCCCATCCCACTGATCCCCGACCCCCTTTACACGTTTGCCACCCGACAGCTTATGGGGATAAGCTTTTTAGCCTTCTATCTTCGCGCGCCACAATTCTCCCGAAGGATTCTATGAAATAGAGTCACAGACACAAGATACGAAAGTATACACTTTGTAGGTAAAATCTATGAAGACAAGTAACGACTGGTTTACAGGAGTACCACGAGAGTTCATCTGATTATTGATTCATTCGACGATCATCATCTCTCTCAGTCTAGCCTTTGCAAATTCATCCTTATACTTATTCCAGATTCTGACATTGTGGAGCGGTTGAGTATGTGATGAGCGGCACAACAGAGGGTCAAATACGAACCTCTCTAACTCCTGGATATATAGCTTTTGCACCCTCGTAATCTCTTCCATAGAAGGATTCGCCGATCGGTTAACGTGTATAGGACGACCAACTGGAGTTATGTGAGTAACCTGAGACAAGGCACTCGGTATTGTCCGCGACTCACTAACTGACACTATCCTCCTACGGTATGGCAGCAACCCGAGGTTATCTGACACACAGGGTCAGCAGGACACTTGTGAGCAATAATGTGAGATCGCTGCGCGTACAATTCAACAACCCCCGTCCGTGGAATAGAGGTAGGGTAAAGCCAAAGACATTTTGGAACTTCTTCTGCAGCGCATGGACGGTGGTCCCCTTTTGGTTTGGCATTTGCTGGTATATCTGCCGAGCGGAGTGGTCAGTATTTGGAGCGCCAGCGCAATGACGATCAGAAGACACTCACGTCGTTCTCCCCAAACGAGAACACAGGCACCAAGTCAGCCCTATGACCAAGTTAACATCGCGAGTGAGACAACCGCCACTCCCGCAACGTACCCCTCTCGAATGGCAACCTTGATGAATCCAAGCCTGATGGAACAGGCTGTAAGAACAGGTACAATTTATTGGATCGGCGTGCTTCATACCGTTTTCTAAGGGTCAGGTCCGCGGTCCCGGGGCGCGCGCTCAAACTTTCGGCGGCTCCGCCTACAACAATAGTGATCGCGGAGCCGTTGCCCTGTCCAAGGATGTTTTGACAAGATTCCTTGCTTACGGAACAAACGCCCATCCACATTAGGATATCTCGATAGAAGGGTGTACGGAAGTTCGTCTCTAACGTCAGTAAGTGAGGCCTGATTCCAGGGAATGCTTGGGAGAATCCGGTGGCTGAATAGGGTGTAAAACATTGGGAGGGAAATCAAACGTAAGGAAGAGAGGGGGATACAAACCGTCTGTGGCGAAAGTTGCCAAAGCACCCCTTACACGATGGTTGAGCGTTGAGGTTCAGAACCCAAGTCTCAGAATCATTACTCACATCCCAATTATACCTGGTTGAATGCAATTCAGAGTCTGTTACCCAAATGTCCAAACATACACTGTTTGGACTCACCGTGAGGATGATATCCAAAAACATACGGTCGATCAGGTGGGAGATCTTGTTCCTTGATGAATCTGTGGGAAACAGTACCCAAATGCGAGTGAGCGGGTGGGGGGTGTCAATGTAGAAAGAAGTGAGGGCAAACACGTACGAGGCGGGGTAATACTCCGAAAAGTATCTCCAAAACCTCATCCCTCGAAACCACTGACTTGATCTTCCCCCAGTAACCGGACTCTTATCAACGACCAGTACCCAGAACATATACGCGACTAAGACTGGCCATAGCGGGGGGAACGAACTGCGGAAACGCGAGAGTCAGATCGTCGCGTCCAACAGCACTACCGGTCCCATACCAGAGGTACAAGAACAGGGCAGAACACATGAGCATCGTCGAGGACCAGATGAACACCGCTAACGTCTGGATCCTTCGTTTCGTTGGGACCTTGGCAGGCACAAATCTATTCGAAAGGTGTCAATGCTAAGTGAGACAAGGTTCACGCAGGAGTTGAACAACGGAACAACGAGCGTCTTGGGACTATCAAACAAGGCAAAGAACGAAGGACGTACTCGATGTTGGCCTGCAAGCTGGCGGCTACCGGCTTTAGTGGGGTGGAGCTCAAGGAGCTTAACCTTTCCCTCAACGAGGTGGCAGAAACGCCTCTTGATAGCTTTATTCTTCCTTCCGGCATCTTCGCGTTCTGCAGTGCGCAGGGCTGTTCCAAGGTGGCAAGTGTGGTCACCGTGCGGTCCACACCAGATGATGAGTCGAAAACCAGCAGTGTTAGGGTGAGGCTCAAGAGGGGGATCGACCGGTAATCGGTCAATCACGTGCGACAGACTATGTCAGAACTAACGTCACACCGAAGCGGAAGTCGCACCGAAGAGACAACCTCCACAACACCGTCATGTCTAGATTCCTCGTAAAACTACATCTCACGGAAGGGATTTGCAAACCTCTCCGACGTTGGCGATATCAGCCCAAAGGTCCGAGAACACACAGTCGTGTTTCGGACGTCTCCAGCCGACGCGCATCCCAGCTTCGAGGACGGTGATCTGATCACGGGAACTATTGACATCACCTGTGGACGCGTTCACATGTTGCCAGCGATCCGGGATGAGGATCATCATCATGTAGAGGGAACGAAGGCGTTGGTCCGTGCTTGTTCATCGACATCTTTTACTGGTGGCCCGACCTAACTCATCCGCTTCCGTGGCAGGGGGGATACGTTGTATCCTTGAGAATCATACCACCGGCTTACCGCCGCCGGGATGGTTGAACGTTGGATCATCCTCTCGTATGTAATCGAAACAGGTGGCTTCCATTGCGTTTATTGAATCGCGTTTCTAACCGCCCATCTTTGTTTTGTGAAGGAGGGAATCCCTGACTCAGATGGTGACGGTGATTCCCGCCAACATCCTTACTTGCCCGTTTGCCTTTCGTACATCAACTCAAATGTTATCGTGATTCGAGCCATTACATCTCCTCGTCAAGGTCTATATCCTCCACAGGAAAGTCTCCAACTTCGAGCTTGTCTGACCGAACAAACACGCCATATGCCTGTCGACACTCGAAATACCTCTCTCCTTGGACTCTGCACACGGATGCCTATCAGTGAATCTGTGATCGGGGGAAAGGTGCGCAATACTAACGATCCATCGTTCTTCCCTATCGGTTCGTCGTACTCGATCCCGACCCACGTACCTGAAGCAAATTTTGTCTTGCCGACATACCGCACCGTGCCGCGTTTGTGGAAACCAGGTTCGGTTGATTCGACTTGACACCTGGAACCTACTTGGATGTTGACTTCTTCTTCGGTTTCCTGTGATTCTTCATCTGGCTTCTCTGCAAAACGTCCGAGTTTTTGGCGTTGTTTGTACGCGAGGACAGTATCTGCAGGTAAAAGTTCAAGAGAACGACGTCAAGCCTTTGAGGGTATATAAGAATTGATTTACCGCTGCGCTGTGCGTAAGCTTCTTCGCTCAGCTCGAACTTCTCGACTTGGGAAACGTCACTAAGTTGGCCGGTAAACGTTACCGAAGGATTTGTATCGGCGATCTGAATACACGTTATAATTTGTAGAAAATAACGCGCTGTGTAGGTGAGGACAGACCTTGAGGTACTGCCAGTCCCGAACGCCATGGTAGCCCAAGAGCCTGTCATCGTCATCCAGAACTGCGACAGGCTGGGTGTCCTCCTCGGCATTATAAAGGGAGAGTGCTTGATTTGAGACGGGAATACCGGTGACTAGCTCGAGCTTGTTCTATGCCGAGTGTGCAACTGGGAGTCAGAACACTGGAAACAGTAGTTTATTAGGGACAGACCTTGAGCTGGCCGATGGAGATGTGTAGATCAAATCTACGTTCGGAGCGTGTGTCAGGGGAGATCACCCACAATGTAACTATTCTGAACACACCCCGGTAAATGATTTGGCACAAAGGTACGCTTACGGACTTACACTGGGTTCGAGGTGCGCATCCTGGGTGTTTGCGAGGATGTTACAGCAGATTTTGCGATAGTCGTGTCGGATGAGTTCCGAAGATATGATCGGAACCCAATTTGGTATACGGGCGTCTGTTTGAGGTCTCCGTGTCTTGAGTTCAACTCATGTTCGCTGGAAGATGTTTCCGCTTACGAGCGGGCCAGTTCAGGACGATTCACGTAGGTTCCTCTTTGTGTACAACCATTCACGCGAATTTGAACGGGTTTCAGGATCTACGTAACAAGTTCAAAGATCCTTCGTCTCCGTTCTACCTCGCCCCAGGCGAAAAGGGTCCCGAATCACCCGATCCTGTCCCCCCTCCGGTGACGGAACAGGTGGACCATGAATCTGCAGCCGCAGACGCCAAGCAAGAACTCAGCAGGATGGGATATGACCCGGCCACGTTCTACGAGCAGAGGGTCGTGTGGGGAGACCATGATTCTTTCCGGTGCGTCTTCCAACTTCCCCCAGGAGATTTTCGTTGGATGACCGTTGTATTTCTCTAGGCATGTGAATAACGTTCGCTACGGTGAGTCGTGTCGGTCGTGACGCGGAAGCGGGTAAGGTTCACTGAGTGACCCAGCCAGATACCTCGAGAGTGTGAGTGTATGCGGGTGCATGCCTGTCTCGTTCTGGTGCTAACACGTCCAAGGCGCGAATCGAGTGGATAATGTCGCTGGGGAACGAGATGGGAGGACCTGAAAAGGCTCAAGCTATGGTTAAGGGTCAAGGTGTCTCACTCATCTTGAAGTCCTTGTCAATCAAGTTCAAACGGCCCGTCACCTACCCAGACACAGTTAGTACTCTCACGCTCCCATGTTTCCATGCCAACATCCGACTCTTCGTTCTTGACTCAGCTTCTCATCGCGCACAAACCATACCTTCCTGCATCGGTGGTTCTCCCACGGTTTCATTTCAACTGCCGAGCGACGGTGTACTCATACTCGCAACAAGCAGTTGTAGCGGAATCTGACAGTGAACTGGTGTGGTATGACTATGAGACTCTTGGGAAGTGCGACCCTGGACCTGAGGCTTGGGGTGTGGTTTCGAGGTATATGAGCCCTCGGAACGACTCGTAGGATGGTACCTATGCAGAGGATTGGACCCGATATACAAATAAAAATGTGTCTGCAACCTCCCTCCTCCCGTGCCGTCTCTGGCGGATCCGGATGGCACATGGGGGTGGAGAAATTACTAAATGAACAGCGGTCAGGTTACTTACTGTGGATGATCTGTATGATTCTTCATGTGCAAGATAGGGGTAGAATGGGGTCCAGGTCATGGAAAGATGCCCGCCCGCCCGACACAGCCAGGTTGTCGTGATACTACACGCATGGCATCGTGGGCGGTACGCGGGGCACACCTTGTCAGCGGGATCCCGCGAGTCTTACGACGGGAAGAGGCGCCGTTGCTAAGATCGATTCTGGGTGACTGAGTAAGACAAAACGAAAGGCAGTTTCAC